>JGI24021J15306_10011009_pt1 | contig 11254 bp, 5 predicted proteins | sample Ectturendosymbi1_FD_15306 | JGI IMG/M metagenome (IMG submission 15306)
TGCAGCATTGATCTTAACATCAAATTTTAGCTGACTGGCTAAGGTAGGGAAATTTTGAAGTTAGTTTCGTGAATGCAGTGTGTAATTTGGACCAACCGTGGTGGCGGTTTGTGTAATATGGAGCAGTGTTGCAAATGACAATACTTGTATAAAGTACTTAGAAAGTGTTTTATAGACTACATTTATAGGAATATCGTACAGTACTGTACATGGTACAACCACAGTATACGAATACGATACTATACGTATAGGCGCACTGGCACATGCATTTTGAGTGCGTGTTTCATTTTCCGAGGTGCAGTCTTTGGTAGAAGCGGGCCGCACGGACGTGGAGATTGCTTGGCCCCTTTTAGTGCGCCGTGCGCGTCTTCAAGTGCCTTGTTCAAGCGCATAGCAACGATAACACAGGCAGGTGCAGGGAGTCAGACCCTTCGATCCGGAACCGTCACTTTTAACCTTTGCGTTGCGCCATTGATGTCGTGTATATATTTGCATCAGTAAAGGCGATTACCGTGAAGTTTCTTGTCTGGGAGAACACAACATGCAAGGAACATCACCCCCTTGAGTTAAGCAAGGGAACTACAGAATTTGTCTATAACGGCACCTCTAGGGGATTGCATAAAGAACGTTATTGCCGAATCAACGTTATAAGCGAATTGAAATGCGTTTGAAAGATGCCATCGGGACCGAAAAAAATGTAACGTTATCGGCGAATTGACGTTACAGACGAAGCCGTTGCAAACGAATTCAACTGTATAGAACAGGTTTACAAGAGGTTTCAGGCCCCATTCGGATTAAACTAAAAAAGTTACTTTCAAGGCAAATTGTTATTTTCAGGGCAAATTTTTTCCGCCCCCCCAGTAAAATTCCTTCCGGTACGCCTATAGATATTGTCTATTTGTCTGAATCTTTTTTGTTTCGCTTGTGACAAGACAGTCATAAATCAACGCAGGGTTGAAAATACAGCTTTTGAGAATCAGTCAAAGAAAATTCAGTGTGAATAATAAAATGAACGACTTTGTTGGGAATATTCTGCAAAATAAATTTTACGCCTGCTGTTACATCTTGCTATCAGGTACACGCCCTAAACGCCGATGCACACCTATCTGCGGCGCTGCTATGCTTAGGCATACCACATTTTTGTGATTGAAAACCGGGACACTTCAGAACAAAGAGCCTTAACAGATTAATGTGGTTCATATCTTAGTTGGAGTATGAAGCTATTTTGGATTCCTATAGTCAAGACACCAAGAAAAACGAAAATTATACACTGTGCTAAGACAAAAAACAATATTCAAGCATATTTTAATTTACGCATTTGCTCAATCCAATCATTCTTTTCTGTAGACAGTAGCCTACTTCCTTCAAGAAGCCTCAGTTCGATTTTATTTTCTCGTAAAAATCAGGGCAGGAAAACTCAGTATTAATTTTACAGGTGATAAGAGCTTTCACATTCTGCTTCTGTTATTCATGTTGGCTGACTGCATGCTTTACCGGGACTTTTTAGTTGACTGACCGGGACGCCGGGACAAAGCCTACAAACCGGGACTGTCCTGGCTAAAACGGGACGTGTGGTATGCCTAGGTATGCTACTTTAGGTACAACTGGTGCCAAAACCTCGGTGCTGTTAACTGCACACTGCATTGAATAGTCTTAACCCTATCCACGCTGCACATTCGCAATAGTAGTTGCATAACACTGTTATGGTTACACCACAATCACAAAATGTCCATAAGCCACCACAAAAACGGATTAGTCAATAGTCACCAAACCGTTGGAAGATGGTTTATTTTATTTGCTTTGTAATAAGAATATTTTGATGAAACCAGTTGGCTATCAACAGCCTACTTGTCTCTGTGTCAAGATGGAATTCGTGGTTGGAACCATTTCGCTTTCATGTGAATTATGTTCATTTTCTAAAGCTGCTTTCATTCATGTGAGGCCGGCACAATTGTGTACGGAAAAGGGTGTTTCGATTTACATGTGCAGTGCTGTGAAAGTTGCATGGTTAGCACATAATTTTCGGCACAGAAATACACGTGTGTGATTGCATCTACAGTGGCGTTCAGGTGTCTCTAAGTGAATAATAACCCTAATTCATCGCAAGCCTATGTTGGTTTCGATAGGGTTAATCATAGCAACTTAATCCTCAAAACAATGAAAATCACCATGCAAGATAGACATTTATGTTGCCCCCCTACTTTTTCCTTGACCCCGCAATGCCCCTCCCACTTTTTTCATTCTAGAATCGCAACTGGCTGTGAGCAGTCGATAGTACCATACTTGTTATAAAATCACTAACCTTAAGTTTCCTTTATCTACATAGATCGAAATTGCTTAGTTTGGTCATGTGCATAATGTGTCGTTAAATTTTCACAGGACAATGAACGACCGTGCCCATTACCCGGTCTTAACATCTCACAACGTCATACGTTGGCATGCATGGTCACTGTCTTGCGCAGAGCTTGTGGAGCCGACTGTACACCGGATATAAGTAATAATGAAACAGGTCTCTTTTGTCAATGGATAACTTGACATTCTATTTACCAGTGAAATCTTCGTTTTTGTTGTAAAGACATGAGGTCTGAGTTTTAGCAGGAGAAAACTTGGCGATGTGTTTTTGTGCAGTACAAGATACTGATTTTTTGTGCAGTACAAGATGCAAGATACGGGTTGCTCCATATCAAGAGCTTATGCTTCTGATTACAAAACCAAACAGTTATACTTTAAATCGATCACGAGCTTGTGGGCTTCTTAGTCACAATCCTTTTTCGCTTAAATTGTAACGTCCACACGCCCAGCAGTGAAATTAATGACTGTTGCATCGAGTGTGTTGGAAACGACCTCCACAAACTGGAAATTGCTTCATCGAGCCAATAGCATGTAATCCGATCTACATGATTTAATTTTATGACAGCTTTGGGATTAATGGGTTCCTTGTAACCTCCGATAGCATTTGCGCGCCATGAAACCTAGCTGTTGAGTTATAAAACCTCATTCAGTTTTGCCCCTTCGGCAGTGAAGTGGTGTTGAATCTGAAGTTGATGACCGCAAAATGAGGGCATGTATTGCATTGTCGTTTGGCTATTTTTTACTTTCGCTCACTTCTTGTGAAGCGCAGTTCCCGCGAAAATGCGTTGATGATTTTTCAATCACAAACAGGCAGTGTTGCCCAATTGGTTTCGATGGAACGATGTGTAATGAAGCTAGTGGAAAAGGTTCGTGCCAACCAGTGAATGTTGCAGCAACTAACTTGACAAAAAATGAGGTAATTAAATAAAATGTGATGTACATTGTGTAAGCTTAGATACCACGATCGAAATTTAAAGACTAAATGATAAACATAAGCTTGTCTCCAATGATGCGCGTCTGCACTGTTGTTAGCAGCTGTTGAAAGTACTTAACGATGCAACTAGTTAAAGTTTATCAGGTTGTTGGTGTTAGTGTGTCTGTACCTAAATTATTCAATGCCATAAATCTGTTTCATTGACATATCTTCGGTGTTACACTGAATGCAGAATCTCTACCACTATGTTAAAGATGTAAACGTCCTAGTGCGGAAAATAGACTTTACATATGTAATAAGTAGTTTTCCACTCATATTGACAACATCTTGTGCTCAATCTATCGCCAACACGAAGTTTACATGCATGATGAAAAGAGCTTTTAGGCTGTTTGGACCTGGTTTCAAGACAGAACCATTGCCAGAAAGTCTTCAGAAGCGGGGCTTTACGTTTGTGCAGGGGGTTGACATTCTAGAATTTGACCAAACACCACTGATTTATAGTGTTTCATATTTCAATTGCGGGGCTTAGAGCTTTGTTTGGGGGGCTAAGCCCCCCGTGGTGACAGGACTGTTTCAAGATCTGACCTAGCCAATAGCCATACTTTTATTGGTATTGCAACCAAAATCACAAACCTCTTGTCTTTTCTGGAAACATTGGCCCTACAGTATATCAGGAAGTCTTTTTACCACTCAGCATAATGCCAATTGCCAATCCTCTTTCGTAACGACGCCTTTATCTTCCATAGACAATGTGGATTTACATGTTCTTTAAGTGGATCTATACTAAAATTCAAATATATGATTTATTTTTCTGGTGTGGTGGTACTGTAGTTTTGCTGTCTTGATAAACATTTGGTAAATTTTTATCCCCATACAAGCGTATTGTACGTTGAATAGTTTGCTTGACATCATTGCAATCAGTGACAAGATATCATCAGTTTCCATTATAGAAATCAATTTCACATTCAATGCAATAAATTTTAAATTCAACATAAATTTATTGTGAAGTACTTGCGAAGATAATTAAGTATTGACTTTTGTGAACTCCAAACATTCTTAGTAGTGGAAATGAAGATTGCAAGATTTCCTGAAAAACGTTCTACTTTTTTGAGTCAGGCTTCTTCACAAGACGGTAGGAAGGCAGGTATATACTAAAGTACAAACTTCCAATCAGTAAATTGCTTCACCATCACCTGAATTTACGTTGCTGCCCAAACGGCAGCTCATACCTTCATCACCACGTAAGACAGCCTAATCAAAGCGCCAGGTATACATTGCCACGAATAATGAGCGCAAATGTTCTTCGAATTTGCTTCAGTAGTTTAAAAATTTTCAAAACCTCATAGTCATAAAACATATTCCACAAACAACTGTGGATTCCTCTTCTCTGTGCTTATCTTTTGAAATTACGAACTTTGTATGACAAAACTTTTGCTGTGCTGCTGTATTTCCTTGGAAATACCAAATCGTTTTTTCGTTACATCGACAAAAAGTTGCAAGATGTGTGATGGGTATTATTTTCGCATTTTCGTTTGAAAAATTTGGCAAGATAATTTGTAGAATGTTTTCGATGAGCAGGTACTTCAGTGAGAAGCTAGAGATGAAAAAGTCTCCTATCACAGCATTTTCTTGAAACAGTAACTTGCCAGCAATGCTGACGTTCCGAAGAATTTAGAGCAAAGTTACTGNTTGAAAATGTCACACGTCAAACTAAAAAGAATTTCAATTCTTTTGAATAATTTCAATAATTCATGTTTGTCACTCTAAAACACTCAAGAAAACCTTTGTATGAGCATTTCGATGTTTTTCAAGTTCAGTCTGTTTTTGAAAAAAATCAATTGGAAGGAACTTGACCACTGCTGTTTGCATCAAACATGAAACAGATTTTATCAACAGTATTTACTGCAATCAAGAGCAAAGCAAATTTTCCCAAAGTTGAAACGGTGTTTGTGATTTGGAAAACACAGTTTAGTTTAATCCCATTTCACATTTAATTACAGTGTACGATTTTTAATTTTTAAGTAATAGGTTGCAATTTAGTAAAACCGCCAATGATAATACAAGCAAATATCGCGATAGATAAATTATAAGCATACAACGTTATGTAATATCGTTTCAATTGAAATCCAGGGTCACCTTAAATGAAATTAATTTTTACGAGAAAATGAGTGCATTAAAAATTCATTGAAAGCAACTTTAAAAAATAATCTTCACTAACGCTAAAAGCAGGTATTTCAAACCAATTGTCAAACAAGCATGTGCATAGCATCTTTGTAGAAAGGCCACAACAGTTACATATCAGGAGCGCACGCATTTGGTAACTTTTCCTTGCATTTTGGATGTTTATTTGCAACAAGATAATCTATCACTACATTAAAAACATTTTCCTAGGCTGTGTTGCAGCGAAAGACTGACTGCACCAAACCTGTCCTAATGTAGCGTTTCCTTCGTAATTACTAGATTAAGCAAAAGACTTCCTAAGATGGCTGCAACATACAAAATAAATAGCAAATTGTGAGATACTTGATTTTCTTCATTTGCGGCAATGGCTTATTTTGTAATATTTATGTTAAACAACACACTCAAAATCTTTTGCTTCAGTTTAATTAAAGTTGAAAGACTGATAAAGAGCATTACAGTTCTGTAGTTTCATGTTTCTCGAAAAATGCTGTAATGTACAGTAAATATTGCCACAAAATTATTCTTTATATACACAGAGTTCTACCCTTAAATGTCAATAACTTTAATCAAGTCCGCTTCTCGGATGAATAGCCATCAAGCACGATTTTTCTAAAATATTTTTTTTTTGTTTATCTTTTCAGACACGACTTTATTTTTTGGATGAACGCGCCGGTTGGCCGTACGCTTTTTACGACCGAGCTTGTTTCTGTCGCAATAACTTCGATGGAGTAGACTGTTCTCGATGCAGGCCTGGATTTCAGGGCAAACAATGCGCTGAACGAAGTTCACTTCTAATAAGAAGAAATTTAACGTCATTGACACCTTCGGAGCTTCAGGTTGACTTCATCTTTCAAATTTATAAGGAAAAAAGAAATGGATAATCTCGGCAGCTTGGTATCTGCATTGTGATAACCCTTACGAGAAATCAGCTTGTCTTTATTAGCAGAAACAAAACAGAAAGGTTTTGTCAAAATGAGCTTTGCTTCAAACGTTTTAAAAACATTCAGTGTTTGCTGTAGGAAATTTGTTAACTTTAGCTCTATATTGTTTTCGCCATGATTTCCAAGTTCTGTGCAAATTCTTCAAGTTTCAAACCGTTGATTTTGTTCTGTTTACGCAGGCATAGTTGGTGAGGCGCATAATTTTGATATTTTGCTTCAGTCAAGCTATTGAATCACTGGCGGGGCGGTTTGTTCACTTGTTTTACTACTGGCGCTGTCGAGATGAAAATATTGGTTAAATAGTTGTTATAGTTTCATTTTCTTCTTATTGCAAACACTTGCCATTAGGCAGTGATGTTCTGCAGAGGTGGGTAGGGGTTTAAACCACATACCTGTCTAATTTTGGTTCGAAAATAGCGTACTTCCGTAAAATTATATTCTATTCAGCATATAACTTCCTAAGGTAAAAGTTTGAAGTTCAATGCCGCTAAAATTAAGTACTCCTCATGACTCAAGCTGTTTATTAAAAATATTGCTTGAAAAGTGATAATTTGTTTCTCCTGTCTCCTTCACATCAGTTTTAAGCTACTTACCATCGTGGAAGCTGTAGCACTTGTGATCACTTGCTCTAATGTCCGAGCGTGACAGGTGGATATCAACATTATTAAAGTCTTGTTGCGAATATAGGTGTGTTTTGAAGAGCCTCAAATGCAAGAACCCTCTCAAGGCACGCCGATAGTGTTGTTGGTTTTCCAGAATAATTGAGATTCAGTGTTTTTGTATACCAGTGATATAGACGAGTCCACAACCTTCGAGGTCGAAACCGATAAATGAGTCTCTACAAAAGCCGAAACAGAGACTTCAAACTTAGATGGCTTCACTTTTTTTCTTCAATGTCTCAACAAACAGTCATAAGCACTTTCGAGCTTTAACTTTTTCAAATTTTAGGCTTTTGTGGTTTTTCCCTCGGACAATCGGCTCGATACTACCGAGGCCAAAGCGAGTTCTTAGACCTTGGAAACCGGGACCAAGACTCGCGCAAATGGCTCTCGCGACGTGTCTCAAGGCTCCATTGCTGGTCTATACTCAAACGTCTTTTCCTTTTCAGCAGCAAGTTTGCCTTTGCTTGATTGGTTATTTGTCACAAGAATGTGATTCAAAGTAAACAGTTTATTCTATGTACTCTATCACTTATTCAAACGTTAAAGAAGAGCCACGAAATAATCATTCAACCTGACTAAGGTCACATTAAGCATGACTTTACTTGATTCAGCACAGACAGAGGCTAGAAGTATATTGTCAAGTACAATATTGTGGAGGGGGTGACTGTGTACCCCCAGCTTTGCTTATTTTTTCACTCGGCTTTGCAATACCTACTGTTGCGCTCACTCTGCTTGAGTACATGCCAATATAAAACTCTCCAGCAAAAATAAACTACATGAAAAGACTGGACACCAAGTTATAACTCCATTCGATTTTGACTCTGCATGACCACGGATTGCACTTGAAGCATTTTGCAACTAGCTCAGATTCGAATTGACCTCGGAGGTGTTAGGTGTTTGGACTCAGCTTGATTTCTAATATGACTCGTGTCAATATCTGCTAGTAGGATAGACTGTCATCAAATGATAAAAACAGCCAGTTGAATGCAAACACCTTGCAAGTAGTGACATTTTCGTAAACTGCGTGGAACTTGAGTAATTGATCATGCTGGTTTCATAGTATGAGTTTTTCAAATTTTGTGAAAAAGAAGAGTACTCAATATTTTTGATGTAACTTTGTATTGCACAGGTTTTTGTAGACATTTTAGATCGATCAAAGAGAACAAAGTGTGAAAACTACGTAATACTCACAACATCATTTGATCGCATTTTGTTGGGGGATACCCCGCAATTTCGAAACGTCTCGGTGTACGATTTGTTTGTGTGGATGCACGCTCACATTTCTAAAGACAACCTTGTATTTGACGATCCAATTGTGTTTCGGTGAGTCAAGCCTGCATTCAAAACTTATTCCTGTTAATTTTGTACAGCAGATACACTGATTCTTGAATAAGTTTTTAATTTTGTTTAACATTTAATGGATTTGGCTTCCTTCAAATTTTCATTCGTTCCAAAGAAGTTAACTTCTGGAAATATATTTGAAATTTCTGACAAGTGTATTGTTTATATAATGTCAACTGCAGTTTGTGTAGCAACACATAGCCGTGAAATCATTTGTTATTTATGAGACTTAATGCCATTTCTGTGTAGTCAGAGCAGGAAATATGATTATGCTGCTGTCTTAGTAATGCAAAAACACAATGTGCAATTGCAGGACAGAGCAGTCTTTCCCTTAAGTATCACAAACAATACGAAGTAATCAGGTTGGTTTTCTGTGTTTAGTCAGCATTACTAGACACTCTTCTCTCAAAAGTTGCTTATCCCGCTTCTGACACGAAAACGTTTTGAAAGAATCACTAGCAAGATTTTAAAAACTCAGTTATACTATATTAAACAATTAGTGTTTTCTCATAGCGACAACGTAGTCAGTATGAATTTTATTGAGAAATCTTTTCGTATTGTTCCACGTGCACTTATGTCCATCCTCAACTCCGAAGTGCATTTGTGTGACAATAGAGTACGGCAAAGGTAATGCTAGTTTTGCAAGAGAGGCCTGTAGGAGTTATTTATGCACTGTGCCAGAACCTTCCGAAATTACTTAAAAGTTTCACTAATGCTTAAGAAAACATTCCATTAGTTTTCAGAATGCAAAAGTGGCATACGTACTGAAAACCAAATAAGCTGATGGACCAAAGCTCGTCACATTACTTAAGCGAATTTGTGGTAAACAGGCATCTGCAGACTAACGACCTTGAGCTGAAGACAAGGCTGGAAATTACGGAAGACCTGACGATAAGAAACACTTCGTATAATGTTGAAACAGATGTTGATTATGCACACGAGGTGGGAAATGATTTATCAGGTTTTTTATGATAACAGTAGACATCTTTGACAACATCGGTAACACTCGAGATCACAATCGTCTTGGGATTATTCATACCATGTGTCCTCTTATGCAAACACTCATAAATCCAGCGTATTGACGTACGTTAATGCAACTTTGTTCACAGCGATTTAGTTTAAATGAAAATTGACAAAATGAATTATGGCTGCAGTTTTGTTGGTGGTCGGAAATATAACAAAATTTCTAGTAAGTTCACATACATACTACATTTTTCACTGCTCTTTGTTCCACAGCGCTTCTCCGCCACGGCAATCGCAAAGTACAGCATTCGGCGTAGGCTCAACCAAACTAGTTTCACATGGTTTCTTTACTAGTCCAGTTACGAGTGCAAGAAATTGAATCCAGTTTTGCAAACCTTTTTTGCAAANGAATTCTACTGACACTGCAATATGTGATGGTATACTTTCAATCACACTGCGATGCNTGTAATGCATGTNCAGAAACTTGAAAACGANTTGCGAAAAGGTCAGAACGTGCATTGGTAACTAAGCAATCCCTAAGCTTGAAACATCAGCTGTAGATGGCGTAATCACAGAACATTACGGATAAAAAATTTTTAAACACGTGGTGGCAAGTTTTGGTTAGGCACGAGACAGCAGCAGTATCAAAAGTAGGCGTTTGAAAAAAGCATGTTTCTACAGGGCTCAGCTTTCCTTCCTTGGCATCGGTACTTCATGCTGAAGTGGGAAGCAGAAATACGCGAGTTCGTGGCGAATGATTCTGGTTTCGTTTTACCTTACTGGGATTGGACGAATAAGGAAGACTGCGATGTTTGCGTCGATTCCATCATGGGAGGAATCAACTCTGAGAACAGAACCCTTATTAGTCCAGAGTATAGTTTTGTGCGATTTTCTACTTACATAACTTTTAGTCGTGGGCATATTTTGAAAAGAGGAAGGGTTTGAAGCCTATCGGTACGGTTAATTGGTTCATATATATGAACCAAGCAGTGTCAGATACTTTTGCATAATCGTTTCGATACGATGTCCTGTTTTATACAGAATATTCTTATGCCATATTGTGAAACCAAAAAGCTCCGTCTAAGTCTATGGAAAAACTTCTGCTCATTGGTGGGTCTGTGGTGGCCCTCTACGGGACTTTGTACGACCCGAGGAAGCCTGCAGCAAATTAAAAAAATAAATTATTTGTATGTATTCATAACCGTACTGTCCATGTATTGTATTATCTTAGAGCGCACCGCTCGCTTTTAAAGGTGAGGCCCTTACATTTTACATGATCCACTAAGGCTGTCCTCTCTCTGAAAAGTTTTCCAACCACTGTTCTGTACAATTGAAAAAAACATTTGACCTTCAAAAAGTATATGAATGGATAGAAGTAAATTAAAATGCGGGGTGTGTACACACACACACACCGGGAAGTGAATGGTCAAGGAAGGAAGTAGTCGAATAGCTGTTATTTGTACTGATTCGCCAACCACACTTTAACAGTTGTTTCAAACCTTTAGAATAAATGTACACAACTTTGAATGCATGAAAACATTTCGTTTCAAGCAAACCTAACTTTAGACATAATCTCATAAGTCAATTTGAAATAATTTATGTACACTGCCGTGGTTCCCAAACTGTGGTACGCGTACCAGTAGTGGTAAGCGAAGGCCTTCACGGTGGTACACGAATAGACCTACTTTCTGTTTTTCTTCACAAAAAAATATATTCACAGCTATAATTTTTACCTGCCGGGTTCTGTTAACAAATTCCTGAACTTTTGTGTAGCCTAATTCCCTTGTTGGTTTCTAAAAATGGCCATAATACTTTCTCACAGCCATTTTCTTAATGTTGCATTTGTGTCAATTATGGTTTTCCAAACTTTTGATCGATTT
>JGI24021J15306_10011010_pt1 | contig 11254 bp, 11 predicted proteins | sample Ectturendosymbi1_FD_15306 | JGI IMG/M metagenome (IMG submission 15306)
GTCCATCAGTCAAATCAAATTTTGCCAATTTGCAACAGCTTCATTCAATTGTGGGCAACTTCAAACAGTCTTGTTCAAAGATGGGCTATTTAAAAAAGCTTCATTAAAATTTTAGTGTGTTCAGAAATGTCTGGATGAATTATAACACTTTTATTCAAAATCATTTGGGTATATTTTTACAATCTTAATGAAATTTGAGCCATTGGGACTACTTCATTTAAATTTAGGTGAAGTTAAAAATGTTTCCATAAATTGGAAACATTTTGGGTAAATTCCAACAGACTAAAATCAACTCTGGCCAAACAACAATAGCTCCATTCGAATTCGGGCCAAGTGGAACATCTTCATTCAACTTTGGGTAACTTCAAACAGCTTTATTCATTTTTGGGGAATTTCAAACAGCTTTTTCAATTTTAGGGAACTTCAAACAGCTTCATTCCAAGTTGAACAATATGTATAACCGCTTCATTTAAATTTGCATACATTTAAAAACATTTGGGCAAATTCCAACAGCCTTAATCATATTTGGGTAATTGAAAGAGCTTCATTCAAACTTGGGTACATTCAGAAACATCTGGTCAAATTGGAAGAGTGTCATTCAGATTTGCATATATTATAAATATTTGAGTGAATTACAACAGCCCAAATCAAAATTGGACCAACTGAAACAACTTCATTCAAACTTGGGTGGAGTTAGAAACATTTAAAAATAACAAGCATGTAGTGCAACGGTGCACAACCTGCACAATCTGCAAACTCGTTTGATGTTTTGAGATTTGCAAAAGCAAATTTGTTTCGATGAAGTATTCATGAATAAAATTAACTACGTAATTGCAACTGTGATATGTTGCGTGGCAGAGATGATCACTGGACTGGATTTGGATTGGACTGGATCCGGACTATAGCAAATTTTGTTACATTTAGATTGGATTCGGACCGTGAATCTCTTCAAAGTTTAGGAACCGGACCGGACTTGGACAGAGTTAATGGAAAAGGAATGCGGCATTTTTGTTGTGAGATAGCTGTATTTTTCAACTTGTTTGAACTTCATTTGGACTTGGACATTACATTTGAAAAAAATTTTGGACTGTGTTTAGACTTGGGCTGAGATTTAATAAATCAGGACCGGACTTGGATCGCAAAATGTGGCAGTCCGCTCATCTCTGTTGCGTGGTGGTAATGTAGCTGTGATTTTATACTGTTTAGGTTTTCATATTTTCCGTTTGTTTCATGAATTGCATATGATGCATTCTGCCAAATTTTATTGCTTCAATTTAATGTTGTGAAATGAAGTTTTCATGAACAGTACTGCATAATTCACTTATGCTAATGCAGTGCAGTGAAGCACTGCCATTTTTATAAAATATTCTTGTTGAGGTTATAAATCATTTGTCATTGGAAATGCGCATTAGTACACATTCCTTTGTAGTTGATCATATAGGCTGCAGTATTTGCGTGTATCAGTCTCATGTTGCTATTTTTACTTAGCATGTTGTGTTCAATGCACATTTAACTGTCTAAACTGGAGTGGGTTTTTGGTTATCATAATGTGACTTTAGAAGCTGCAAGCGTTTAAGTAAGTTGTAGTATTATAAGTACAACATGCTGCAGTGAAGATTGCCAGACTTGACCTATTTGCGGCAATGTAATACTTTAGATCGTAACCCGATATTTTACTCCTTTTCCAGATTGACTACCATTGTGGCCAACACAAATGCACACATCTATGCTAAAGAAGAATAGATCTTAACTATTAGGATGATCGTATTAGAAGAATAAGTTTATAACGTATATAAAAACTTGAAAATGAAGATTCTGAACCACACCTTCCACGCGTGGTGGCATGAACAGCAATTTTTGGGAGGATTTTATTATGATTAGTTAACATTTTTCAACACAATAAATATTACCCATTGTTCACATGTAGCTATGCAGGATATTGATTGCTAGTTGAGAACGTACGGCTTTGAATCCCGGTAATTGGTAGGCCTAATTAGGCATGCAGAAACCTTGATTAGTTTACAATGGTACGTTTCAGTCTTAATACTAAGACTTGCTGTTTATACGTTACTTGGGAAAACAAGATAAAATTTGGGCAAAATTTTTTGCATCTCCAAAAATATGTACTATCGTACACTTATGTATGTAAGGGCGCCTGTGCCCCCACTTTCAAAGGGCAGGTGGGCAGTGCCCCCCTTTCCGGCGTCCCTGAGTAGAACAATCCGCTAGCAAGTTGCACAACCTGCCTCTGCAGGCAAAGCCGCGGACATGAGCGACTTGCAATCTCATCATTGCATGTTTGAACAAATTAACCACATACGAACCGCCGTACATGGTCACCCCCAATGGCCTCTGAAGTGTAGGCTGTCAAATCGTATTGGTTTTGGCGTTTTTGATCAGTGCTTCTGCAAAGTTGAAACGAGGGCATATGAAACGCTACGCAGTTGCGCTAAGCGTTTAGGGGGCCTCGCGGTCACGACTTTGCCCGGGGCCTCGCGTTCATTTATTCCGCCCTGGATGTAGTGCGGCCTATCAGTGGTTATGTAGAACTGACTCAGAAGAAGAAGAGCAGCTCAACAAAGCAGAAGCGAATATTTCATGAAAATCTCGGTTCACTGACGAAGCTGACCCTGTACGCAGATACTTTCCAATTGTGTTATTTATATTTCTGCAGCTAGACTTTGACTGTCATACTTTGCATAGGTGTGACTATAAACGTTATAATAAGCTGTCGCATGCATGCCAATATTTTGTATTTTCATATTGTTTCATACCTGTACTGTCTTCACGTTTCCATTGTCTATCACAAGGGTTCCCAACCTTTTTCTGACCACGTAGGTCTTTCCCTTCGGCATTTCGACAGCATGTACCCCTAAAGTTTCTTATGATAAAAAGGCTGAGTAAAACAATAAAAATCCACATAATTTTTTAAGAGAATTTTTTGATTTTTGGAACTATAAGGGTAGACTTCTTTTTATACCTCAAAGTTAATTTGTTGCAGCTGCACAATAAATGTACCCCTTGAGATAGGCAAATGTACCCCCAGGGGTACATGTACCCCAGGTTGGGAACCCCTGGTCTAGCAGATGGCCGAAACCGCATTTTCCATTTTGTTGCCACTTTGTCATACTGCATACATAACTTGTATTAGCAGAAGCGGCATACGTATATAACCGCCAAATGCGAACTCTTTTCGCACACGAAAATGTGTGCCTCAAGACCGGGGTACTCTGTCCATATATGGTTATAATGACGATCCATAGTTCAGCGGCATCACATCATTGATGTCACAACATTACAATAACTGCTGAAAAGTGACGTAAAAGTGCTCTTGTGTTACTAATACAGTATATTTACTGAATAACATCACTTTGTCTTCGAATTTACATTATTTTAGATCAGTGGTTGCCACAATACTTAGATCCATGCGCCGAATGTGTTTTATGGCTCCGTCTAGCAGGCAGGTGGCAAAGCAGAATTTATCGAATAACATATCTGTCACAAACTGCTCTGCATTTTATCATGAACAAGGAAGACCGCGTGAAAAACAAGCCAATGTCGAAACATAGTTGAAACCTAATAAGGGTCGTTGTGACAAATAGAAAAAAATTCGTTTTTGTTTTTTGTGATTGAGGGTTTGACAGTCAGCAAGATTTACAGGTGGCTCTGTCGGCAATAAATTTGAGCAACACTGCGTTAAATGCAAGATGCTTCGATAAAAGCGAAGTTGCGTAGGGTGTTCCAATGCAAATTTCTTTCTCTACTAACAAGAAAACATGAACTATACGGCTACTCGACCTGAGTATATATAGTTTTCGGTCTTGAATCAGGAGTTCGGAAAAGGCAAGTTTATTTTCAAAAACGTCTTTCTTCAACGTTAGTAGTAAAACAATTGTACCATCACAAGAGTTTTCAAAACTACCAGGAGATCTCTTCAAACAAACGAAATCCGACACTCTGTGAAAGAACCTACGTGTCCGCAGCTCTTTAGGGAATTTTGGCAAGAGCACGTTAAGAAGCTCGTTTGTCAAAGGTTCTACTTTTCAATTCGTTCGTTGGCACATACTTTTGATGTTAATGTTCCACAGTTGCTGCTTTGAAAAACGATGTTTCTGGACAAGAGGTTTTTCTTGGTTGGGCGAAATTTTTGCATGAAAAAATACAATGCAACATATTCAAAGTTGTCATCGGGAATAAATATGTTCAAGGTTCTTTTCAGAATAGTGTTGCGACATTAGCCAAGTGATTTTTGTTGAAAAATCGGCTCATGAGGCTGTTTCAGTGATCCACACAAGAGCTGCGATTTTGTACAGAAGACATCGCACCCTTTTACTGGCGACTTTGTTACGTCATCACTGAGTAGGGGTTTTCCGACGGTTGAATCGTCTCGGCATCTTCCGACTTTCGTTTCCAGGGTATCGGAAACTGGAAGCGGGTTACTTTCCAAATAGGTCGGCTTCGAATCCTGTTGTAAAAAAGTACAGATATAACAACCAAAATTCTCGCAAAATGTGTGTTTCAAAGCAGTGGTCTTCGACTTATTTAAGAAAAAGAGCTAGTTTCAAATGAAGCATGGTTCAACTGGCCTGAAAGTCAGAAAGAGCGTACAATCATTTACAGGCTGCACGCTACGCATGACATGCATTTACTCCAAATGTGCAACAGCATTGAATCGGCGATATACTTGTATGAAAAATGTGGTAGGCCTCCAAACATTTTGAACTCAGTCATTGTAACAAGAAATATTTTCACAACAGGAAAAGGATGGGCAAAGCTCCCGGTTATATCTTCTTGGGGACAATGTGTCTGAGATCATGTTATGAGTAATTTTACCGTGTATGTTAAGGTATGAGCGCACGATAGCGAACGGTCCACAACAGATGGACACTGTTCAACTCGCTGCTGCAAAGCTGCATCAGACTTCGATTCTCTGTTTTGAAGAAACGATTTTGGTTTGAATTAACTTTGATCGCCAATTTCAAACGGTACAACTTTTTTGGAATTTTCAGATATTTTTTGAGTGACATCATCGAACAAATAAACTACAAGCTACATTTTTCAAATAAGCGAAGCTTTCATCAGCCAAGCAAAGTAAAGGCATGTTTGCAGGCAAGCCCAAAAGCATCTTAAGAGATATCCAATACCTATATTTGTGTAAAATATACGCGATATCTCCAGTGATTAAGAAACCATGAAGGATGAGAGCAAGGAGAGCTATAGAATTTCACCGAAAATGTCCCGAAACAGCCAATATTTTGTCTTAGAAACAGCAGCTTGACGCCAATGATCCAGCGTTACGCAAGACCACATACATCCCAGCACACATCGGTTGTAATATTTTGTCAAATGACGTTTTTTTTTACATTACCGCTTACAACGCTTTGAACAAAGATTGTCCAGTTTCATTAGTTTAGCAACCGAAAACTAAATCACGGAACCCTGAAAGGTCAAGAGTAGTGTATGATATAGGGTTTCACGCAACGATGTGACGATTATTGGCGTAGCTTTGTTAGAGTTGGTTTTGTTGAACCGTGTAATGTTTCCGATGCCGAAATTTCGGAAATTTCTTTCTGTTGAACAACGGCGAGTCTCTTCGGTTTGCTCTGTTTTCAAAGTGTTTCATGTTTCAGTAAGAAGACTTTCCCACTCTTCATAATCACGGTGTATGCGAGTAATGATCAATTACTAAGCAACCAGCGAACTTGCAAGTTTATTCAATGGCACGTCTTGTTAATAAAATCAACGCTGTAGGTAAAAAAGTTTTTGTTACTTCTAGTTTTTTTTATTGGCCATAGTAAAATCGAACAACTTTTCTCACTTACGCTATTTTCGAATTATTCTTGTGGATATTAATTGCAACTAACATTATTTTGGAGAATTATTACTATGCAAAAATTTCAAAAAGTGTTTCATTAAGTGATGATGCAAAGTGATGCAATTTTTTGGTTTTTCATTCGTGGTAATGCATGTTTTTAAACGAAACAAATAGTTGATGATACCAAACGTTCATACTGTTTATGAAAGGTTTGTTTCACCGCCATTTTTTAAATGAAATCGGAAAAGCGGTCGCAATGAAAATAGGCCAAAGCAATGTGATAATAAAATTTCTGAAAACAAGCACGTGGAAGCGTGCGGATGTGAAACACCTTATGAAATGTAGATTTGCATTAGGTCAGTTGGCAAGTTGTCAACAGTCATCAGTTGTTTCAGATTGTCAGTCACTATGAAAAACGGCTATTGCAATCTCGGTGAAGAAGAGGTACAAAATAACCAGAGGCATGCTTTATCACTTGCATACGTTCAAAACACTAGTTTGATTCTTTCTGTACAGTCACAGAAGCCACACTGAAACTAGTTTTATCAATGCAAATGTACTTACGAAAAGACTACCACGGCGACAATAAAGATCACTATCAGTACTGCCAGAATGGCAATAGCGGCGATTGGTCCGGGTTTAAGGCCAGATTTTGCTGGTTTTCCTTCCCTCTTTCTGGAACCCTTATCTAAGAAATCAAATTTCTATTAGTTTTTTCGATTTACTTTTACAACAGTATGCATCGCAAGCTTACTGCGTCTCTAGTAAAACCATTCTTGCAATTTTAGAAACTTGACCAATAACCAACACCGATTTATCTCCTGTTTCCTCTTTGAAATCTTCTGAACAACTTTATGAGCTGCATTAAAAGCCACTCAACATGTGCCGCGTAGAATTTACATAAAATTACAAAGTTTTTGCTGAATCTATAACTTGCCACAATTTACATGGAGTTTGTTTTAGCAAACAGTGAATATTGTTAACGAAACTTAAATTGAAACATTAACCCTTTAACTTTTGTTAGAAAGTTGCATTCTGATTGCTAGGGTTTAAATAGCGAGGACAAATAAAAATTCTTGCTATATGTCGCGAATATTGCTTATATACCTTTGTTTCGATTTTCAGATTTAATTGTTGTCTCTGTCGGAGGAGGCTTGGGGGTTGTTACTGCAAATAGAGATTTGTGTAATTGAGACAGCGTATTCTTTGAAACAGCGACATAACGTTGCGAAAGTGTGTGATTGGCATTTGTGATGGTGTGTTGGAAAGATATCGTAATCACTGCATTTTCACAATGAAATGCTCCATTATAAATAAAATTGTTCGTTGGTGATTCCTCACAGAAAACGAGATGGAAGGACATTGTCTATTTGTGCAATAAAAACGACTAACATATTTTTTTTCACCACAAATAAAGCAGTTTTGTTTGGGCCTTAACCAAGTCAACTACGGATGAAGAAACTGTTTAAAACGCACAGATTTTGTTGAAACTGCAAATACGAATTACGTAAATCAATATTATTACACGCGTGGAATTTTATTCCCAAGAATTGACTTCAATTTTCATCATTCAGACCTGACACACGCGCACAAACCTAACTTGAGAAATGGAGCTTTTTTATCATACTTGTTATTTCAGAAGCTGGTCTGCATTTAAATGATGACCAGTCGTTGATCAGCCACGATCCGTTGGCATGACAAACGTTAGTGACATTTGTTGAGAAACTTTGTAGCTCTTCAGACACCATCAGCTGCATTGGTGCTTTGCATCGAACCGCGTATTCTGCTCCCCAGTTGTTGTCGCAAGGCTCTTTGGCAGTAGTAAGATTAGATGGAAGAGTTGGTCTTTCAGGGCATGTGCTTCTAGCTGTAAAATTGAAAAGAATTACATTACATTGTTTTTAGGTGCGCTGTTATGGTTTGTCCAAATGGATGAAATCCTTGCGTTGTGCTTTCCAGGGATGGTTGGAACGTTTAGTAGTATGACATCAAGTTAAGTAATGACGTTTACGGTGATTTACATTTTCTCGAAACAACATGCAATGGCAAAGTATCAAGCTTAGCACGTCACAGACAAAGCTGCACAATACATGACATAAAGAAGAACATTATACGTTATTCAGGTTAAACAACTATCCAAATATTAAAGGGATAGTGAACTTAATGACATTAGTCCAAAAATGCAAATTCTCAGCGAATTAAGTTTTTCCAGATTCAGTAGTTGACTGTCAAATTTCGTCTCTGTAGCAGCCGTTTTTTCTGAATATCCATTTTGACCGAAAGACATATAGAGAATTATTTTGAAATCATCAGAAAAACTTCCATGTGATAAACACTTTTGTTGCTTTGTGTTTTCCATGGTCTGTTTCAAGGAGATTTTTCATAGCCACAAGTCGTTTTCCTGCATTTGCTTTCAGATATTGGCAAAAACACTTTTACACCTGTTGGCTACATTATACACTACCGAAGAGTAAAATCAAAGCAAATGACCTAAAAGCGGGACTGTATACAATTATACTAACGTTTTACAGTTACTATGAATGAGCACGCAGCAGTATTTTTGTCTTTGTCCGTCGCGGTGAATTTGAATACGTGTTCGCCGGCAAAGAGTTTCGCTGGGTTTGGATAGTCGGGCTCACTGATAATGAGATCTTCGACAGCTGTGAGGAAAGAAAAGACTGTCGGTAGTGTAGTTAGTTTATACTTTTTTCAATAAAGCTCCTGTTTAGGTGGAGCATATGTGACGAAACATAAATATCTGTGGAGAAACAAATAAAACATGAAGAATGTACTGACCAAACTTAGCAAGAACAAGTCTATAACATAACTCATAGCCAAATGCGTAGCTGAATTGTCATTCTAATAAAAAAAACTTTCTTGTGACGAAGATGCATTTAAGCCAGCTACAATATCATTGTTGGTGGTGAATTTGAGGCACATATCAAAAGTCATCAAAACAAATGTTTTAGCAACTTACAGTCTTTTAATCAGTGACTTCAGTAAGGATGAAGACTGATCTAAAACGCTGTGGCATTTTTCGGCGCGTTTTTAATCAGTTCAAATAAAAAATTCAACCACCAACAACATTATCTTTTCTACGCAAAAGCTGCAACGCCAGCAAAACAAATAAACACAAAATTGTTCATTCGTGCGAAAAGCATGTAATGTTGTGAGTTCTTCGATTCGAATGAACTCACTATCTAGATTACTTTGCGCTTAGTTCTGTTAGACATTCAGTGAAAAAGAAACGGGATTTTGAAAACTAAAGTGAACTGATTCTTGAAGTCAAATTCCTAAGATCTTGTTTTGAGTTGCTACCTCACGGAAATTGCAATAAAATTTTTCTCACTCAAACCAATCGTTGGGTTTTCTCAAAGCGTTTCACAATAAAAGCTTTTGAAGTTCCAAATAGAATTGACATCTTTACTTATTTTGACATTTCACTATTTGACATTGCGTTGGTAGTTTGTTAATTCCTTACGTGAATGAAATTTTGAACGTTTCTCTGTCTGTAAAAAGTAACTTCGTATTTTCTTTTTACTTCGCTTTCATATAGTTATAATGAAAATAAAACGTGCAGTGTATTATTAATCAAAATCGCCATTCCAACATATGCTGGTTTATTCATTGTTAAATATTCCTAAATTTTATGAACTGCTACAAACTTTTTATAGAAAATTGTATGACTTGTATATGCAATCTTAGAACAGTGTGTCACTAAACTTCTGATCACTTATAAACTAATTCGTAAACAATGTTTATAGCTTTGTGTTCACAGATTCCTCGGTCAAAATCCAAACGATTCATTGTATTGTCAAACGTAGTGACTATCGCTGAATGACATGAGTCTCTTGGTGCTATAGTAGGGGTGGGGAATCTGCGGCCCGCCTGAACGTTTGATATGACCCCTATCAGAAGTTTCGTTACCCAAGTTACAGAGTGCAACATTGCGTCAAAACGAAGCTCCATGATAAGCAGGTACTTCGTAAGTCAAGAAAAGTCACTCTACCTCATAGTTAGATAAAGATAGAATTTTAGGATAAAATCAATTGGTTTTGCGGCCCACCAGCGATAATGCACAATTCATGCGGCCAGTGATAGCAAATAGGTTCCCCACCCCTGTGCTACAGTGTCTGGGCTCACCACACGCCGTAACAGTGGAGGTTGGAACAAATAAAAAAGTAAACCATCAAGTAAGTTAGTAAAATAATCTTGACACGTTGAAAACTACAGCATAACCAAATAAAGTAGGCTGTGCAGGCAGCGTGCACATAGGCTTCGTCATTATCGGGAAAAACAAATTCGTTTCATTTCATTCTAGGCAATGCTTTTGTGCAACAAAAATGATTTTGGCAATAGCCTAGGGTTCAACAGAGCCATTTTAGGGGTTCGGCGAAGGTCATCTGAAACATGTAGGCTACCCATTTTTGCTTTCTGTTGTATTGGTCAAAAGTAGGTTCGACAAAAGCTTGGAAAACTATGTAAGGGTTCGGTGTGTTCGCAAAGTTTAAGAACAACTTGCCTAAATTACATATCATTAGAGTTTTATCAAAACAGAAACAATTCAGAAAGAATACCTTGATGAAGACACTATTACAGACTTGCAACACAGTCACGTTTTCAGTTAAGTGTTTTTCATAAAAATAGTCAGACAGATTTATGCAGGGATGTAGCGGTCTGGGAACCCGTTTCCAAACCTTTTTGCTCTAGTAAGGTTACTTGAAGATTTAGATTTTTCATTTCTGTTTTTACATGCAACGCCTGGAGCAGCATAAATCAATAAATGTCAAGTTATCTCGTGAATAGCACCGTGGCATGGTTGTGCAATTACTGTTTGTAACATCACCATTCGTATTTGCGTTCTTCACGCTTCGTCTGATTGCTTGCATTTATTGTAACTCTGCTATCTTCGTTTCAGAGGACCACGTAATTAGTTTTGAAGTTTTCAGGCCGATGCGAAGTAGGGTACAGGTTGCCTAAAGGAGTGGATTGCGAGACCTAAAGGGGATTTTTGCGTGTGAGGGCATCTGAGTGAATTCGGTTTCAACCTGAATCAGTGGTGTAGTGAGATGGGTGGGCCTACGCGTGGAAACGGCGTTCCTACCATAGGCGTAGCCCGGTGTTAGCATTTCTAGTCATATGTGCTGTGAGAAGCGGCGTCCCAAACAAATATGCTGTTGCTCGCCTTAAGGCAAACATTTTTCCCCCCAAAAAAAAATTTTGGACTCGATACGCCACTGATCCTCAAACCTCGTTTTTAGCACTACACCCCTGGTTACATGCAAATGTTTTACACAAAGGTGATGGAATGAAAAGGACCAATTTTAAATGTGTTTACACAGAAAAAACATTTGCGTATTTTTAGCCTTAGTTTGTTTGCTTATGTTATTTTATTTATTTCAAAAGACTGCTCAAAACTCACTTTTTAATTCTGCCTTT
>JGI24021J15306_10011012_pt1 | contig 11254 bp, 5 predicted proteins | sample Ectturendosymbi1_FD_15306 | JGI IMG/M metagenome (IMG submission 15306)
ACCAAAACCGATCTCCTTTTCTGAGTTCGCCGAACTGAAATGCAAATAAACAAGCAAAAGTCGGTCCGAGGGTACCTTCTGCCACTGGTTTCTCGGATAGGCCTCCCACGTAAAGATCAATATCGTCGACATGTCTGAAAATCAAGGGAAGCAAAATCAACAATCTGGGCCTCTGCAGTTATTACATATTTCTGATCAATAAGACCGGTCAAATGTAAAACTGCTCACACGCAGGCTTGCCTGGTGAAAGCAGCAGACAACCCATGAGTAGCAGCACTCCGTAAATACCGGAAATACCATCAGNATACNTAATGTTTCCTCAGAAAATTCTCAACATGCTATGAGATATTCTGGAAGCGACAGCAGACNGTGTGTTTGAATTCGTCCGACCCTACCATGCCCGTGCGTATTCTCAACAAGATTTTGATNTACGACAATCAAGTGCAAGCACGTGTCCACGAAGACACCGGGGTGTGAATGAATGTTAAAGTCCTGTTTTCCATTACGGTGGACAGTGATCTGGATATCTTACTGTCTTGTGGTCTGAGTGAACAAGCACAAGATATCACTGGCATCTCTTTTGTACACTTGAACTCTGGCTCTTTGCTGGCTGGGTAGTTTAAGGTGATAAATAACAATGCTGCACGAGTGATCCCTTCAAATTGCTAAAAACTACACCAAAATGATAATCAATAGGAATAAACTGTCAGGTTCAACAACTCAATTCTTATGGAAAGCTGTTCAAATTTAACTGGGATTTCACCAGATTTAATTGGGCTTCCTCACAAAATTAATTTTTCACTTTTTCATATGACTGCAAAAATCTTTGTTTCAAGCACAATGTCGCCTTTTCCGCTCCTATCAGTTATGTGGCAAGCGTCCCTTCGCGCAAATAAAAAATCGCACAGCAAGCTCAGCAGGTTAGAAAGCAAGTTGGCCTCACCGGTACAAAGTTTTCAGTTTATTTACTGTGGACACAGTCATAACGTCTGAGTAGTCGTCCCATTCCACTGCCTTTGGCAATCCGCATAATTCGCGAACGTAGTTGTACGGAGGCAAACCATGCTCCCTGCCGCGCTGGATGTTCATGGCGAACAAGTCTTGTCCAGGTTCCGTTGAGGATTCCCGCATCCGACTGACCAATAGAATTAATTATTACATTGTCGAGTTCATTCTAGCCTTTGTCTCAAATGAGACAGTAGGTGCTGCTTTATACTTTTGCAATGCATCAAAATGCGAAAACGCAATTAAAATCAGATTAGGTAAACGATAAAGCAGAATAAAAGTAGCTTCAAGACTATACGTCTCACCATTTACCAATAGCTTTCAAAAGTATCTCCGACTTTACTTTGCAGTAAAACGTCAAAAAAGACGTGAACAAGAAAACTGAATTTGCATTTGCGCAAAGTCGCTAACGTTGTTTTCTACAAAATGCATTTTTTCAGTTTTTCGCTTTAGCTCTGTGTAGAGCAGCTGTTGCAGTGATTTCTTAGAGAGGAACTAGATAATGCAGACAATCTCACTTGCGCAAATCCGTGACGACGTTGGTGTCTATCTCCAGTGCAGGATCGAAGGATAATCCTCGCAAAAGTGCGTCGGACGACTGGTTAAATTGTGCTTCCTGACTGAAAAAGGTCTCGAACATTCGCAGATCTGGGGCTTGCTTTGTGATGTAGTCAGATGCACGTCGCGAAAAATGCTGGCGAACTTGGCTATGGCCGTACCTGAGACAATAAAAACATGCACTAGCCCACGCCACCTCTTGAAAAGTTAGGAATGTGATTCTACAAGACAGTTGCAATTACAATTAATGCAACCGAATTGTTAATGAGCATGCTGGAGCCATTCCCTTTGCAACGAGGATTTTGTATTTACAAAATGAATATTAACCCCAATTTCAAAAGGCACTAAGCCCTGTATTCGTTTAAAACCCTCTAAGGACTGCAAATCGTTAGTCTTTGTTCAGTCATAACTTGCCAGCCGATAGAGCTAGAGAGCTGTTCGAACCCTCTGAAGAAGCAGAAAGTCTCCTAGGTTCGATTTTAAAAAAATCGCGCACTTTTGGGTTTGAACATTTTTTGTTGTGACGTCGCGGGGGAGATTATGGGATTTCTGGGTGATGTCATCTGGACCTCAGAAAAAAGCTCAAGTGGCAATTTATCCAGCTTTTCTTTCAAAATAAGCTAGATAAAAATCCGCATCTTTAGAGCCTTTGATTAGCTTTCTAGCGTCAGTGATTTGCACGTTCTGGCCAATAAACGATATTTTAGCAAAATTGAAAAAAATTAGGTCGAGCCCCTGGTATTCGACGGGGCCATTTCAGAGATTCAACAGAGGTCCTCTGAATTACACAAATTTTGCAAAGGTGTCGTTATATTTTATTGATAACTATTTGTCACAATAGAATAATCTTCAGTTCCATGGATTAACGTAACGTAACATGACTTCCCTTGTCATAAGTAATCAAAGGTACAGGATAACGGCAGGGCCAGCCCGAAACAATTCTGCGCTCTAGGCGTGCTTAAATATTTTCAAAATAATGCAATACTTTTTCAAATATTCGGAACATGAAAACCAAGAAAAAAGCGGATTTTGCGCCCCTGAACGATGCCTTCTAGGCGGCTACGTAGTTGGCTTTAGTGGAAGAGCCGGCCCTGCATAGATCTTGGCTCAAGCATGACTAAAAGCGCAGTTACGATCACAGCAATCTAATCAAGACACACTTTACTGTTTTATTAAAGCACTTAACTTCTGTGATGCAACAATTCAATCCTAACTTTGTTTGAAGCGTATCTCACTGCACGTGTTGTGCTGCGTTAGTGGCAAATGTAGCAAGCGATAAGGCCCCGTGCTTTTGAAGACCCCACAGTTCTTTCTGTTAAATTTATTCTTTATTATATGCACAGAATTTTTCAGTCCAAGAAGGCAGTATTTTGGTAAACTGGCCATAAGCAATTAAGCGAAGGTTTGCAATTTATTGCTTACACATTAGAGTCTAAAGTCTAATGATTAGACTATACTGTGAATTGAAAATTAACGTATATTACAGTCATTTGCAAAACTATCGGACCACTCAATCAACGAGGCCAAATTGCTGCACTACCAGATATTGCTTGATTGTACTTTTATGATTGGCATCATTTTTCATATTATTACACCACATCAACCTGTTCTATTATATATAGATATATCTATAGTTGCGTCACTTTTTGGTACTTTCAAAGTGATTTGGAATCTCTTCACTAGCTATTGGGTAGTAGGTCTACATTTGACAGGGTGGACCATTCACAACTGGCAACCCTGATAGAGACCAGTTAGGCCACTCGGTTAGGCAGGTAAGCTAACATTGTAAATTCCAATTTCGCAATCACTGCGCCGATTTAAAGTCATAAATTCATATTTTTTTCTGTGTTCAGGAAGTTATGAAACGAAGTTTAAAACAAAAATCACACCCCTACGAAGTTTATAGCAAAAGTTATAAAGTCATAAAAAGCCATACTTTCTATGTAAGTCCATGAAGTCATATTTTGCAAATTTTCAACCTAATTCAATAAGGAAACCAAACAATCTCAAAATATCAGATGAAGCTACTATATCGCTAGGTCCAAGCTGCATCTTGCAAATTGAACCCACTTGGGCACCACGCAGATGTTAGCAAAGACGTAGGTGAACCAAGCTATTTGGATGAAATGTAATGTACTGCTTAAAAACGCATGTTCTTGCTACTCCAAAGAAATAAACCAATGTCTATGCATGTTTTCGATTTACTTCAAATCAAACTACATGTTTTGCTCATGTTCTGAGCTGTTTATTTTAGTGGGACTTCAACAAACCATGGGCCACTATCTCTTATGCCTCTTTTCACTGGTAATGCTTCTTTCCCCAGTAGTTGTATGTTCTAGCTCAGTTTTTTTTCGTGCTATTTGCTGCAGGCAACACGCTACCTTAATCCTGCACTGACAAATAAACATTGCGGCCAGACTTATTTCCTTCATCAACTTATAGCAAGGAAAAAATCGAAGTTATCTAGATACTATGCTTATGCCATATAGCTACAATATGCTTTCGGGTAGGTTCTATTTGAATAAGAGCTGATGATGCCTACCTTGTAGGCGAAATATATACTCTGTACGCTCTTAGTGTCTGGTTCTTTGCCGGGAATGGATTCCATTCGATAGACAGTTATCTAAATATTATGCGTGCTGCAAATATAAGGAGGATGTCATCGTCCGTGTCGAGGAACTTCGTAAGTGCGTAACATTGTCCAGTAATTTCCATTGTTTTTGCTGTTAGCAAGTATAACTTTCACCATAGTTTACTTATACCGGTAAGTGGATTTTAAGAGTGGTGTTCCACAACACATCACTTTCACACATTGCACGCTGCGTAGACATGCACTCGTATCAAAACAGCTGCCTCTAATACTCGCTTAAGCTCCCAAATTCTTTTTATGTGGATCACGTGTGAGGGTGCCTTCTCAATCATCCCATTTTTATGCCGCTCTATGAAGAAACGGACTCATTAACCTAAGTTCTTTATCCTTCTGAAGTTAGTTGGCTATCTCTGGGAAAGGTGGCAGATTGTGCTTTTGCTTTATGTGCAGAACTACCTACGTTTATGGAAGACGACAACCATCGGCATTTAAAACACTTCGAGGGGTCAAGTTTTTTTCTCATCTTGGCTTATTCGGCCAAAATCTTAATCACCTGAAATGTTTTGCAAGAATTGTAAAGTTATTTTGAGTACCACGTTGCTGACCGACGGCAATATCCAGCACTGATAAAGCAGCCATTTGGTTCTATCACTACAACAGCAGACATAAACAATCATCACATGTATGACATCACTGAGCTTCAGGCAAGCGAAATTCGTAAGCGCATCTTCAGCACAACAAATTTTCGTACGTTTCGGCGCCACCAAATGGAACATTACCTCCAATATCATTAAACCTACGCTCGAGGTTCTCTCGCCGTTCCCAACAGCACATCTATGCGAGCATGCGTTTTCTCTAATGGCGGATGTCAAAATAGAGAGAGGAACAGGCTTTCTTGTGAAAATAACATGAGGATTGTCGTTTCTGAAACAAAGCCACGAACCTCCCAGATTGTTGCCACAAACAAAAAAAATGGCAAAACAATGTTTTCTTAAGTTTACAAGGCATTGTTGCTTGAATTTTTTTTCAGTAACATATTTTTGTTTCTTGTTGCTGTTTTCCTTTCCTGTTATCACTGTGCAACACACTGGGGTTTGAAACAAGCTGGGATATAACGCAGGTTTTCGGTGGGTTTGTCAAGGTTCAAAAGCACTGATCTAGGCTCCTCTAAGCACTCTCTACATCGCAGCCAAATCTTGTAACTATGTCAGTTTTTAATGTTTTTTCTGGACGCAGATTTTAGCATCAAAATTTGGGACATTTCCCGAAAAATCGGAACGAATGGAAACCCTAGGTAAACCCAACTGAAATTTTGAATTTTGGCCGTTGTTTCTTGAATTTTCTGCACGTCTTTCACTTTTTTGCGCTATACATGTTATTAAATAATTACTATTCAACTGTTTTCACTACGATCCTTTAACAAATACCTGTTAATAAAGCAAATATTTACAAAAGCGTAACTTTTTTGAAAAAACAGTTAACCAATAAAAACCTACCAGTTTTGGCACATTTTTTGCAAAGCCATCATTGACACAAACCTAGTTTGATTCTCACAATTGCAAAAGTAGGTGGGCACAAGCGAAGTGGCACAAATCTTAAAAGGAACGCTGTCACTAACAAATGGAAGAAACGTTACAAACTTAACAACAGAGAGTTTTTCACAAATTTTGAAACGACAAATCTTTTCGAACAACAGCTCTTCTAAATATTACGCCTGCACAAAATTTTAGCAATGTGCCTGTGGCTAGACCAGGCCTTCGCGGCCGCTGTGCCGCAAGACGATGCCACAGGTGTGCTGCACAAATAAAATATCGTAGTGAATCAAACCAATTCTTGCTTCGTAGTCCATATACTTATAGTTACGGTAGATGTTTAGTTAAGCTTTCGAAAAAATTTTAAGTGTGCTGCTGAACACTGAAACAATTTTAACTGTAGCGCATTTGAAAATGCTGTACGGCACTAAGTAAGACAACAGCTTTACTCGCTGTGGCGATCGCAAATTCTTCAATTAGCGTGAAGACCACTTTAAAAAAAGCTTTTTCAATGCACAGACGTGCCGCAGTACACCACGACATGGTTGATCGACGGATCAACCGTTTAACATCTTTAATTTTTTTTCGTTTGCAAAAACCTTCGCTTCCCTGAGCAGGGCGTAGCTATTAAGAAGAAGGAAACTTCGGAATGCTGCTTCTGTTTTGAAATGCATGATAAATAACAGGAGCATGCAGTATTTTAAACATCATCGGAACACTTCCACTTTCTGATAAGAGCTTTCAACGTTGCTTGTCTTTTTTGTGGCCTGGATTTTTGACAGACCTCAAGGCATGTGCTTTGTTTGCGTAGCGGTTAATCCACGACGGACACTAGCAAACCAAGTATCGATTTTAGTGTTGAATGGCCTTGTCCTATGATTTCTTGTAAACAATTGAGAGAATGATGCCACCCAAGGGGTGTAATGCCAAAAAAAGAAGTGTGGGAACGCACTCGCAAACTAGTTATTTTAAGTAAAACAAGTGTGGGGACGCCAAAGAACAAGTATGGGGACTCACCCATAAAACTAGCCATTATCAGTGATTACACAATTATGCTAAGGTGCTACGCAAAAGAACGCTTCTCATTTGTTCATTTATGCTGGAGCTATACGCAGGAAATCTGAGAAAAATACACATCTTCAAGTCAGGATACTATGAAAAAAGTGTGGGAAAGCTTTCACGCACCTACAAAAGTGTGGGAAAGCCATTCCCAGACGTTCCCGTCCCACTGGATCCCTGATGCCACCAGTATTGAAACGGATTCCGNCAAACATTCATCACGAAATTTAAAAAATACAAACTCAAAACAATAAAAAATTCTGATAAAATTCTTTTTCGTGTCTGCAGTGTGAGGAAATCACTTTTTAAACACATGTATACAATACATGTTACCCGATAGAGCATGGTCAGTTTTTCAGAATTCTTTTACCATTTTCCAAGTTTTTGCGTAGACCGCAGCGCGTATTTCATGACTGCTTTTCAAAAAACATTCAATAAATGCGAAAGCACGACGCTGCGTTTAAGCTTGGATATAGCCCTGCACCCTTCCCGTTTCTTTTTTACTGCCTGCCTGCTAAAAGAGACATACTAACTTTGCGACCTATTCACAATATACTTGACATGGGAGCAAATAGAGATGTAATCATTTCACAGGGGAACCAATCTTTTGTATGGGTTCAAAAAATTGCAGTTTTACCTCCGAATGGGGAAAAAATTACAGCAAACAAAATTTCTAGAGGAGTGTTCTGTTCTGTGCTCAGCTGTACATAAACATGTGGATATCAAACGATAAGTTCTGAAAACGTTACCTCAGGACCGCTGTTGCAAACTCGTTGTAAACGCCGGTTTTGATAGAATCGTTGTAGCCGTCGTAGAAACCATTTTTTAGGATCAGGATGTCTGTTTCCTTCATCAGGTTGACCCCAAGCAGAGGGGGAAGGAACTCCCTGTTAATAAGCGGAGAAATTGGCAACAAACAAACACCGTAAGCTGATAAGCCCTGCCGCGAAATGAAGACCGATCCGGTGCATAACCAGTCATCGTGAATACAGCTTGATGCTTGCAGTTAGAGCTTGAACGCTCTGCCCAAAATGAAATGCGAAAATAAAGTCAACGAAAGGTAAAATGTGACCTTCCAGGAATAAGAACCCTTAGATAATGTTCTTCCCGCTCTTTGGTACAAGACATTAACAGTGTTACGAATGCTAAAGTTCAGCACTGCTATGGATGCACGCAGTACTGTAGGTGTTCTCTATCTGATCAAAAGTTACAAGTCGGAGTTATTTAATCACCTACGTTACTGCATAATAATGCCCGTGGCATGATAGTAATCGTGAGGTCGATTCCCATTAAAGCCAAGTACTGCAGGGGTTTCTCTAGCAAATTGCAGCGATCCTTAATTATAGGAGCCGATAAAACTACACCTGAGATAAACAAACATCTATCGTCAAAAGTCATCGATTAAAATTTACTTTGCAGCTGAACACCGAAATTTGCTAATGAAATCAAAGAAAGTGAAACGTAGTTTTCTAGTAAACAGTTACACTTCATTTTTGAAAGTTTTCATGCTTGAATGAACATATTTTTAAAATTTTAATTTTGCCACTGTACACCTTTCTAAACATTTCTTCTCACTCTCGTGTAGTTTGTTTAGAGGCGACGAGAAAACAAGGACCCCCACGAAAGGGTCAACCCTTTACCAGGTTATGGGGCCCCTTCTTTATCGAATTCAAACATAGCATAGATAGCGTGACTGTAGTGAGTCAAGCACCTCGAATACTAGCTTCACCTGTAAATTATGTTCTGATGGATGGCTATGATGATTTTCCTCGTTTCACTGAAGATAGTTTCCGAATCCCAGTCAGGGTTTAATCTCTTTAACTTTCTGGCAATTCGATTGTGTTCTCTGGCGAAAAGCAAGTTTATAGATGCAAGGCCGACGTTTTCATTAACCTGTCCATCACCTGAATAAAAAATCCGTTATTTTAAGCTGCTTCTTTTGCAGTAAATTAAGCAAGCAAGTGAAGTACGGTAGGTATGGTCCAAAATTTGTTTCCAATTAGTTTAGTTTGATAGGGTGGTTTGTTGTTGGCGCTTTACAACTACAATGGTCTTGTAGCGCCAGGACTGAGTTGTACAATTTCTGCTTCATTTCACTCGGTTTGTTTTCGCGGTCTGGGTGTGTTCCCTGCAGCTCTTCCGTACACCGTGCGCCTGGTAAGAAGGCTACAGCACCAATTTACAACGTCTTGGTAAGACCCAAGACCGAAGCGCACGCACTTATCACTAGACCACGGGCTGGTCTCTTGTTTCCAATTGAGGAAATGGAAATGTGATTAAGTGGACTTTTGGTAATTTTAAGATAATTTTTGCCAAAAGCAAGTGCTTAAAATACGTGATGATCATCACCTTTCATTGACAAGTTGCTTATAGGCTAAGCTGTCACTTACTTGGGATATGCGATGAAAACAATGCTTCGACGGGCGCAAGATTGTAACGTAATATTTCTAAAAACCGGTCTTACAAAAACGTCGCCTTAAAATCGATTGCTCTCAAACCAAAATAGTTCCGATTGTCAAAATCTTTTTTTGCTGTGCATAGTCCAACTTTGACAGAAAAAATGAGGCCAGAATTCACGTTATACCAGCGAAATCAGTTTTGCGAAGTTACAGGGACCAAAAATTAATGACAAGCAACTATTTTTGGTATGAGTTAAACCGTAGTCTTTTCTAAATTAGTGTCTGTTTAACAAGTAGTTGTTGACTTCTCGATTTAAAAAATCAATACAGACATTTCGCATCATCCTTTGAGGAGTCGATTTTTCATAAAGCGATTGATAATTGGAAAGTGTGAGGGTTTCTGAAAGAGATTTATTTATTGTCGATTTTTCAAAGATATTATGAGATATGTTACGGATCGAGAAAAAGCGATGCTCATCATATACTGTACCAGCTGCAAAGCAGATAGATTCATTGGTACTTCCGTTATTCGGACATTCGAACATCAGCGCTGTGTTTGATGGAAGGCTCGACAATGTGGGAAGAGTGTTCTTGCGCATCGGGCAGCGACTTGTCGGGTCGGCGATCAGGCGCAATTCGCCGCTGTCTGTAAATGTTTCACAAAAATAAAGTCGTTGCAAATGTTGTCAAACAACAGCAACCGAAGAGCAAAAGCGAAAAAGCATCAGCATGCAAAGTTAGGTTTTCCGTTTGTGCCTGCAATCATTCAAACATTTTGTTGTTGAAAGCCGCCGCTGAGAAACAAACTTACCAGTAGAATTACCGCCAATGCTGCCAATTCAGAATTTAGATTGAAACGAAACCTTTGACCATAAATGATGTCTTTCTCAGATACCTGAGACAGAAGTGGCCAATTGTATAAAAACGTTATATAAGCTATAGTGGCGTAGCAAAGAGGGGCCCTGGGGGCTGCGGGCCCCCGGCGGAACCTTCTGGGAGTGGCAGTTTGTTGATTAAAAATTAGTTTTCAAAAGCAATTTCAACTCAATTTTCAGTTTTTGTGCTTAGAACCCCTAGCCTAAAAAATTGGAAATGTGGTTGTGGAGTGAGTAAATTGATAAAATGATTAGTCAAAGGTCTGCATCAAATCCAAGGTGCTAAACTACCCTTGTGTTTGTTTTAAAATCAGGGCTTTCAAACCAACTTACTTGGGGGTAACCGCAGTCTCTCCATTTTCCTGCCTAGGCAAGGCAATTTTTCCCCACACCAGTTAACAGTCCTTTGGACAAAGGACAGAGATGACATTCAACCACANTGTAGCAAACATTACTGTTGCGGTAGTTGGAGGATAAAATTTTCCTTCCACTTAAAATCTTATTAAAAAGGCCCTGTTTCAAATATCGATAAACAGTCAAAGGTATCTTAATACTTTTTCTCCTAATGTTCGATCCTTAGCAACGCTCCTACGGCACACCATCACATCACCTGACACCCACCGGCATTCTTAAGAAGAATTTCTGGGCACGTCTCGTGCTGCTGTTTAATATTCAGTAGGTGTACACGTTCAAAACAGACCACCAGGGCCTATGAGAGGGGGGTCCAGCAGGTACGTTGTTCCGTGTCCCGACAGCTACGGAGGAGCCCGAGACTGAAGGAACATTTGAGTATTTGTTACTAACAAACTCGGAATAATGTAGCGAAATTAATCCCGGTGTTATAACTGGCTTGGCCTAACGGATTTGGTAAACTAGTGTGATGTATTTTAATGTGAATTGCTGGCAGTGTATTTTCCTGATATGATGCATTGATAATTACTAGCAGTAATTATTTTTGTTGAACTTGAATGTTTGTCTACGTTGTCGAATTTAAGACATTCGCTATTACTGTCCCAGTCTGTCCATTGAACTGAATTTTCTATTATGTCTTTCAATTTCAAACATTTTCAAACAAATGTTTAATAAAAACTCTCTCCAAGAAACCAAGAGTTTCAAACTAAGAGATACTTCAAGTGAAATAGTTAAAGGCCACAAAGATGGCGGCAAGTAAATCAGTCACAGTTTATTGACGGGGAAACTAGTTTCGCGTTTTCCAACGCATCATCAGTCCTGTAA
>JGI24021J15306_10011014_pt1 | contig 11252 bp, 4 predicted proteins | sample Ectturendosymbi1_FD_15306 | JGI IMG/M metagenome (IMG submission 15306)
GAAAATTCGGGTACAGAGGTTTCGACACGTTTGTTTACTATTGAGTTATCTGACTTTTTTTCCGAAAAAAACAACATTTTTGGTCCAGTGCAAGTGTGCGCATAGCTGAGCATGAAAAATCCAATTGTCACTTTCAGGCAAGTGTTCAATAGTTTAAAGCTGAGCAAAGACTAACGAAGATTTGCTCGTTGGATTCAAGTCAATCACATTTATCATTTGTCCCTCCACGAAACTTTCGTTGTGTTTGGCTGTTTGCGAGTGTAAATAGGTAAAAGAAACACTACTTCAAAATCCAGGTACATGAACGTTAAAGACACCTCCAGCTCCAACACCACTGCATGAAAGCTTCAGTGCGTCTTAACTAGGCAAGGCAAAAATTGTGAATGTCATCCAGCACACTCGTTCCTGCTCATCATATTGGGAGGCTATGTGCTTCTATTTGATCAATCAACCATGCGCATTATTGTATTGCGTTTGGTACGTTTTTTCTACATTCTGTGACGTGATAGTTGCGAAATATTTCTAATTCATGAAGAACAGTTTGCATTGGCAACCAAGTCCATGCATTAAGAATGACTACAAAATTGGGCTTTGGGGAACTTTGGGCGGATGTATGGTTTGCTCACTAGTGAAGCGTGTTTTTTTTCGTGTATTGCGCCATACAGAGTACAGTTGATCGTGCACACAGACCCTATCTTTATACAAGAATGCGTCTGCGCTTGTGGTTTCCGAAAGTGAGAAAGGTTAATCAGTCATGCTAACAACTTTCTCCACGTCTCCTATTCTTTGCAGGCACGTAGTCAGGTTTTAAGGTTTGGGGGAAAATACATTTTTAGGAGACAATATTTTTGTTTTTATTATATGTTTAAGACAAATTTCTCTGGACATAACAAAATTAGGGAGGGGCACAAAAAATCTTGGGGGGACCTGCCCGCGAATGCCTCGCCCCGTGTCTAGGGGCCTGGTCCTTCGAACAAAAGTGGCGTTCACTCTTACAAGAGTGAAGTATATTGCATTGTAGGTTCAATTCGCTTGTTCAGTTTGATTGAGGTAACTACGTAACTTTCCACTTGCGCTTGCCGCTAAAATCTCCATTGCAGAGCTTCCTTTAGAATTTTCGGGTTAATTACGAGTCGTAGCTGCACACTGTCTAATGTCCACCACAGCAGCATATTAGCCATAAACATGGACGTAGTTACGGGACACATGAGCTACGCCCACACCCCTCCACATGAAAAGAATAATTTGTGTCTGCAAATCATCTACATACAGATCATTTCCAATAATTCGCCTTGTGTTTTGATATCATATGCGTCAAATTTGCAATGATAACAGGAGTTATCGAAACGTTTGCAATATGTCGTTTGTATTATATAGGCCATTTTCTCAAAAAGGTCGTAGCACGGTTGACTGAGCACGATGACGTCATAAAGCACTGCTCAGAGGAGTCTTGCATTGGGCCCGCACCTGCTTGGGCCGGCCCTGAACGGACTTTTTCGACGTTACAAAAGCTAAATGAAGCGAACAGGTATTTCTGCTCAGTTGTGATCATCACAGAAGAAGACTTGTTTGCATGTGCAAAGGAAAGCAGGCGCGATTGCTTTATTGCAAATATTTTGGCGCAAGGTTTCAACGCATACCCACGTTTGCTTTTGCTTTTAGTCTAAAATGCAGAGTACACAGAGCAGAATTGGAAAAGAACGCAAGGCAGTTGGGTGAGGAAATGTTTATAGCACATGATTTGTGTGTATGTGCGCAATAAATTTGAAGGGAATTGAAGCAGAATTTTAGAGGTCTTGGCTAGCAATTGTTAATCAGCACCAATCCATTAAAAGTCTTCCATATCGTCCCTAAGCCAACTAGAAGATTCAAGTTGCAACAACTGTTGTTAATACACGTGAGCTTTTTTCGGGAACAGGGGTCTATACCTCCCGAAAATTTTGTAACGACATGTTACCCACAGTTATAAATATACGCTGGAAGTTTTAGGTGGAAGTACAAAGAAGTTTAATTTCATAAACCAAATCTTGAAAATGAAGATTGTCAAATCCACTAGCACTTATTCTGACTGAACATTTCATTGCAAATGTGTTTAGAAATTGTTTTATCCCTGTACAACACCTAGAATATACTGTATATATTTCACGAAGTAGAACGTTAGGTTTTGAGCAAACGTGAACCCTTAAATTTAAGTTTTCGAGTATTGTAAACAGACTTACAAATAATGTCCTGTAGCTACAGTAAATACCTGTCATAAGTATCTGAATACATGCAGTAGCGCACTTTTTCATGCTGATGCTCTTGTTTTGGGAAGTGGAAGATTTGCTCATGAAGGAATGCCTAAAATTTTCACCGAGTGAACCGCACACATTAAGGCTGCTATGACCCCGTAACCAATTTCCGTTTCTTTGTTATCTGTCAGCTGCTCGCCCTGGTTTGACAAGGAAAAGAAATGATCGCCCATAGCAGCATTTCTCGTACAAGTACGTCTTGCAAACTATCTGTATTAGCCTGATTTATTTCATATATCGCTTCTTTTACATCACTTTCTACTAAAAAAAACTCGTCTTGACACAGAAAAAGTATTTGCTAAGCAAGGTTTCAACTTCAATAGGTAAATTTACAGAGAGTATCTCAGTTTTATGAATGAGTAACGAAGAGCCGTTTCTTTATTTTTCATTTTCCGCATTTATAAATAGCAAACCGTCACCTTCGTAGCAATGAAAAAGGTCAGACTGTCAATGTTCCCTTACATGTTACGGAAATGCTGTACCTTACGTAGCGGAATATGCCTATTTAGTCAATGTGGCTAGAGCCGTATGTTCGTGATGGAGTGGTTGGCGATTTGCAACAGAAAAACGGAGATATCATAGTTAGCCACGGCCAAGCTGATATCATGCGAATAACAGTGGAAGAAACTTTAATCCTAGAAAAACAAGCCATGCTGTGCACTAAACCACGGGGGTGAACCTATTTATTATCACATGTCGAATAAATTGTGCAGCATCATGATCCGGCCACAAAATACTCCAAAATTTTTCTTTTGATAAAAAATACAACCAAGTACTCGTATATTTTACAATACTACGCAAATCCAGCACGTTTTTTATATTTTAACATGCAAATCCGGCCACATTTGGGCAACGAAAATTCTGGCGCGGGCCAACTAATAGTCCCGCGGACTGCAGGGTCCTCCCACCTCTGCATTAAACCAAACCTGGTAATTGCCGTTCGGTGGCTACAGCGTTGTGATGGTATTAGGTTTTGTAGGTTTTACAAGAGGCCATTTTTTCCACATGATGTCAAAGTGGTATAACTACGGACACTGCCGTTGCAAATAGTTTATTTAAACTGTAATTACACTCACTGCAATGTTAAAGCTGTTTCATACAATAAACGTACAAGAAGCTACAATGCAGTTAGATAACCCTGAATAAGGTAAGAAAGATGTTGCCTAAAAGCGTGCAGAAATATTTTTTCAGCGATGGCATTTGCTGCTTTATCAAAAATTGATTTATATCATGTTTCCATAAAAGAAAATGCTTCAATTGGATTAAGATCGGATTAGGTGTAGCTCTTTATTCAACACCTATGGCGTATTTTATCAACCTGCACAAAGTACAACAAAATAATCACCCCTGTGCAGCAAACGTGCAAACAACTTGTTACAGAATTGCTTCGAAAAGGGTTCCCTATCATCGGAAGCAATAAAAAAATAGAGTCTTGAGTGAATCTCTAGAAGAAAGACTTCGAATTAGAGATATTGACCTCCTTTGCAAGGATTTTAAGTCGTTTTTTCATTTTTTCTTTTTGTTTTCGATCCAGAATCCTGTGACAAAACTTTATAGAACGGTTTTGATGACTCTCGAGTTTTCTAACTCTAATTATCTTTTTGTACAAAAATATCGCCGCACACAGAAAACACCAAAGACATTACAATTACATAACGCTGAAAATACATTAAGATTGCACAGAAAAACAATTTTACACTTTGTGTTGATACGTCGTACACGAGAAATCTCAGGATTTGTCTGAAATACACCGAAAACTGGTAAATTTGTTTATGAAACTTCTCTGTTTCCGAAAGTTAAGGTACTGGAAGAAAAAGAGGGGCCGCCGCCAGTGGAGGATTCCAAGGCCGTATTTGCAGTCGGCGTCCCCTACAGCTGGAAATAGGTGATGACCCTTTTTAGTATTTCGCTGAATGTTCTCCCCCCAACAAATAAAGCCCGGTGACGAGCATGAGGGTTCTAGAATTCTTAAATATACCTCTCCGTGTTTGATACTCTGATTAACTTTTAATCGCTAGAAACGTATGCGAAAGCATGAAGTTAAACCAAGAGAGCATAAAGTATGAGATGAGAAGCGTAAATCCACGTTCAAATCCAACCTATTTCAAGGTTTCTGTTTACTGCATAGACGATGATGGACACTATTAGCATCGTTGGAACAAGCAAGACATAGCTGTAAAATGTACGCAGCCCGAGAACAGTAAATATTAAAGCTGGTCTGAAGTCTACTGGTATTGCTTTCTCGGTGATTTCAACCACGGGCCGTTGCTGCTGCGCTTGCTTTCTTGGTCTTAAGCTGCCTGCACTACCAACAGCCTGCAAGCAATTGAACAACGCCGTTACTGATAAGCTGGTTTTAGTTCTTGTGTGAGGTTGAAAGGTCATGCAGCAACGAGTGCTTTCTTCCGCAGCTTACAGCTACAATTAAACATTCAGGTAAACAGAGATTGAAACGCAAACCACTTGCTTTCTGTTGGTCAGCTGCAATCAAGACATCAAGATATGATCGGTGTTAGGACCTAGTTACGTTTTGTGTGACCGGATGACCGATATTACACAATGTTGGTCACCGATACTGCATAACTTTTAACCATTGCTTGTTTTACTTTGCGCATTTTATAGAGTCAACAATATTTTTTCTTGCACTGGCTTGTTTTTTTGACCAAAGATCATGCCAACAACCTCATCCCGCCACAGACACAACCGTTTTTGCTCTACAAATGGAAAATATGTCTGCACTTATACCGCCTTATCTACAGTGTGTTTATGCCTGTAGAAAAATCTCGTCCTACTATGTTACGCTATTACAAAGATGAGTTATGCCACAAGGGGGACAGTAACAATCGAAACATAGCATTCATGCGCATGGCAACAACAAAAGCTACTGGCTAAAGTGTTTCTTTGCTTTCCTCTAGCAGCTCAAAATTATCGACTGTAGTTCCTCGTTAATTTTTGTTGAACATAGATAAAACTGTTTCACTTTTCCTTCGGCAAAAGTGCTACCTTATACTTGGAAAGCGGTCCCAATTTTAATAAAGCATACGTAGTTGCACATTGGCTATGTCTGTTCTTTGCCTATGTTTGTAAACTGACATTTCTGCAGTTAAAAATTGGAGGTAAAAGGTTGTAACAATTACAAAAACCGGCAAACTTTCTATAACTGTAAGCAAAAAGATACACAATGCGCTACTCCGATTTTTGTATACTACACTTTACTGCAATTCGTAGTGTGACTGTTTCGTTTCTTCGTTTAGGTGCCAACCACGAACGACATTCGTGCCAAGGTGTATGAAATTATGATATAGTTTTCTCTGGAGATATGTTTCCAAGCTTCTCTTGTTCACGCAGGGAGAATAAGATTTGAATATTTTACAGATGGTATATCATGTGAACCACTTTGCAGTTAGTCTCAAATTTGCGAACAAGTGATTAAAACTGGCAATTGGCCCCTTGAAACTTCAAAGAGCTTTAATTCGGAACAAATGTTTCTTGTCAGTTCATATTTGCTTGCTCTGCAAAATGACTGTACTGTCCTTTAATCTTTTATAGGCTGCAATCCTCCTTGGTTTTACACATTCGAGGAAGTACATTTTTTCATAATTGCTATAAAATGCAAAATCTACGGCGTTGTTCTTATTTTGAAAGCGCTTTGCTCCGTTCCATTACTTTCGCGTTCACATTTTTTGCATACAAATATTTTTGAGGTTTTCAGTTTTCACCATGGCGATTACATGACGCATGTGAAAAACATACTTTTAATTGCGATACTTTAGATATGAAAATTTTTCGTCACTGATGAAAAGGGTTGATGCAAATAAACAATAAAATATCGATTGTTTTTTCGTCGTGATGCTTGACAGCGTTTCAAACTTTGCTTTACCAGAGACGAAAAATGTGGTTACAGAGAAAAAATCTTTTATTTTCTTTAAGCATGGCATGGTTAGTAAAAAAGAAAGAGGCCAACTTGTGGTTCTACCAATGTTTGCAACCTGCATCGCGGCAATGACGTCATCTCAAATAGTCATGTTGCTGATTGAAAACTAATCTCCTATGCGGTCATGAAATTGTTTGAACTGATTGAGCATGCTTTTCTGTCATGAACCTGGTGCCCACAAAAAACATTTTTTCAAAAACCTATCTGCCTTTTGTCGGAAACGAAACGAAGGACCATTTTCTATAGCTGAATTATGGCTACCGCCTAAAAAAACCACTGTCTTCTACAATCACAACTTATGCGAGCGCTTTGCCAACTTTCTGAAAATCGGCGGCTTCGCGTGAAAATTTGCCACTGTCATAAACCCAAAAGTCTCCGACCGTCAATTGTTTCTCTAGAGCCACAAGCACAGCTGAATGGTATTTTGAATTGTATATACGCTCTGTGGCGTTAAATAAAATAACATTGGTTCAGCCCTCTTCCGCTGCTGCAAGCAAAACTCGCATTTTAATCAACCCGTCTCAGCTGACGGCGTGCCGTATATGAGTGACTAATGCTCGACAAAAGTCAACGCACGCAATCTCGCACCGTTAGTCAAGCTGTCATACGCATTCGTTCATTAAGGGTCTCGCGTCACGGAAGTTCTCGCACGTGAGAAAGATCAGTCAGCCAATGATTTAAAAACATTGCAGCGGCTCAGCGATGTTCGGCTATGGACAGCCGGAAGTTACGTAACCGATTCATGAGAACGTTCTTTCAATTTACGAACGATACATTCACCCACATATGGACCAGGGATGACCTACTTTCCACCAACGGGACGTGCTGGTCATTCCAGGTAATTAATAGGTTGCGGGCTCGCGGGCTGCTCATCAAAACCACTCCNTGTTAACCTGCTCGCTAATGCCTGAAAAAAATAGAAGTCTTAATCAGTGCTTGGTAGCAAAAAACGTGTGAGAAGGAACAAAGCACGTTAACAGTAAGGCTTTCGGAATCTTAAAATTAAAAATATATAATAAGAACTATTTTCAAGAGAACGATCCTTTGGATCGCTGTAAACCGTCTTAAGGATGTAAACGGTAACTGTAATAAGGCTTCCCAGTTTTCTTTCGCGATGCTCGAAAAAACATGAATATTTGAAAGACGATGTGCGTGCAGTTAACAGTCGGCTTTCCGTCAAAGTCGAAAANTGTTGGACATTCAAGACATTTTGNATCAAAAACTTCCTAATTTCCATGAACAGATATTTAAGTGTTACAAAGTGCTTTCCNCAAAACAGCCCGCTATCGTAGAGTNAATATTTCTCAATTCAGTATTTGAAAATGGGCAGCAGAAAATGCATTTTGAAGGAGAAAATGCAAGCAATTTCTGACCGAGTTNGGTATAACTACTCAGTGTCGGGAAATATAACTACTCAGTGTCTCAGTATAACTACTCAGTATAACTACTCAGTGTCTACTCAGTGCGTCAGCAATTGACGCGTGAAGGGCAGTCTATGTAAAGTAACGGGAGCTACATTTTTTCGCCTTAAAAGCCACTAATTGTCGTAACCACTATTAGATCCAGGGCTGTGGAGCCGGAGCCCAAGCAATTTTGGGTGGCTTGATCCGGAGCCAGATATTTTGAATGGTGGAGCAGGAGTGTAAGCCTGAATTTGAGTTCCCGTTCAACAGACATACAGTAGTTTGTGGAGCAAACCAAATGTACAAATAATACAATGGTTTTTAGTGTTTAATGGACCAAATCGTTCTGGAGCCGGAGCCAAAAACCATTAAAGGTTTGAACCGGAGCCAACAATTTTAGATACCTGGAGCCGGAGCCGGAGCCCGATATTAGTTCCGGTTCCACAGCCCTGATTAGATCGAAAGAGGTTAGTAGGTTACAACTCCGCCCATGGCTAGATGCAATCATACTCTCGTCTCTCACCTGGCACTAACGTTTGATTCATATAGAATGTAACCACAAGTGCAAAGGGCGTGAACATCACTTACCTGAAGCGTGTCCCGTTTTATAGGCTTCACCGTTAGAATGGCAAGGTCTGTTGTGGGAGATACTAATCTTTTTCTTAACTGAGGTGAGTACCCCTTGCCGGCAAAATATTGTATTATGGTATCAGGACAATTGCCAACCGGACAACTGCCAATTAGGACAACTGCCAACTAGGACCTAGGTGGCAGTTATCCTAGGTAACTGCTACCTAGGACAACTGCCAAATAGGACAACTGCCAACTAGGACAACTGCNAACAAGACAACTGCCAATTAGGATAACTGCCTACAGGACAACTGTTGGGATGTAGGGTTTAGGTTACAGTTTACGTTTAGGGTTTGGGTTTAGAATTTACTTTTAGAGTTTAGGTTTACGGTTTTCTTCGGTCGGTTGTCCTACTTGTCAATTGTCCTTTTGGCAGCTGTCCGGTTGGCATTTGTCCAAGGTGGCAATTGTCCCAGGTGGCAGTTGTCCGGATGGCAGTTGTCCAGTTGGCAGTTTTCCAGTTGCCAGTTGTCCAAGAGAACTTTGTATCATAGGTGCAGGTTACAGAAATGCGCACTATGTGATGGGACTGCTTAAAAAGAGCAGGCTGCTTACATTATCGATGTTTCGTGATAGAGCAGTGGTTCTTAACCTATCTTCTACCACGCCTCCCTTAAGTAACTGTCCTTTGTTTCAAGCCACCCTGGCATGAAATAAGTTGTAAAAACGAAAGTATTTATTGGTAAATTCATTGATCAATCTTTCCGTATTGTAGAGCGCGTTAAGGGCTCGCGCCCCCTGGAAATTCATTGACGCCCCCTGGGGAGACGATCCCCGGTTAAGAACTACTGTGATAGAGCAATTGCAACAAAGTGACAATGGCCCCTCCGGTCTATTGAAGAGCAGCTTCTTCCTTGCAGTTCAAGTGAATTTTCAGAGGAGGGAACATCGTGACCTGCCTATTCATTGGTTTCAGCGAAGAGCCGTCATCGGGTAATGACTGCAGAATGCACTCTAGCAATTGACGCACAGAAATGTAACTGCTGACACTTTCCCCGTAAATCGGCCCGCGTTCGTGACAGGCTGCTAATTATTCGAGATCATGGTGCGCAGCAGGCGGAAATACGAGATTAGGATGAGTTAGTACACATTTTTTCTGGAAACCTGAGGTTGTACACAATTTGCAGAAGGTAGTGTTGAATTTACATCATCTTCAGTTTTTAGTTAAGGCATGCAGTTTGTCAACGACGATCTGATAAACGGCTGCTTTCACCTATGGCATTGGATAAACCAATGCTCTTTTAAAACGCTAAAATACGTGATTTTCAAAAAGAGAGTTGCTTGTTGGGATTTTTTTTAATTTTACTTCACCATGTTTTTTAATGCTTTAACCTTAACTCACACAAAGATATGTTTAATAATTCAAACTTATCAAAGAATCGATCCATACAGAGTATGAACATGAAAACTTTTTGGCAAATTTTGAATAAAGTATCTTTAAGCGCTTGTCTAATACTCGAAATCTTATTTTGTAGATAATTTTTACAAGTATCATCCTAGTAGATTTTTTAAAATTTTTATGCAACAGCTGTTTTCGTGCACGATGTTTCTCTTATCAATAAAACGTTTTGGTTTTTGAAGCTTGGAACGTTGTGGCTTCGTGCATGTAATAATGATTACAGTCCATTTCTTCCTACCTGAATATCAATGATAAACAACGCCATTTTTAAGCAAAGTCCCATTACTTTTTTGAAATTAAAGCAAGCTTAAGGTAGGCGAATGGAGTTCCAATAACCTTTTTCTAAGGACAACATTTTGCAGCGATTAGTAGTATTGCTGCTTTTTTTGAAGCTTTGTAAGAGCGAGCAACTCAACCTTTGCAGCAGTCAGTCAATCAATTGTATTTTTCGCGAGGTTTTAAACATGTCGTGGTTCAACAAAAAATATTACGAGGATTTGCGAAATGACCGCGAGGTCAACACGTCAGTCAACCCGTAAATAGAACAAAGAGAAAGGCAATCAGAAGGTTATGATTATTGCAAAGAACTAGAAAAAGAAAACACACACAAAAGAAAAAGGAATAACACAAGATGTGTAACAGCTGAAGTGCAAAAGCGTCACAAACATCGAACTGCAACGAGCAGCGGCAAAAGCAATGAACCAATTACTAACAAAGACGTATTTTCCGACTTCGAAAGAAGCAAATGCGCACATAACACCGAGAATCAATGAAAATTATATTTGAAAGAGGAGTTGTTTATACAATTTTGTAAATGTATGGTACGGTCTATTTAATAAGTCTTTCAGAATGTCATTCCAAAGCTTGGAGCCTCTGTAAAGAGAATGGCGTTGTTGTTTATGTTGTGGCCAGAAAAGATACCCTGAGCTGCTCACAACATGTATCGTTTAGCCCGTTTCTTGTTGATCCTCCCAAACTGAAAAATGTGTACTTACGGCGTGACCGACTTGACCGCACTGACGATTTCGATGTTTTCGAACTCTTTGGCCAGCATACACGAAAAGAAAGTACAGACTGGTCATCACCCCATACGAGCCTTGTGTGCTCAGTACCAAGTGCTAAGCTATTGCAATTGTGTCGCATGGAATCGCCATTTAACCGAACCAACCGTGAGGATGAAGACGGCCACCTGACCGAAACTCAGCGCGAAAACAAACCACAAAACACCGAGAGACGAATTTCGCGGAAAGCATCATTGCCACGCAAAAGAAGTAGAAGCAAATGCATACCAGAAGAAGGCAGCGAGGCCGAACCAGAGGAAAGAAATAAAAGAGAAGAAAGAAACACAGTGTGGCCAACCGGAGAGTTACTGAAATCCGGGCCGACAGAGGAAGAAAGACTCTTCCACTTCCAGGAACTGATTACCTGAGAATATAGCGCACCTGGAACATCTGTTCGGACATTACGGTGACGTCATCTTCAACTTCCAGGAAGTGCTTGCCTGAGAGAACAGCGCGCATGCAACACCGGCTCGGGTATTACGGTGAAACTATTGTACGTGGTTTTACGGCTTCGCTCACATGCTTCATTGAATC
>JGI24021J15306_10011015_pt1 | contig 11251 bp, 2 predicted proteins | sample Ectturendosymbi1_FD_15306 | JGI IMG/M metagenome (IMG submission 15306)
GTCTCGAGACCGAGACCAACTCTCGAGACTCCATCACTGCTTTTCGGCGTCCCCATTGCAGTCATTCCGCGCCCCTTGTAGTGATTCGGCACCTGGGAAATTGTGCCACCCTTGCCCCCTCGTTACGCCCCTGCTCCCATCAAAGGTGTAATCTCTACCAGCTAAGTAAAACCAAATGGTGAGTGTAGAACCACTGAACGCTCTCACAGCAGGCATAGACACTAACACCTCGACTACGTTCACCATGCTACTAGTGATACGAACTCAGCGCTATATGTGGAGTCTGGACAAAGGTGGATGCAGTTCGAATAGCAAATAGTCCCAGATGAGCTTTGCCGCTGATGGCAAAATATACTTTACCTTTCAACAAATCTGCAAAATCACATTACAACTAAAATTTTTGATGTGGTTAGAATAAACACTTCAAGACAACAAAAATTTTCTCAGTCCGATCCAGTCCTGATCTGCCAATTTTCAAAAAATTGTAGTCCGATCCAGCCCTGATCCGGCCAAAATTGGCTTCAGTCCTGATCAGTCCGATCCAGTCCTGATCCGTTCTCATCTCTGCCGATTTACGGATCGCGATCCAACCGGATTCTGCAATTCAGAACCGGATTGGATTGGATTTCGAAAAAGCTCAACTGGATCAAATATGGATATCCAAACTGCATTGATCACTGCAGTATATGCTTATTCAGAGTTTTTTTCCGGATATAAACCGGATTGGATCAAATATTTGGACAGGTCTACTGCATGAAGACAACATATTTGCTTGTCTCTTGCGAGATTTTACAAATGTTGCATTTTAGGTTTAACTATGGCTAATACGTGGGTTCTCTTTAGCAGTTAAACCAAGGGGGATACTCATGAGTCGCTGCTCACTTAATCACCCTAAAGCCTTTTGACTATTCTTTAAATATATGCACACATATATCACACATGTACGTCTTTCAAATATAAGTTTATTCGCATGAGTTATATTGTAAATACAACTTTACTCACCATTTAAATTTCTTTGTAATTACAGCACAATTTCTCTCTCTCAGAACAATCCAACCAAGCATGCAAGGGAACGCCTTGCAATCAGCAACATAACCGTTTCGAATCTTTTTAAGCGATATTACCTCTATCTAGTTCAGTAAATCAACTAAATGGTTCCCTATGGAGAACAGGACTTTTATGGAGATGGACTGTTAGCGCCCATACTTCCTGTGTTCAGGCTTCTGCCTTAAACAGGATACAATGATTCAGTAGGCCGCTATACTAGCTGTTTCCTGTTCTGGCACCTAGTGCCTTTTCATCAGCTTTAACCCTTCTTAATCCTACAATGTGCTTTCATAGCAAATTTAATATTCTTTTTATTACATAGGTATTACTTTTTATAGTGTTTTTTTATTAATTTCCTACTGTCACACTACATGACACAATTGGAATTTGTCATTAACAGTTTTTCAACATTACGTGTGTCATTTTTAAGACAAAGTTATTTTATAAAACATTCGACCAGTGTTTATCCCAGACAAGCCATTTCATGGAACAGTCTGTCAGCGAGTACCCCGGACAAGCCATTTTGCGAAACAGAGTGACAGAATCTCATGGGGACAAGCCACTTCTGTTAACTAAAAATGAATCTAACTTCATTTTTAGTGTGAAAACTCAAGTCGAGAACGACGGCCGGGTCTGGCGGTGCTCTCAACACTCTACAGCATACCACCCGAGCCTGGATATGCAGAGAGGCAGAGTTTTCGTTTTTACTTCTGCTGTCTGACCATAGTGGGCAGTTACAACCGAAGGAGGGTCAACCGTCAGGGAGTGATACTAGTAGACTCTGACCTGGGCCTGTAAATCTGGCCTCTTTTATACTTGTATTCCTATTTATACCAGGGTTTATTTTTCAAGGTAAAGTACCTAAAAGATACTTGCACCTCCTGTGTCGCTAGGAGACACAGCCATGTTTCCTGTTGTTGCTTAAAAAACACTATTAGATCACATGATAATTATGTAATCACTTGATAAGTGATTGAAGGTCACATGATATTTGCACTTCCTGTGTTGCTAGGAAACACTATCAGATCACATGATAGTTGTGTAATCACTTGATAAGTGTTTGTTGTTACTGGAAAATCCCTATATTTTACCTAAAGGTATTTGCACTTCCTGTGTTGCTAGGAAGCGCTGCATTGTCACTGGGAAAGTCTCTACAATTTACCTAAAGGTGTTTGTACTTCCTGTGTTGCTGGGAAGGACTTTCAGGTTTGTTTATAAGCTTCCAATCCGATTGCTTTTGAAGTTCTGACGTATTTCTGACGTTTATCATGTTTTATTGATTTCGGATTTCTTTGGCTGAGGTTGCTTTCATTGGCTTCGGATTTCTTTGGCTGAGTCTGCTGTACTGTCAGTCCCTTTCATGATTCTTGAGTCGTTGTTTAGTTTCCTTCCGAATTAGATTTTCTTAGATGTAGTAGAGAATACTTTTGCCCTGCTGCATGTATTAGGATCGCACCGGATTACTCAATGAAAATTTTGGACTTGATTAAGATTGCAAAAATCTTCGATTTGTTCAACGCTACTAACTGGTAAGCCTCTAACTAGGAAAATGCTTTCAGGGCTGCAGGTTAAAAACATTTTCTAGATTTATAGGTAGTGTCTGTTTTGCTTCGTGAGGCAAATGCTATATATGTATGGTGGCTGTGCTGGGGCTATAAATTTGCCTTTAGTTGAAGACGATTGCTTGATATGGCCACATGACAAATACTGTAGGATATGCAAAGAGGCAACGGGGTTAGGGTTTAGGAATATGGTATAAGGATTTCGATGTTCAGGTCAGGTTTTAGAGATAGGGTTTATGGTTAAGGTTTAGCCTACATTTTATGCAATACAGACAAGAAGGTGCTAACAATCTGCCAGCCCTAAAGACATAACAAAACTCGTCCATTGGACTCTGACGTCACAGTCAACTAAGCAGGTCATGTATTTCGAACTTGTCATAAAATGTGACCACTTCAACCGATCAATTTCGGCTAAAGGCAAAACAGCTCCAGCAGTGCTATAGCTAATGAGGCAAAACAAACACTATGCGGCAAGACAGACACCGCCAAATTTACTGGCAAACCTTATACCCAGAGAAAGATGTTATGAGCAGCACAGTGCTTCAGTTGAGTGGGTACAAATGGCAATTGCTGTTGGGGAGGAAAACTTTGAGTTTGCGGTGCAGTGCGGACGCGGACAGGGAAAAGTACAACAAATGCGGTTGCGGTGCGGACAGCGGACACAAATTTTCTGTCCGCGCCATCTCCACTCGAGACCCGTTTTTTCGAGTCTCGGTCTCGAATGTCTCAGGTCTCGCCTCGGTCTCGAAGGATTTCGGTCTCGAGCTCTTAGTCTCGAGACTTTGCATGAGGTAATTTATTTATGTAGCAGATACAAAAAGTAATGGTCTGTACATGTTGAATATTGATACAGTTAAAAGAAGCGAAGCTCGAGCGTCGGGCAATAGAGACGGGAATCGCCAGCTTCCAATAGAAAAAAGGCTGTAACTGGTCAAGCAAGAAAAAACGTGACACTCAAGCATTAATTAAAAAAGCTTACCAGAAAAGACAAGTAACAAACAAATGACGTTTTTGGGGAAAAACCTGTAAACAACAAACAAATGACGTTTCGGGAAAAACCCGGTAAACAACAAACAAATGATATCATGGAAAGATACTGGTGGACAACCAATAAAAGATAAATTAGGGGTATTTCCAGGAGAACTGAGTATAAAAAGCCCGATTTTTGGTAACAAAGATCAGTTCGCTCTTCGTCTCTGAACTGAGAACTCCTTCTCTGGTTTACGCCATATTCTGGTTTAGCCTTTGAAGTAAAATTGAAGCTCTGCCTTGCAGTCATCTTAAGCTCGAACGGATGGTTGTAAGTGCTGCTGGGTATACCTCTGTTTCATTGGTAACTTTAGTAGCGTGAGACTTCAGACTGAAAGCAATGTCAGTGACTTGTTTTTGGTCAACACTAGTGGCTTTGTCCGGGTGAAGTTCTGATGCCCAGAACTATAAATTTGGCGTAGTCCGAATTGATTTCTGCCACTCAATACGATAAACTGGCATTGTCCGGGGTGCTCTCTGCCAGTCAATACGACCAACTGGCATTGTCTGGGGTGGTCTCTGCCAGTCAATATGACAAATTGGCATTGTTCGAGGGAACCTCTGCTACTCAGTGTAATAAATTAATCTATCCCTGAGATGACATTAGGACACTCAGAAATACTCATAAAAATTGGCCAGCCTAAATTTAAATATAAATTGGTCAAACACTTTGGCTAACATTGGATAGTGTTTTGATTTAAGAACTTGTTACCGTCACAAAACCAAATACGTGACAACACTTGCGGAAATCAAACTTAAGCTCCTTCTTCGAGCCTGAGAAATCCTCGTCACGACTGACAGTGCACAAAACATGTTCATCAAACATGGTTCTTCCTTTTCGAACGTTACAACCTTAGTAGATAGGTTCTGCATTGAGTATTAAACAAAATATAAACTTGAAGACTGTAAGATTGGTAGCCAACCGAAATAACTGTGTCTGTGGTTCTGGTTCGAGAGGGTTCGGATTGACTCATGTTTTACATGAAATGGTGAGTTTCTGTTATTTAATCGTGTGCATTTCTCATGAAATAAAAAACAAATCAATAAAAATATTTTAGTATGTCTCAATGAGTATAATTTGCTAGCCAGTCAGAAACTTTAGGGAGATCAAGCAAACTTTGATTTGTGAACATCGTCCTTGATACATCTAAGACCGAACCCATGCAGCAATTTTAAGGATGTATCTAAATGCGGCAACTTAGGACTCTAATGACCTAGGAACCCGTTACATTTATGAAGTCTTGCAAGAAACAGTTCTTTATAAAATGGATTTACAGCTAATTGTTCAAAATTCTGCCGTTCAAAGCGGCCAGTGGCTTTCTTTGTTGTTATGCTACTATGGAGAAAACAATTTGCCCTCTACCCTGTTTAAAATTTGTACTGAATTCAATAAAAACAGTGTGTGTACCAGGGAAACCGCAGCGCGTAATTTCTGCAACGGTTGCATCGAGACGTCAGGAGTACTTGGCTAAGGACTGTTTTTCAACTGTTTTTGCAAGCAGCTTTGTTATGAAAACCCATGTTGAAAAGAAGTGGAAGAGTGCCAACAAGTTTCTTTTCTGAGAAGCCACATAAAGCGAGGTCTTTCCTTCGAAGTTCTTTTCAAAGCAGTCTGTTAAAACACGCTGGTGAGTTTTTTTTTCTGCGTAATGCCGACTTTGTAAAGTTCAGAAATGCCTCGGAACTGTCTTGAGAAAAAGTTTTGCTCATAAGAATTCTGTACAGAGAGCAAGTAATGCGTCATGGCTGATCAGGTACTCTGACGTGCTGCTAAGCTTTACAGGCTTTCTGCGTTTTGTAACCGACTTACGGTGTTGCGAACATCCAAGTCAGGGAGCTAAAACAGAAATTTGGAACAACTGTGAAAAATCAGTTTAACGTAAAAACATGGAAATTATCAAAAACTTCAAAATAAAAAAACTTGACAATGAAAGATAGCAAATCTAGGAAATATATATATATATAGCCATAAAATCAGCAGGAAGGCGGTACATGATTTCACTGCTAGTCAGATACAACCCTAACCTCGACTTTCGCTCATTCTGTTACACTGTAGCAGGTTGTCAAACTCATTTTCACTGAGGGCCATATCAGCGTTATGTTTGCCCTCAAAGGGCCAGTTGTAACTGTTAAGACAGTGTAAATGCGGTTTTTGTCTGCGTGACCGCATAAACCTGCAAACATAGTGAATACATTGCTGCACATCCAAACTAGTGTGTGTATCTGTAACTAATATGCTCTGTACATTTTATTTTATCGCAAACTCGAGGTCCATATTACAAGCACAATCGAATAATGCAAGAGTACAAAAATGCGTAGCCATAGCGGATAGCACATTACAGAATATGCTACGCCACTGTAGTGGAGCATGCGGTGGGATATTACCTCGCTGGTTCAAAGTGTAAACCTAATTCGTGCCAAAAAGTCTATTACTCCAAAAGGCCTAAATATTTTTTTCTTTGCGTCAGCAAGGGAACCAAGGACAAAATTTAAAAAACTTGTTTTGGACTGAGTGAGCAAGTTTGGATGGACGAAACAAGTTACATTTTTGCTTTTCAAATTTAAAAGTAGTACTTTCGTTTTTTAAATCTCTTAATTTATCACGTCTTAATTCTAAATATTTGGAAAATTCTAAATCAATTTATTGTCGTGTGAGGAGAAAAGAACTAGGAAAGGTGCAGGTAACGTTACAAAAACGGCAAAGCTTTGTTAGTCAAAATACAAGAAATATGCGGGGAAGAAATTTGAGTGTCAGTACAGAATATTAGCTTATTGCCTAGCGTTAAAATAAAAAGAATGCAGTGAAACAGGTGAGTGGTAGATAGAAAAATATTTTAAAAGATTGTTACTTCATTAGCAAGTCCTTTAAACGACGAAATAACAGGGAAAAGATTGAAGGATTGAAAGCAACCTTTCCTGAGGAGTTACCACTTTGCTGTGCTGTTTTAATTAGTGCTGCTATATACACTCGCCTACATCGAGGGTGTTTGTTTAAAATAAGAAGAAATGATTCGCCTCTTTTCCACGTTCTCAAATGTCATGCTTCAATACTGAGTAGCAGGCCAGAACATAGGAGCTTCATCAGGGCATCACGTCCTGTCCTTACACAGAGTGGTTAGTAGTGTTTTTTAATGGACAAGACAATTTACAATTTTTTCTGAGTCAAAACAAATATATTGAAGAGTAGCAACGGCAAACACCTTTATCTTGGTATTTGGCAACATTTCAAAATTTTTTGCAGCATTTTTCAAGGCATTAGCTTTAATTGCCATCAGAGAAATATGAGGTCTCGAGCCTCGGTCTCGATCTTTCAGGTCTCGGTCTCGGTATCGGCTTTTATGCCAATGTCTCGGTCTCGGTCTCGAAGTTTCAGCCAGGTCTCGGTCTTGGTCTCGGAGGTTACGGTCCTCGACTACATCACTGATGCTTACTCAACTGCACATACAGTTAGCTGCCAGAAGAGCGTTATTGATATAAACTCTAGAGCGTATTTTTACCAAGAAAAAATATTTCGCAGGCTAGAGCAGGATTTCTCAACCTGTGGGCAACAGAAGAATTTTTAAGGGGCCACGGCTTGATATTATTGAAATTTAGTAGGATTTTCAAGTTGAACGTTTTAACGGAAAACGTAGGCAGCTCTTCAGTAACAAACGTCACAATACTCTCTCGTCATTATGTGTTAGAAATTATTTCAACATGAAAATTGACATATAGCCTATCACGTTGTGCACAACATGCAGTTACTGAAGGCAGACAGGCGACTCTTGTTGCCATGAAAACGATATCTAGAAGCTTGCTTAAAGTGGAAGATGACTTGATCTGTGTATTATTATGTATTCAGCCTGGAATATTTTTTTAATCAGTTTTCGTGACCGTTTTTCCTCTGGGGAGGGTCGCGGGGGCAGTAGACCTACGAGGACTCGAAATACCTCACAGTCAACAGCAATCTCAGTTGGTTCTGCTTTTCTGCATGGCTCCACACCAAGACGGGACCAAGCAAGGTCAGAGATATATTCACTCCACCTGGTCCTTGGGCGAACAATTGGCCACTTTCCCGTGGGTGTAGCCAGCAGGGTTTGCTTCTCCAATCTTTCCCGGGGCATTCTGGGCAGATAGTTGAACAGGGTAGCTGGGATCTCTCGATTCAGAAGAGAAATGGTTTGTCGCGAACTTTGTCGCGAAGTGTCATATCGTGAAATCTTCAGGGATGCAGAGGTCGGGGTATGATGGGGACACTGCCCCCTCTGACCTTTGAAAAAGGGGGGTATAATGGGGACAGGGCCACATGCTTAAAACGGTTGAGAACCCCTGGGCTAGAGAGTGACTCGACAAGAAACAACATTCACCCGAACAATAAGCGGAAACCAGAGATACAAACAAAAACACCGGAAAAATAACATGTTAGTATGGCCAGCCAGGCTGAGTGTGAAAGGTGCTTTGAAGCAGGGGCGGATCCAGATCGGGGGCGATCGCTCCCCCTAAAACCTGCGAAAGTAACTTTATTCACCATTATTTTGTACAATTCGGCAAATGGAAAATAACATTCGTGATATAAGACGATTTTTGCCGTCCATTGTTTTGTCACAGCAGTGTTGTGAAGTATGCTTCATTTCTTTTACAGTTGTGGACCCGTAATGAGATTTGATTACAAAATATTACTGAAATTGCCCCCCCCCCAACTTACTGAGTGGATCCGCCCCTGCTTCGAAGCTTATGTCGTGATTTTCACCTACATTTTCAGGTGCTCTGGTTAACACCACTGCATTAACATTGCTACTTGAACGTTTTGCTGAAAAAAAAACGATTCAGTCGCGGCGTTTTAGCCAGATCCTTGCGCTTTTTCTCCCCAGAAACTTTGCGCGTTTTAGCTGCTGATGGCATTGCAGATTTCGGCATCGCGCAAGTCAAACACTGCAATCTCGTTTTCTACTCTTTCGTTCTACAAATCGACTGATTGAAACCTTCTATGGCGGACCACGCAACAGCATGTAGTGTATACTGTATATCAGTGGTTCTTAACCTTTTTTCTATCACGTCTCCCTTTGGTAATTGCCCTTTGTTTCAAGTCCCCTGACTTTAAATAAGCTGTAGAAACAAATGTATTCAATGGTAAATTTAATGATCAAACTTTCCATGCTGTAGTGCGCGTAAGAGCTCGTGCCCCCCTGGAAATTTGTTGACGCCCGCCTGGGAGGCGCGTCTCCCGGTTAAGAACCACTGCTGTAAATGTCTTGATTAGCTTCATATGCTTCATATGTTTATGATGTAACACAACGACAGTAGCTATCGGAAGAAAAGTGTTTGTACCATGCGTTACGCTTTATGACGAAACAAAGGTCGCAGTTCGGCTGGACTACCTCTAGACCAGTGGTTGTCAACCTATTTTGTATTGGTACACACTTTTTAATTTGCTAGAAAACCTGTACACCCTTGCCATGCGCTAAAATTTAGTGCTGTAAAAGTGTAAAACGTAAGCCATTTTTACGCTGTAAATGTCGCTTTCTTTGCCTATTTTTGCGTACGTCTTCTCAGTATTCCTAAATACCGAAATCTCACCCAATAAGCGATGTATATTTGTGATCGAATGCCAACAACCTACCTTTGCGAGCAAGGATTTTCTGCTCTTGTCGAAATAAAATGAAGAAACTAACTCGATCAAGGATTTTGATCCTCTTATGAAAAACGCCTTTGAAACAGGGTTAAAACCACATTTTTCACAACTGGCGGATGAAATTCAACGGGAGCAATCACAGTAAATGAGATGATTCCTTTTTTTGTTCATACTGGGTGTTGTACAAACTTCATGAACAGGAAGATTGACTTTCATTAATTTTAGTGTTACGTGTGCCGTGTCCTGCCGTTTTCTGCGTTGTTGCAGCTACATGCGAAAAGCCCAAGTCAATTTTCTTATATACAAATGGTTGCACGATTCATGACAGACCATTCAGATTTTAATAAAGCCAAAAAACTGCCTTGAAAATTAGTGGATATTGGGTATCCTTGTTAAGCAAGGAAAACCCGCAACTCTTGCCACAGTTGAAACACGGTCTAACTGTAACACTTTTCCTCTGGATAACCAGCGTGCCTCAGGACCAGCGTGCATGAAATATAACCTCATTGTGTCTGCTATATCATGCCTTCGCACACTTCTGAAAACGTTCGATGCTTCTTTGAATGTGAGAGGATGAATTTCTCAATTTTTTTGACATTTTCAAGAACAATCTCCAGACCTGATCTCTGGTTGTATTCTTCAGTTAACCTCTAACCACTAATTCTCAATTAATCACGCAGTGAGTTGAAACCTAGGTTTATTTTCGCCGAGACATTTCGGTAATTTTTTATTTTGTTACATTTTTGTATGACTGAAAATGGCATTATGACCAAATTGACTTAAGTTTTTTCGGTCATTTCTAAACAACTTCGTCTGTGACCGAAAAATCTCCCCCAAAAAAGCAGGTTGAAACACAGTCAAGTGCGTTGCATGTCTGCTGCTCCGTTGGTAGCAACTGCTTCATACTTCATCCAATCAAAACCATGTTTTCAATGAGCTGATTCAATTTGGCGAATATGGCTTGAGCAGTTAACAAACTCCAACGTTAAGACAGCACAACTCGACAATGGATTTTGTTTCCTGATTGGCAATCCTACAACACGAAATCAATTGAACCTCTTCTAAAATATATGTTGTTTCATCGAGCTAAATACCAAACAACTGAGCTTTCTTCAGCTTCTCAAGAAGTTGTTTCAACGAATCTTCTGAAATGTGAGGACATCTACATTTAGTTGTTTTGGTTACTAGTGGAATTTTTCTTACTTTGGAAACGAATTTTTTTCCTCCATGGAAACGGCTTTTTTTCCTCCATCGACAATGAGTTTTTGGAGATGCCTCAAACAATGCCTTTGACTTATTTTGATGAGTAGAATGCTGTGACCTCACACATTTATGAGATGTCCTGAAGCCGAATTACTTTTACCAAATACGGTTGCATAGAATAGGCAATGCCCTGAAGGATGCAGGTTCAGCATTTCTTCTTTTGTGCGACAAAACCCATGCACGATGCAGGCATCGCTCCTCCNTTTGTGCTTCTTAACAACACAAGCTTTCCCTTGAATAACTTTGTTTGTAACTGTACAGTGCTAAATCTTGACCTTACTCCNGGAAAAGTCGGCTACGTTGCAATCAGCATGTGACTTGCTGACATCCACACTTTCACTTGATTCATTGAAGTATTTCCTTTGATAGTTACTACACTCTTTTTTGCAACCACCTTTCGCCACTAAGTTTTTCTTTAAAAAATTGCGCATGTCCATTTTCTTTGAGGATCAAAAACTTACTGCAATACGTTTCAAAAGTACAAGATGATAACAGCCTAAAATCTGAACTGAAAAAGTGCAAAGTTAAAAGTAAATAAAGATTGCTCACTTCTTCTTAGTATAAGTTCTCGCTTAGCTCCAGTTAAGTTAGCCTCAGCACTACATTTGCTGTGATAAGTTGGAGGAATCTTCAGATTGAACATATTTCCTGAATGCTTCCGCGGGCTTCTGAAAACGCTGTGGCGGGCCACATTTGGCCCGCGGGCCGCTATTTGCCCACCCCTGAGCTAGAGCAATGG
>JGI24021J15306_10011016_pt1 | contig 11251 bp, 7 predicted proteins | sample Ectturendosymbi1_FD_15306 | JGI IMG/M metagenome (IMG submission 15306)
GTCGTAACAAACGACTGACGTCTCGTGATCACAAAACGCAAATCGAAATAAATACTTGAGTCCCCATTTGTCTTTTCTTGTACAGTACAAATCGTTGTTTTTCTCTGTGTCACACTAGCGTTTCGAGTTGAAAAAACATTAACCTATATTTACCACAAATATTGTTCAAAGCTACTTCACGGTTACCGCGCCTCACGCAAATCGGTACTATCAAACGAAAATGAGCAGGCAGCTTGAAAACGACCACCACGACACGAAACCACAAACAAGTCACACAAAAATAGAAAGCGTTCCAACACTGCCGGCCGGTGCACGATAGTGTGCCTCGTGAGGTATTAAGACCAGTGTTTCTTAACAGGGGGGTGCACCCCTCCAAGCGCGCGTCAATAAATATCCAGGGGGGACGCGAGACCTTAAGCGCTGTCCAACATTGAAAATTTGATCAACAACTTTACCAATAAATACATTTGCTTTTACGACTTATTTATAACCAGGGGGCTTGAAACAACGGACAAGTACTTAAGGGAGGCGTGATACAGAAAAGGTTAAGAACCACCATACTGTATTAGACAACGTAGGGCACGTTTCTCCATGTCACGTTTGTCAGAGACACCAGCGTCTTTTCACTGCCGCTAAGCCCACCCCCCCAACCGAACTTCGCAAAGATCATTGCTCGAAACAATCATTTTCGGTTCAGGATACAAGGTTTGTTGTTTGCTGAATTATTTCGCATTGAACTTCACCAGCAATATCACATACATATGTGACGTAAAAAAAACGGTTACTGAACCGTGGCAAGTCACACACCACCACACACTTACTTGGTGCACGCCCTCAAGTGGTCGTGATAATCCGCATACAAGTAAAAGAAATCTTCGATTTTCTTGTTGAGGTTTGCCAAGTCGTTTTGGAAATAATTCAACACCGACAAAATCGTGCAGTTGTTGTTGTATGGCGCAAGAGGCTTCAAGCAGATATCGCTCAGCGTGATCGTGTCGTTTCCCACTTTTGCTGTTATTTTCTCGATTTTCGACTGCAGGTCCAGTATCTGAGAAGAGAAGTGCTTGCTACAACCAACGGGCATTCTTACTACCGAAACGTACAAAACGCACCATTGACGGGGAAACGTTTTTCGTTTCGCAAAACGCACAAGATCATGCTGTACATGCAGTGCACAACGCACAAGATCATGCTGTACACCAGTGTTTCTCAACTTTTTCGCTGACAGGAGCCAAATCCAGACTTATGACTTCGTTAGGGAGCCGCGCTATGGACATTTATTTCAACACAAGCCAATTTACATGTTTTGTTTAATAAAAGAACGAAGTCTTTTACACAAAATAATAGACTGGCTTTATTGAAAGACTGCTGAGAGCCGCACAACGGGTGCGTGGGAGCCATATGCGACCCTCAAAACAGTGGTTGAGAGCCACTGCTCTACATGGTAAAGCAGCGGTTCTCGAATGGGGGTAGGCGTACCCTTGGGGTATGCACAGGCACTCCGTGGGTGCACGAATTTTGTAATTGTTTTCGTGATGAAATTTTGACGTAAAAGTACAATCAATTGGGTGCATTTCTAATTATTTTGTTCATAATTGCAGTCACGGGGTACTAGATAGACAAAATATTGCCCACAGGGTACATCACTAAATGCGTTTGAGAACCACTGCCGTATAAAAGCATCGAAGCGCGGAAAACTCACGTCGATTAGAACTTCCTTTTGAAGGATTGGCCCAAAAGGTATGTGCTGTTGGTCTGCAGGATCCGAACTTTGAGAGAAAGGCGTGAAAATGCTTCCGTTAACGCCCGGAGCAGTAATGATGAGCTGCTCGGTTCTGAGAAAAAGGTTAAATTTTTTTAAGTAACCTAAGCCTCACTTGCTGCGATTTCGAACTCAGTAACTTTTGTTGCTGAAACGTGGGTAACAAAGACAGAGGAGCAGCCCTTTTGAGTTCAAACATTCGTATTCTTTCCCCTTCATCCACAGCTGCCGTTCGCCATTAAAGCAAAACACGCTCAAAAACAATGTTAAATAAGGCTCTGCCTTGAATGCAAACTCTAGTTTGAATATAAACTGTATCGGTACAAGGTTACCTGTAGAAAGGACCGAAGTGCTGATCGTAATATTTTTTTTGCAGGCGAGCCTGACTGGTCGGTGCTGACCAGAGTTCTACGGGATCTGTGGTCACTTTCTTGAAGTAAAGACCGCAGCCAGCGATGGCAACAGCGATTGCACCTTGATGGTAAACGGAGCCGTTTTAACCGAAGTTGAGGCAGGGTTCCAAAAACACACACACACATACACCACAGAGAAGTTTTCCGCAGAAAGAACACATCATAATGAACAGAAAGTATCACTCACCGCATATCAGCACGGCCACAGGGTACGAGGCGCAAAACGTTCCCCAAGTCTGAAAGAAACCCTGAAGTTTCGACTCCAGGTACAAACCCCATCTTTCAACCAGACCAATATCTTCAATGCTGTCAATCACTTTGGCGACGTCACTGCAAAATAGAAAATTATATTGTCCACTTTTCATGAGTTGGAAGGCAGTGCATTGAAACGGAAGAGCAGAAAAGACCACAAGCAGTGGAATTGAACCGTCCCAGCTAATCTATACCCGACTGTCAATTTAAATTTAAAATACATTCATCCAAAAAGCGATTACCACCTAGCGAAACTTCATGGCGAAATTACGAGAATTGCTTTATTCCTCTCAAGTTATGTCTAACACGGGCAGATCGATGGCAAGGTTTCCACCAACATCTATGCGAAGATCCCTGTCTGCATGTGCGTTTCACAGCTAGCCACAGCATTACTCATTGGCTTTCAGCACATAACAATTTGAAGGCAACAACAACTGCGAAAAGAGAAGAGGCAGTTGTAAAATCAGCGAAAAGGGGCACTCAATGCAGCGTGAAGAAGTATTTACCTGGTCGTCGATCTAACGCCCAAGTCATCATCGCGCGCGCTGACCGGGCATGGGCCCGACTCACTGGCGACAACAGTGCAGCACGACTCGTCTGACGAAAGGGAGGGCTGCTTTCGACGCTGGCAGCAGTGCACGATCAAGACGATGTTCACTGCGATGAAAAACGCACAAAATCCATCACTTCGTTTTTCGCTTTGTTGCAACACGGACGTGGTAAGAACTTGAAGCGAGGCTCTATCACACCAAATCTTAACCTTGCAGTGAAAAACGTGGGTTAAGAGAGGCTACGTACCTACGTCGTAGTACTTGCTAAAAAAGCATGCGCACAGCTGTCGACAAGAAGCGCCGAACTGTTGTAGGAGTCTTCCACTTCAGTCAATGGTACTTACCGAATACGAAAACAAAGGCAGCAAATGCAATGGGCATCACGATGTAGTAGCCATCCACATTGAAAATAGTCCACGGTGGGAGTGGTTTAGGAGGTGTAGGGGGAGGTCCAGAACAGGATTTGGGACAATCGTTACAGCTACATGGATCTAGAAAGACGCAGGATGTTGTGGCCTGACGCCAACGCAACGTAATACGTCAGAAAAACTTTACACAATAGCGTACACGTACTAGATGCGGGCGTATCATTCAAAAAATTTTTTGCAAGGGCAGGCGTTTAATGATTCATTACTGAGGACAATTAATCAAAAGATAATGCTTTGAGCAAGCTGTTCGCGAATTACAACCCCTAGTTACCGTCTTAAAATGAAGCACATATCACAACATTTCACTAGCACAACATAACCACCGCGCACGGGTTGGCATGACGTGTCAACTTTACGGAACACTACGTTGCCTCGCAAACATGATGATGGCATCAAAGCCCCATACAGAAGTCTTTGTAGTTTGCAGGCTGGGCAAAATCTTTGGAGGTCATGATGAACCTTATCGCAATGTATCACACTCCAAAGATCTAAACGGGTCACATTATATCACTGCGGAGAACTCAATCGATTTGACATCGATTAGGATGCAAGGAAAAAGCAATTAACAACTTTAACGCACCTCCACCGAAAGGTGTGCCTTGGTTACAGCCGGTCGTGGGATAGTTCATTCCAACACCAGGTATGGTCGTAAAGTTGGGATTGATTTGGAATGGTGATTGACCGTTGTTTACATCGTTCATGTATTCTATCCATTTCTATTGCAAACAGATTTCAACAGGCTTGTGGGATTCGAAGCACGAATGCGTAGCTTTGATAGCGTAAATGAAATCAAATCGCACAACCCAATTCCTTGTAAACGGCAAAAACAAAATTTCACCAAGTTGTTATCTTTAACCACAAGAACAGTCTACATGTGCTTTCGTGTACAACACAACCACGTTGTTGCTCTCTTTCAAGTATCTCCACTCTATCAAACTTACATGCGCTGTACATTTATCAGCGTACGGACCGCAAAGCAGTTTTATCGCGGGGGCGTTGGTGGATGGACTGGAAACGTGATTGCAGGAATTGAACATGGAATGCGCAAACTCATCGTTAATGGTGTAATCGAGCTCGTATACATATGTTTTGTTGGTGAAAGATGTTACGTGACGAAAGGTGGAATCTGCGCAACAAACACAACGGTAGTAACACTTCAATTTCTTCCTAGAAACAAGCGAACAGAGAAAGAGCTGGAAGAATCAAATATGTCCAAATCAGATAAATTTCACCAATTAAACAGATTAGCTCATGAACGACAAATGCTAAAGTTCGCATACCAGCAAGGTACTTGGCCCTCCTCACTTCACACAACAAAAATCTGAACTTTTCAAAAACATATCACTGCTGCATAACTTACCACAAAAAAATTTTCTACTGACATAGAACAAGTCGTTTGTCCTGCAATATTGAAACTATAAACAAACTTACTTATCATCAAAGTTTCTGCACAGCAAATAAAAAGCAAAAAAACTCAGAAATATTCACAACTTACTTCCATTATCACAATGTTTCACGCTTGTGAAGGAGCTCTGATTTGTACTGCAAGTCATTTCACAGAACAATGCAACAAAATTTCGATAGCAAGATGGGCATCGGGACAGGTACTGATATGGCAGCTGTAGGCTGTTTTTCATGGTTCTCAGTTGATTAGTACTGCAGCAAGTGTATGTGGCATTCTTACCTAAAAAACAGTGTTATCACTTAATTTCAATATTCATAAATATTTGCCCACACAAATTCTGGTGTTACATACATACATACATACATACATACATACACACACACACACAACCACAATAAATACATTGTGTTTATAACTTTTGCATTCAGATCTTAACCATGCAACATTTATCATCACAGCACATTTAAGCTGGACTGTTGGTAAGTTGTAAAACACAAATCAATCAGAGTAACACAAAATTAACTTCCAGTAGTTGCCATAAGATGTTAAAATTATATCCCAGCCACAAACCACTAGAAATAGCCACATTCTAGAATGGAAATTGCTGTCACAGCAACAAGTAATTACTGGTTTTACACTACAAGAACAAACTAGAGTCACTTAGTGTCAGATGTTGCAAAAAACTGTGCATCACCTGAAAGGAGTTTAGAATTAGCATAATTGTTAATTTGCTTTTGCCATATTTTGAACAAAATTTGATTTTTTACCAGGATTTGGTTATTTGGCCATAACTTTTGAAGCAGAAATGCAAGATGGCTAATCAAAAGGCTTTACAGACTTGTATTATAGCTTAGCTTCCACTAAAAACTTGAGTCAGAAAATTGGCACTTGGGGTTGGCACCCAGGGCCTGGTGACTTCGGCCAAAATGCAGAAACCTACCCCCATTATGACATCACCCACAATCCAAACCTTTGCAATTTTTTAAAATCTAAACTAGAAGACTTCTCGCATTTTTAGAGGGTTTGAACCAGGGTTGTGGAGTCGGAGTTTTTGTCCGACTCCGACTGCAGATGTCCAATTGGATCATTTTTCACATCACACTCCAAAACTGGGAATTCCTGTTATGGTACAATTTCTTTTGAAACTTTTGTTGAAACAGATTTCTTGCTTTGTACCACAATTTCCATTGATTTTAACAGCCAAATTTCATTCTCTTTATATTAACCCTTTCGAGACTTATTTTAAACATTTTGATTTTGAACCATTTTTTATGGGGAAAGCTTCATTTTCATGAGCAAAATCTGGTATATATTTTTGTTTTGTTTTTTGCCTGATATGCGTAAACCGGAAATGGGATCTATTTGTCCCAACAGTACTGACATAGTACTAGCCACTGGGACAAAAATATCCCTACAGTCTAAATTGCACAAACATCGACAAATGTCACTGGACAATTTTTTAAAATAAAAAATTTTGCATTTGACAGGAAAGCTCATTTGTTTCATCCAGTTATGTGTGATGTGGGTAACCCAGTCCATGCACAGGTCCACATTGGGATTTTAGCACAACATTCACTTCTTTTTTCTATTTTCCTTAGGGCATATCGGGCAAGCCGTCTTCTTCATTTCCTTTTTACTGGCAAGTGTTATCCCACGTGTGGTTTTTCATGTGCGATGTTTGAACACCTGCCAACTCAAATCGTGCTTCAGCAAATGTTTTTTGATGCAGTCCATTACTTTTTCTCCATAGTATCATTTTGAAGTAGTCTGTGGCTTGTGGGGGTTATTGAAATGAAACTTTGAAAACAAAAGTTGGAAACCGCCCCTAGAAACTGCATTTCGGATGGATGTGTTGAACATCTGACTTCATTGTTGACCAGTACAAGTGTGTAGAAGATAATTTGCTGTAACTCTGTAACATGCAAGGTTTTATTTGAGTCTATCAAGCTCATTTCACTCTAACGATCTGATGATATTGGGTAATATTCATTGCTCTCATGACTGATGTTCATTTGAAGTCATACAAATTAACTTCAGGTTGAATTTTATTTGCAATATTTATTTTCCCAGCTTTCTGGGAAGTTCACTTGAAACATTACTGTGCATAGTCAACATAAAATAATTTTATAATGTAGTGCAACTTATACTGTTGGGACAAATTTAGCCCAGTGTCAAGGACTGTAGGGACAAATATCCCAAACCCTTATCGCAAAGTCAAAATTTGTAAATTATAAAGTCAAAGTTTTAAATTTTTAGGTCAAAAAATTGGTTGCCCTAATTATAACCTTTAAAGTAATGTTGAAACAATAACAAATAAACACGTAACACCCCAAATGCAACAACACTAGTTCTAGATAATTACAAAGGACTAGTGTTTCAGCAACTAAACCAGAGGTCTCAAACATGCGGCCTGCGAGCCACATGTGGTTCGTGAGGGCATTTTAGGAATTTTGAAATGTTTAACATGTAGGTTATTTAGTTTATTCACTGGGTTGAAAAGTGCTCCGTCAGGGATTTAAACAAACGTAGAGACAGATATAAACGGTTTGCTAGAACTCACAATAACTTTTACAGGAAATAAGATGTAAAAGCTGTTTCCATTAAGCTTGAGGTACAGCTTTTGTTTCATCAAGTCATATGCCGTCCTTGTTTAATTTATAAGTCCTCATTTAGCCCTCAGAGCTATTTGAATTTGAAACCCCTGAACTAAACTGACATAATTTTTTGATAAGCTTTTTTAAGGAAAGACAGTAACNGTTCACTGTTGATCTATNATTTTGAACCTTGTTATAATGTAACTAAGTCTCAGTCTGTTTCTATGTTTTTAGGCCAGCTATGTCCAACCTGTGGCTCGCATGCAGCCCAGTCAAAGGTTTTGTCCGGCCCAGTGTGGTAAAACTTATTTATAGTTTTCAGCTTTCTGCACCTGTTGTTCGTTGGTACTAAACTTGCTAATGACATCACACTTACGCAGTGGTTAACACTTTGGCATCCGGCTGCTTTTGGGGATTTCCGAGAAAAAACACCGAAACGCACGTGGCTTTGCGCAAGAATTTGTGCGCTACTTTCTTGATGCCCCCTGGGGGGGCATCAAGAAATTTCTAGGGGGGAACGAGCCCTTACATGCTCTACAACATGGAAAACTTTTGAACGGGAATGCGTCCCTTCCAAACGTTACGCCAGTGCTAATTTTATGCCACTACATGTTATTTGGTTTAGTCCCGGCAGTGATGGAAGTCGGGGTTAAGTATCTCGAAACTTAGCAGGCCGAATTCGAGTCTGCATGCAAACATTCAGGGGCGCAACAAGTCGGCATGCCAAGTCCTTTTAACAATAACATCTGTGCCATTGTCGCATTTGACAGAGCTCCACGCAGCGTGTGATGCCGCTTTGGCTTTCTGTAATTCGACGAGCTTTCTGCAACGTGGCCGTACACCCTGTTCCTATGACCTGTAGGAACAGATTTCTCTGATTCTAGGGACACGATTTTCAATTCTGGGACCCAAATTGGGTCCCTAAAACGCCTTAACAAAACCCTGGACTTAGTGTTTGTTACGAAACCTTAAAATTAAACAAATTCACCAAGAGATACATTTGTTTTTACAACTTATTTAAAGTAAGGGGGGCGTGAGCCAAAGAAAATTACTTTCGGGGAGGCGTGATGGAGAAAAGGTTAAGAACCACTGCCCTAAAATCGTGTAATCACGGATACAATCGTGATTACATTTGTCTTCAAACATCTTCAGAAGGAAAACAAACCCCATTTGTATGGTTTGATGTAAGTATATTTTCAGACAACATAAGATATGAATGAATGCAATAAACGAAATTACTAATCTGTAAAGATCAAGTACCGGAAAAAATCACATTAATTATTTAATGAGATGTTCGTGCAGTCAACAAACCAGTGGCGTAACTAAAGGTTTGAGCAACAGGGGACACTTAGCTGAAAGAGGCACACTAGCCTCTGTAGGTGACCTACTAGTGAACACTCGGAACAAAAACTTGAGAAATAATGGTGAATCCGGGTGTGGGTGGCTGTACTAGCTAGAACCAAATCAACGGAAAATACTCCTAAAAACGTAAAAAGACGACAACCTACTGAAAACAATTAAAAGCATATTAAAACCGAAATATGAGCTATGTGGGGGCCTGGTTTTTACATTTAGCTGGCCAGTTGAGTCAAATCGCCCCTGTGCCCTCGCGTCAGTTACTCCACTGCAACAAACACTTTAATTAAGTAAAAATTATCAGTAATTAAAATCTTCGTTACAGTTGATAAATATCAAAGCTTCAAATACTTTATCGGTCAAACAACATCAATCAGGCTTGAACATTCGTCCAGCAACGGTGTAAATTCGGTTGTTAATAATTTCAAAACTGCTCGCTATTTCTGCAAACTGCGGCTGCGGGTTAAGATCGTCTGCAAGACAAGCCGCATAGCATTGTGCAGCTTTTAATTTGAAATGAAATGGAAAGTGAGACAGTGAAGCTAATATAGCTGCGCATCTGTCTATTGGACCAAAAGTAAATGGTCAAGAAAATCTTACTGGTTTCGTTGAGTTTTTTACCAATATCTGGTGGATCGCGGTTGACATGCTAGTTATCAGTGTTGTGGAAAAGAACTTGCGACTTGGATTAAAGAACCATATTCCTCTGATAAAAAGTTAATTTACTGTATATAAATTACTGTATATTCATAAGTTCACTCTGAATATATAAATAAAACCAGCACCTGTCTTCGTAATGTCCCGCTATTCTGTTGCCGAAATGTCAGTCTGTTTCTAAGTAAGCTCTTCTTTTTGTTGCTACGTCTCACTAAAGCAGTGGTTTCCAAACTATGGTACGCGCACTACTAGTGCAGCTATGTCCAACCCAAATGGTTCACTGAGCCAAAAATTATGTCTCTGTCGTAACCAGAGCCGCAGATTGAATGGCATATTAATGAGGGCTGCACATTGAACGCCTTACTTTGTTGTTAGCAAACTAAATTTAGCTTAAGCTGATGTACTCAATCGTTCAAATCCCATCTATAATGGCAGCAGATGTGATAAAGTGGTGTTGAAGAACACCCGCAACAAAAATGTCAAATTCAAGATTATTAATATAAAGACAGGTTGTAAGTCTATTAGAGACTTTTACTACAACGAAAACCTAAATTGGGCCACACAAAGCCTTCGACTGGGTCACATGCGGCCCGTGAGCCGCGGGTTGGACATAGCTGCACTAGTAATACGCGAAGGCCTTCAAGGTGGCACACCAGTAGGCTTACCTTCTGCTTTTCTTCACAAAAAAAATTTTATTCACAGTTTTTGCTTACCGGGTTGTGTGAATAAATTCCTGGGTTTTTGTGTGCTTGCCTTATTGGTTTTGAAAAACGACCATTATTATTTCTCACCGCCATTTTGCACATGTCGCTTTTGTGTCAAGTCTAGTTTTCTAAACTTTTGATCGAATGATATTTCGTTGAATGCATTTTCCTTGAACAAAGGGGTACGTGGTGACAGCACGTTCCCCACAAATGGTACGCGATCAGAAAACGTTTGGGAAAAACTGCACTAGACTCGATAAGTTACTTCTGGCGACCAACAGCAAGAGTAGTTGAAACAAACCGACAATTCGCTACAAACGCATGTGTTTGCCGCGGGACTACCTGGATTTAACATACAAAAACGGGCAAATAGCCTCCCCTGAAACATAACCATAACAAACGATGATAAAGGAGGAAACCCAGGCACCACAACTGCGGTTCGGCGCACAGTGATGTAGGGTGAAGATTTCCAAGTTAATCGCGAAAGTAATCGTCGATTACGATTAAGTTGGCGATGTAATAGATGACAATTACATTTAATTTTTGGTCAGTTCAATCGATTACGATTACTCAAAAAACTGTAATGTGTAATCGATTACGATTACCCCATGTCTGTTGCGCACTCGTATTTAACAATTTTTTATCTATGCCTAGCAAGATCAGAAAAAACGATGTCTCAAACCATTGCGTAATAACTTGAATTATATACATAATACATGCCTATTGCTTGTGATGTGTCTTGTGTTGTGTGCAAACATTTTTATCCGTTTTTTCAGTCAACACACCACCACCGAATTTACCAACCAAAGTAGCTTTTCATCAATTGATTGTTATCCCATAAAACGTAAGAAAAACGCGGAGCGATTTCAGGGCTGTAGCACGAATCACACCATGACGTTCAAAAATGCTACACTCCGCCTAGGCTGAAAAAATTAAGTTTCCTGACGAAGTATTTCCTAAATAATGCCAACCAGTTTGATACCCCAAAATGTTAGCTTCAACCAAGGAGAAAGCTCTACATCAGATTGCGGCGGCATTAACTCAGTGGTAAAGTGTCCGCCTCCCAGTTGGAAGGTTGGGTGTTCGATCCACAGCCACTGAGTGAATTGCCGTAGCGCTCCTTGGGCAA
>JGI24021J15306_10011019_pt1 | contig 11250 bp, 4 predicted proteins | sample Ectturendosymbi1_FD_15306 | JGI IMG/M metagenome (IMG submission 15306)
GAAGCAGGCAAAATTTTGCAGGTGGTGCGAAGGACTTTCGCCCGAATTTCCTCAAACTTGCCCAAAAAGTTTTTGTGCGGGTTTTGCCTACAAATTGTCTCCTACGAAGATCATGGAGACCTTTTTTTGGTATGACCTCCGAAAGCAAAAAAGGTCTTGATGTGTTTTTCTGCAAACGTTGGGCGCAATTTTTTAAAATCAAGAAACGTTGGGCGCCATTTTTGCCCGGATTTTCGACAAATCAGAACTTTTGGGGGTGCGCTTGCACCCCCGCCTCCTTCACCACTTGTCATATATCTTTGCTTGAATCCAGCAATAAATTCACGATGGGTGTAATGAAATCCCAGACTTTTCCAGTTACACACTAGAGAGNTGATATTGTTTTAGGAAATCGATCGTTACTTCGACTTATCTGATTTAATTAACACANACGTAACGTTTTGCTGTTCAGCATCGACACAATTTAATGCCTGAAAACGTATCAACAAAACTGACCCATTCGATTTGGACGACAGGGACTGGTACGCACATTGCAAAAATAAATAATAGCAGAGAGAGCTACAGTAATTGTTGGATTGTCGTACGGTTGAGCAAACTGAGGGAGAAAATGTTTGATGCATTCGCACCTTTTCACCCAAGTTGAAGCTACACTTACATTTCAGAACGATTTTATGTGATACGTAACTTTGTCAAACCGAAAGAAGAGCAAGTTTGTGAACAAGCTGCTGCACGGAATTTTTGAAATACGCTTTCGTGACTCCGACAACGGCCATTTTTGCAGCAACGCGAAATCGCCAACAAGCGGCGGGCACGCAAGCTGGACAGAGAAGCAGCGCACTCAAAATGGCGCCATATACCGCGAGTGCCCTCGGTCTAAACGCGCTCGTCGCTTTGTTATGAAGACGTAAGACTAAAATCTGAATGCTCGGCCACGATATGGAAGCTTAAAGCAGGTGCAAAACCCATACTCCAAACTTCCGGACGATATCAAACGGTTCAGAACTATATGTTTGAACTTATACCAACTTTAAAGGCACAGGTTTCAAAAGGTTTTACTTGTGTTTCTGAACTATGATATAAATCGGCAATACTTGGAGCACCACCAATCTCAGTGCCCAGTGAACGAGTTTTCTGCTGCTGCTTTTTTTGAAATGATGACAGAAGATGTACAGTGCAAGGCGACGATGCTGAAATACTGTGCTTCCCGAACCACAATATATAATTGTTAATAAATTGTTTATTAAATCATTATTTGGTGAAAATGCCAACATTTCCGTGTATATCTTTAGTTACGAGGCCCAGTGGCGTACGCAGAAATTTTTCATGGGGGGGGGTTTCATTTAGTGGCATAGGGTAGTCATTTGTATTTGGTATGCGCTGTTTGTGACGTCACAATCTGACGTCATAGTCCACTTTCCAAACCAATATTTTGGCGAAGTTTGTTGACATAATATGCACGTTTTTCTATACATCTACTCTCCTTATTTTATGTGCCATTGCACTGAAAATAAACTATTAGCGATCTAAGTTAGGCTATCGGAGGAATATACACTCAACGCTACGATACAGCAGTTCGTGACTGCAAAAATATCAGGCGGCGCGTTAAAACAAGGGAGTACAACACACTCATTAATTCGTCAGAGCAATTTACAAAGAAAAAATGAGGCTGCGCTAATGTCTTGTCGAATACGAGCAGTCCAGCATAAAGTGCGGGTGGACTGGCTGACGCACACACCCCGGTTTCAAAAAATAAAGTACGCAAGAAAACTTTCGATTTTGTTGTTATTTATAGAAGTCCAGCAAACTTTTAGTTTTCCTTTTTTCCTGCTGAGACACAATAAATGCTTGGATGCTTCTGTGTTAACAACTGCTGTTTTTGAGCTCGTGAAACAGTTCTATGCTACAGAAATCGGGGCCTAATGCAGCCAATGCTGTCAGCACTTGCGCTGATCAGCCTAAGCCTTAGTAGACAAAATAAATCCAGTTTTTCGGATAAAGTGAACTATCGCCGAACATAATCTTAAACATGCATAGCCTAGTGGACGAAAGGTCTGAAAAAAGTGGTGAGATGGTTTTTGTACCCAGACGATAACCCAGATTCTTACCGAAACCTAATTATTACTTTTTGGCCCATTTACAGTATTTCTTGAAATTTGCATGCAAATTCATTCCCTGTTCTTTGCATTAAGTCGACAAATTAACAAGCAAAAAGTATGCGGAAACAATCTCCTTTTCGGAGGTAATAAAGTTATTGTAACATATCAAACTAAAGTGGGGTTAACCCCAAACCCTCTTGCGTACGCCCTTGGCAGACAGTATAAAGACAATGGTTTCGGGCAAAGTGATCTATCGCCGAACACGATCTTAAACATGCTTAGTGAACGAAAGGTCTGCAAAATGTGGTGAGATGGTTTCTGGACGCAGACGATAACCCAGATTCCCACCAAGACCTAATTATTACTTTTTTAGCCCGTTTACAATGTTCCTTGAAATTTGCATGCAAATTTATTCCGTGGTATTTGCATTAAGTCGAAAAATTGACAAGCAAAAAGTATGCGAAAACAATTAATCTCCTTGCGAAGATAATAAATTTTTGCAAAATGTCAAGCTCACGGGGTGGGTTTAAACCCAACCCAACCCCCCTTGCGTACGCCCTTGACGAAGCCTTTCCATTTTCTCTCAACTTGGTTTCATATGCATCGTAATGTTTTTTACTAAGGTTTGAATTTAGTAAAAATATCGGTATAGGCACCAACAAAATCTTGTCGGGCGAGTTCTCACCTAAAGAATAAGTTGGTATATTTTACAATTTGTTGTCCTAGCACCACACGCGGCAATGCGCCCACACGCAACATAAATGACGGCGCACATGCACACACTTTGAAACAAGACCCGATGAATCAAAATATTATTCCAGGGAATGGCAAGTAACTAAAACCTGTTAATGGCCACAATATTACCAACCGTATGTTGCATTTATTTTGGTGCGAATCTAATCGATGTCGCTGACGCAGCCCGCGTTGAAACCTTGTTTCGTCATTTTCAACCAAAATTGCCACCAACAAATTTTGAATCCGTTTTACTAAGATTCGATCGATTTTCTCCAAGATGACTGGGTCAGTTAGTCAGCAGGTTCCTGAAATGTCACCTATTCTTTGGACCTCTTGTGCAATAATATATTTGTATGAACAGCTTATCTGTCTGACATGCATCGTGGATGGGGACAACGACAGCGAAAATAATTACTGCACACAGAACTTGAGGATATGCTCAGATCTGGATTTCACTTTTCCACTTTAATGCACTAGTTTTCAATTTGATTAAATTTCTTGATCAGTATTTTTCACCACTTGGTTTTACATTGGTGCAAAGCCAAACTCACTACCAGTCACCCATCAGACAAATGGAAGGTGGTTGAGTTTGCCGCGGGTGTCACTCGCAGTCAGAAAAGCGGTTGCTTTAGTTGAGTGGAGCGACGGAGGTTGACATGTACCTTTTTGTTTGTTTAGCATCGGGCAAATGTTTTATTTTCCGTTACAAGAGCAGGATCCATAAATAGACGAAAATAATCACCGTACCTTCCACGATCTTGCGTCTTCAGTGTTTGCAAAAAAATAATTTCATGGTTATTTTACCTCAACGATTAACCGGCGGAAGGAACTAAATCAGTGGGGAGTCTGTTTACTATCACGGCCTCGTAAATTGTGGAATATCACGGGCAGAAAAAATGTATACACTGACTGATTTATTGTTCCATATGAATCAGCCAATAAACAGAAACAACATGTCGCTGTGCAGCGACGTCCCTTGACTAACTGTATAAGAAAGTTCTGACACGAGCTAAGGTCACGCGCGTCAGGTTTCCCTCCTCTGATCTAAATCGACGACCAACAGCTTTGTTCAACCTGTCAAGAAACAATAATGAACAAGGCACTCTTCTCTCAAATTAACATCAAATCAAAGCTGGTGAGTGCGCCACATGGTTATCTTCGTATTCTCGATCGCACATCCAATTCAACACAAGCTTGCCTCCCATTAAACACTTTGGGTCAGGGTTTCGTAACCTGGGGTGCTGGGGAAGGTCACATATGTGGCGGTCAAAGGTAAAATGAAGATGTACTGCACTTGTCTTTACTTTATCCCTTTGGTAACCAGGTGTTAGCCAATGGTAGGGGGTGCTGGACTGCTTAGGCGTGACCAAAAGGGCTGCTGAGGTAGAAAAAGGTTAAGAAACGCTGCTTGAGGTGATGAGCTTGGTTCTTACTCGAAGTCTTGTAGAAGTGAGTCAAAAATATCTGCACGTCTCCCAGTGGCATAGCCAGCCCAAACATTTGGGGGACCAAAATGTTTGAGCTTAGGCGAATAACACTATTTTGCTTAGAAAAACGCCTCTCAAACCACAAAATGACTGTATTTTCTAAAAAATGGGGGGTGCATGGCCTCTTTGCCCCCCCTGGCTACGCCTATGACGTCCCCGGCAATGTTTACGGTTTTTGGTTAAACACAAGTTCAAGGAACGAAGAATATCTAAATGGTTCGATATAACTAAAATTTCACCACTGTTATTCAACCCCGCTTTCATGGAATGCCAATATGTAAGAAACGCTCTTCACAAGTAGATTTACAATATTGGATGAGATAAAGTCACTGTATTTGAAAGCAACCACTCCTTTTCTGAGTCTGATTTCAGGACTTGGAATGGGTAGCTTTACATGAAATCGTTGTCTGATTAAAACACTGCTGATTGGTTCGGCTCCATCACCTTTGTGGAAACTAAGAAAACTTGTTGAAACGATTAACCTATTTCCAATCATTCCAACGTCCTTCACATTCAGTCTGGATTCTAGAATTCATACATTTTACACGGAGTGCGTTGCAGCGCTTTTTTTCGAAAACCATTGTACCGTTCTTCTTACAAACAACTTTGTCACAAATACCGAATACATGCATTTTATTATACGTTTCAGCTTAGTGGTAAGCCATTATCAGAAATATAAATGACATATTGAATACGTTGTTTTATTCAACGTTTCATCTTAAGTCGTAAGCCATCATCAGAAATACACATAAAACTTTTTTTGCAATAGTATTGCTCGCAATAAGAATATGCACCAACTCCGTGCATCGCTTACGAAAGGTGGTTGTTGTGTTTATGTAACAAAAAAAAAAACTTGGCCAGTGACCAAAACCCAAATCCTATCGCAGATTAGCAACATTCTGGCACGGGCAATGTACCCATACCTCACTACATAGGTAGGCAGTCAAACGTTCGAACGCAATTGGCACACTGGAGCTCAACAAATGCCGGGAGTGCAATTATGTCCAACCGAAGCCAAAACCTATGTCACTATCTTATTGAGGGCCACACATTATGACTAACTTCGCTCTCAGTAAATTTAGTTACTGCAACCCACCCAACTATGGTCTGTGGGTAAATCTACATTTCTTCATGATGCGTATTCATAAACATTGTTTTCTGCCCATGCTACTTGTTTTTGCTATGAAATGTTGTACTAAAATGCCTTGCCCTCTGCCTCACAACCAATATTGCTGCTTGCTTCCTCCACCTATATGCTTGCCTCACCTGCTCATCTGTACATGCCTCATCTCTTCACCCATTGCTTGCCCACCTTCATCTGTGTTATGTTGATGTCTATTGTGTTTTTTTTATTTTCATTTTGTTATTTTTGCTATATGCTACATTTATTTGTGACTTCATTTTGGCTTGTTTGTGTACATATTTTCTCTTTCGTTTCTATTTTTGTGCCATTCTCCGCTTTTTTTTAAAATTGGCTTGCCGATGTGTTTTAGGCGAATAACGCTATTTTGTTTGGAAAAACGCCTCTCAAAGCACAAAATGACTATATTTTCCAAAAATTTGGGGGGCCATGGCCCTTCTGGCCCGCCCCTGGCTATGCCTATGGTCAGGTTGGCATTATATTGTGCATACACAACAACGAATTCTTTCAACTGGGTCGCGGGTTGGACATATCCGAGTAGCTAGCCTAGAAAACATTTCAATAGGACAATTGCTCAGATATATCCGAAAATGTTTGTTCTTCCGCATGCATTTGCAATTCGATTAAAGTTTTCGAGTTGGATAAGCTTACAATTGGCACAAAACATGTTAAAAGCAAGGGCAGTAAAACACTACAGCATGTCATGAAGTTCAAGTACCCTAGAGACCTATTCACTGGTGACAGAGGACAGAACAATGAGCTTGATATACGGATGGGCATGAGCAAACGCAGTATTAAGTAAACTTTATCGTTCCGTGCTAGCGGTAGATCAAAGTGGGAGCTTTCAAACACCGCAAAGTTGTCAGTTTCTAAATCAGTCTTTCTTGCGAACCACACCTACGCTCATGACTCTTGGATTGGATAATGACTGAAACAGTGCCATCTTAGTACAGGCAGCAGACACTGGATTTTTTCGAGAAGTTAATGTTAACGGCGTGACACTTTGTGACAAAGTGCGCAGTTATGAAATTCATAAAACATTGAATGCAGTGCTACTTCTCCGAATGGAGTCCCCAGCTATACGTTGGTTCGGCCACATCACGAGACTGTCCAAATAAATATTGGCAAGGTGTGCCATGCTGGCTACAACCAAGGGAAAGCGGCCTAGAGGTCGAACAAGGACCAGGCGGTGTAATTCCCTTTCCGACCTTGCTTGGTCCCGTCTTGGTATGGAGCAACGCGCCATTAGAGGTTGTAGAAAACTGTGAGGTATTTCGAGACCTAGGGTTGTTGCCCGGCGACCCTCCGAGAGGGAAAAACAAAAATTAGACGTGCAGCATTATTCCTGGTCGCATTGTACAGCGAAATACAGAAGCACATACAAATGTAACATCCAGTAAACTTGTATTCACTTTGAGATCGTAGCTCGTGGACACAAGCATGTAAGCAGTATCTCGAGTGTGTCTGTTAACGAAGTTAATCGACAGCACATTGATGTGATAAATGATGGGAGCGACGAGTATGTGATATACGCACCAATTCAAGGGTATGTCAGTTCGACAGGCATCCACACAACACAGAACTTGACCTGAAGATAAACTGCGAGTTCTATAGCTGAGACGTCGTTTTTTTCGTCGCCTAAATTTTTGGTCTTACAAATTTTAATACAATCATGAAAGGTTTTGTCGGAGCCGCAGAAAGCATGAATTAATTTCTAAAGAAGCTTATCAGCCCAATCTCAATAGTATGCACGTTGGTTTATTTGCCATATTTTGCCAGTTCATCGAACACCAGAGCCAAACACTAAGGCTTAATGAAGAATTTTTTGTTCTTTCAATCATAGCTGTAGGAAAACCTAAATGTTTGGAGGTGCAAACCACTTTTGCCCGGTTTTTCGCATTTCTTACCAAGAAATGGATGAAGTGCTAACTTACTGCTAATTGACAAAGCAAAACAAGTTGATACTATTATCTTTCAACACGACAAACGGGGTTAGGATCAGGTTTAACATTTGTTCAGTCGTCAGCAATAGCAAAAAGCTTTTGCAATTAACCTTGTATAACCACTCTAATCCTGCAATTAATCACAAACGTTTTTCAGAAATATGGTAAATATATTAATTTGCCAGATTTTTTAAAAGAATTTGAAACATTCTTAAAAATTCTTTTCCCGATACTTTTCAAAATTGTATTGTTTGCGATTGAGACCGCACCCCTACACCCTTATCTCCGACAACTGAACGGCTTGCCCAGCAAATACCGCAAGACCAAGAGCACCAACGCAGCGAATTTCAAGGCACTACTCACCTGTATCACAGCTTGAAGAATTGATTCCAGGCGAGGTCAGCAACCCGTATCCTTGCCCGCCACCTTGCGAAACGAAACACGAAACCTGGTTAGGAAAACTGTCCTCTATCTCATCACACTGCTTGTCCTCTTCTTTGAGGACTCCTTGACCAACTGAACACGCCTTGTTGGAAGTAATTCCATTCTGCTGCTTGTTAAAGCTAGAAAGATTTTGCTCGAGGCCTACCGTGCTTAAACACTGCTGAGAAAGCGTAGGTTTTTCGTTCACGATTTGGTGCGGAAACTGTTCTTGTGCTGTTCCAAATGAAGGAAGAAATGAAAATGGTTGCGGTGCTGACGGACACTGAAATTCGCAGTCCGTGATGGTCCGAATGCGAAATTTAATAGATTGTGGATTGACACTGTCCTGAACAAAACCATGCTGGTAAGCGTTTGAACGTTCACTAGAGTTTACGTTGATATTTGGCATACAGTACTTGCTGATATTGTTGCTTGAAACAGCTGAAGTACTGCCAAGAATTTCTTGGTTGTTAAAACCGCTATCAACGTCCATTACAGAGCTGGGAACAACTGGCGATACTTCAGCAGCATCACCCGAACATACATCGCCCATTGTGGATGAACAACCTTGAACGGTATTGCTAGCAGCAGTCACAGCAAAGCTATTCGAGCACTGCGCCAATTCGTCACAAGCATATGATCCATCCCCGGGTTGATCAAAAGGCCGGTCCTGGTTGACTTGGCTAAAGGAGTTGAAACCAAATGATGCACTGCTATACGGGTAGTTGCAATATGCTTCTGACCTGTAATCTGAGTAACTGCAACCACAGTTACCTGACGTCCGCACTACCGGTAAATCAACTTGCAATCCGGCACTCAAACCGCACGAAACTGTATCATTGTCTTCCTTTAAAATACCAGCCTGACTTTCCGTACTTAAGCACTCAGGGTTGCAACCAGACGCTGTAAAGTTGCGCCACCGCTGCTCAGACGTGACTGCTGCAGCATTAGGAGCTGGGAAAAACTTGTCGGAGTTCGCCGATTGCACGCTGTAACCGATAGACTTTTCCGCAACAGAGGCGAACGCGAAAGGCTCTCCCACTTCTTCCGTGTAAGGCTTGATATTGGAATCGACTGCACTTGCCAGACTCACAGGACTCCCGCAATGCTTATGGGGCTGAGCCGCCATCGAACTGTGGTTGTCGCATTGGAGACCAAACTTAATTGCCTCCATGGGAGGCAATATTCCGTCACTTTCTTCTCGATACCACATAACACTTTTAAAGCCTGCGGTCACTTTCAGCACGAATTCGTACTCACGGTTTTTCCAGTTTAACTGCTAGAGAAATGTTAGCAAAACTGTTTCTCCCGCAAGTAAAAATACGAACACCAAAGAGTGAGAAAAAAGCTTACTCCCAACGTGGTTTCACATACTAGCTCGATTTCGGCGAATGCGCAGACAATCGCCTTTTATGACCTGCAGAATAAAGTGCTGGATGTGCTCTTGCGGTGTATAGGGCTATGCTGACCTGGCGTCTAGGCTGCTGCTTTGCATTGCTTGGCAACGGTGAAATTGTGGCGCAAAAGATGGTGACGAAAAAGAGAAAGTGCAAATCTTCAACACACCAGGCAATTTCCTGAACGGTTTACGATGGCGGCCAGGCGGTTATCGTAAACATGCAATATCCCATGCTCACTCCCAACACGGCTTGTTATCAGACTTTTAAGAAAAAAGGCGTTAGGAGAGCTTTCTACTCGGGTTGCGAGCTTCTAACAATCGAGTAACGAATCGGTTGAGTTGATACCGTGAATTTTATCGTACTTGTGTGCAGCTTGTTTCAACAGGTTGAGGTTGTTCAGCGTACTTAATAAAAAGATAACGTAACCTTTAAATTTATTGGAAACCTACAGGCAAAGCAAACGTTTTTCATTTAATGCTCATGCTACGAGGGTTAGAAACAACGATAAATCAATGCAACCGTCAGAAAATCTAAGGATTTAGAGTTCACAATGGCAATATTCGTTTCCAATTTCAACAGTACATTTTACTTGACCTCATTAGCATAAACCTTATCAAACGTTTGGTGAAGATACCGCTAGCTTTCAATTTACTTGGCTAAGGTGTCGTACGTTCCAACTGCGCGAAGAGGGTTCCCGTGCCGAAACACTTTGGGAACCACTGATTTAACCGTACATTCAGTAATGATGATACCACATCTCGACCTTGAAATCCAAGCTTTATGTGCGCACCCTAGAAATCCCACATACTGACCGACATTCTTCCAATTCAGCTAGATTGCGTACTAGCACTAGCGTACGGAAGGGGGTGGCCACTGTGCCATGGACGTCCTCTCAGTCCCTAAAAATCAAAAATGTATAAACAGTTTTCGGCAGTGTATACTGTCAGTATTCGGCAGCGTATACCAAAATGTTTAATTTTAGGCGAATAACACTATTTTGTTTAGAAAAACGCCTCTCAAAGCACAAAATGACTATATTTTTTACAAATTTGGGGGGAGGCATGGCCCCTTTGGCCCTCCCTTGGCTACGCCTATGCTTTAGGTCTCCCCTCGGAAATTTTCTGCGTACGCCACTGCGCACTAGAGACAGGTGAAAATGCCGTAGCACTGTACTAACGAACACTACCATTTTTGCTTATTTTGTGACCAACCACTGACACTGCTTGACACATAAGTGTACGGGAGTGCATATTTTTGGGGATGCAAAAAAATTTTTGCCCAAATTTGATCTTGCTTTCCGAAAGAGCATATAAACAGCAAGTCCTAATGTTAAGACTAAAGCGTACCATTGTAAACTAATCAAGGTTTCTGCATGCCTAATTAGGCCTAACAATTACTGGGGTTCAAAGCCGTACGTCCTTAACTAGCAATCAATATTCTGCATAGCTACATGTGAACAATGGCAATATTTATTTTGTTGAAAAATGTTATCTAATTACAGTAACATCCTTCCAAAAATTGCTGTTCATGCCACCACGCGTGGAAGGTGTTGTTCAGAATCTTCATTTTCAAGTTTTTACATACGTTCTAGACTCATTCTTCCAACACGATCATCCTAATAGATAAGATCTGTTCTTCTCTAGAATAGATGTGTGCATTTGTGTTGGCCACAATGGCAATCAATTTGGAAAAGGAGTAAAATATCGGGTTACGATCTAAAGTCTTACATTGCCGAAAATAGGTCAAGTCTCAAGTAATTAGAGGGAAAGGAGGCAATATAATACACAGCATAGGCTATAGCTTAACCTTCCACATTGGCAAGCTTCACTGCAACATGTTGTACGTATACAGTAATACTACAACTTACTTCAACGCTTGCAGCTTCTAAAGTCACATTATGAAAACCAAAAATCCACTCCAGTTTATACAGTTAAATGTGCATTGAACACAGCATGCTAAGAAAAAATAGCAATATGAGACTGATACACGCAAATACTGCAGCCTATATGATCAACTACTAAGGAA
>JGI24021J15306_10011020_pt1 | contig 11246 bp, 10 predicted proteins | sample Ectturendosymbi1_FD_15306 | JGI IMG/M metagenome (IMG submission 15306)
CTTTCTAGCTAAAGCTTGCAAGCTGTCTGTAAGTGAATGCTAGCAGGCCGGCCCTAGCAGGTGCGGGGCCCAATGCAAGACCTAGGCGCGGGGCCCTCTCAGCAGTCGTTTTATGACGTCATCGTGCCCAGTCAACCGTGCTACAACCTTTCTGATGAAACGTTTTTGCAAAATAATTGCATTATTATGAATATCGAAAAAGACGGCAAGTTATTTGGAGTTTATCTATATGTTCCAACAGTTTCTTTCATTTGGAGGGGAGTGGTCATAGCTCATGTGTTTCTTATAGCTACGTCCATGTTTACGACTAAATATCATGGTGCTGTGGTGGACATTAGTGCAACGCTACCACTCGCTATTAAGCAGTACGTTTTCAAGGAAGCTCTGCAGTGGACATCCGAGCGGCAAGCGCAAGTGCAAAGTTACGTCAGTCAAACCGAGCTGACAAGTGAATTGGACCTACAGTGCAATTACTTCACTCTTGTTGCACGACACTTTCGCTCGAAGAACAATTGACATGGAGAAAACTGCTAAGACGAACTGATTACCTTTCTCGCTTTCGCTAACCACAAGCGCAGACGCGGTCTTATATAATAACGGTAACGACTGGGCGCACGATCAACTATCCGTTTTATGACGCAATACACGAAAAGAACCACACTTCACAAGAGAGTAACAGATGCATCCGCCCAAAGTTCCTTCAAACCCTCATTTAATGCGTGGACTTGGTGGAATGCAGACTGTTCTTTATGGATGACATTCACAATCTTTGCCTTGCTTAGTTACGCTGCAAGGCAGCTGTAAGTGTCCTTTACGTTAATGAACCTGGACTTTGATGTAGTGTTTTTTCTACCTATTTACGCTCGTAAATATGCAAAACACAATGAAAGTTTGGTGGGGTGGCAAATGATCAAAGTAATTGCAGGACCGACAAATAATGCGGAACAATTTTGTGGACAAAGAAAAGGAGGCAAATTTTAGTGCGAACACTTCACAAAATTTTGCGCTGGTTTGTATGATATTTTTGGCTTCCACGGGCATAGGCGTACCCAAGGGGTGCAAAAGAACCACCCCCCCCCAAATTTTTAGAAAATAGTCTTTTTGTGCTTTGATAGGCGTTTTTCCATACAAAATACCGTTATTCGCCTAAAATCAAACATTTTGACCCTCTCAAAATTTTTGGGCTGGCTACGCCACTGTCCACTGGTTCAACTTTTTAATTTGTTTCAATGTCGTAAAGTTAATAAAATTTAACTAATCTATGTTAAAACCTGCCACGAAGCAAAACTGCAAGCCTTTGTCAAAATGCAGATGACCCGCAAACAACCAAAAACTTTCCAAACCAGAAACTTTTGAGAACTGAACAACGTTACGTTGGCAGAACTGCCATTTAAATTTCTACGACAGACACGCGTCTCGTCTTGACTTGTTATTGCGAGTTGAATCACTACACACCTTGTTGTTTGTAATAGCTGCAGGTCTAATGCAGTCTTAACTCGCAATAGTAGCAATCAAGTTCCATTCATAAAGAGTAGAACATGGTAGAGCGCAGACATACCGCACTATAGCATGAGACTTAAGTACGTTTGATAACGTTCGGTAAGAAGAAATTAATCGTTCGTTCAAACGAGATAATTGTTTGCTTACAATTGGATTTATAAGCATTTTCTTATATTCTACAATTCTCAAGCGCAAGGAGTACGGTATCCGGCAAAAATGAACAACCTGTCTAAACACCATGGCGCAGGGCCACCAGAGGCGCGAGGTCCAACGCAACTGCATCGGCATAAGGCTGGCCCTGAATGGTAGTGTCCATGGCCTCAACACTTACAAAATAAAAAGCATCCAATTTTTTTCGTTAGATACCTCTGCTGACTCGTCACGTTGCAGCTGAATGCTTTCAAATTTACTACAGGAAACGGTGGCAATTAACATCAGGTGTATGTTAAAACACTTTCAAACTACTGCCTATAGAGGTCGGATTCTGATTAGTCTACTTGACAAAACTGTTTTTTACTCGCTGGCAAGGTAATGGGATATCATTGATGAAACCGTTAAGGCTCCAAATATTTGAATTGAATTGTCACAGTAGGTCTACATGCCATCACAACTGAATATCTAGTATAAATGCTATTGTTGCTAAACAGTGTCTATGACCTAATTGCGTAATAAATACTGTAAGACTTTGAAACTGATTTGCTTCTTAAGCAAGGCTTGAGCATACAAAATGTAAATCACCGCCATATTCACGCATTTAGTTTTAAAACCGTACAAAAACAACAAAAACGTACGATGTTCATTTAAAGCTACGGCTGATGCTGCAGTCACGGGCAAAATATACAGTATTTGTAGCATACCAGAGTTATCAAAGAGGAAGTTTTGTGATGGTCTTGAAAGAAAGTTTACGTCACCAATAGGTGGGATACAAAAAGCGTTACTCCTTGTTTTACTTTCGATTAGTGATTGAAAGCTCGATTTATTTCAAGACCATCACTTCGATTAGTGATTGAAAAAGTGATTGAAAGCTCGTATAAGTTTCTGTTTTATTATAACAAACTTCCACACGGAGCTTAAAATCTCAGGTAAAGGTCAGACATAGCATGAATTCTCCAGCATTTGCGCTATACACAATGTGTGATTAATCATGGGCAATTGGTAAACCATACTGCTTTATTCCGGTTCAACTAGATGCTGAAGTAAAACAGGTTTTTAAGCAATTTCGTTGATTTGCACTGACGTACTTCTTTGGCTTACACATCAAAAGCTTGATTAACCTGAAAATTGTTAGTTCTACTTTTGGAATTGGGGAAAGGGCAATTGCCCCCCCCCCTGTGTACGCACCTGACCTAGGCCTAGAAGACCTCTGGACCGCTTTCATGTGGGTTTAGCCAGCAGGACCTGCCTCGCCAGTCTTTCGTGGGGCATGCTGGGCACATGGCCGAACCGACGTAGCTGTGATATCTCAATTCGGAGAAGTGGTTCGACCAGTGTTGCCACTCTGTTGTTACGAAAAATTACTAGATTTCATGAAAAAAAAACACTAGATTCACAAAAAGACACTATAATACAAATACGTGACAGATTTGTCAGATTACAAGAAAATTGGTTTTGTAAAATGGCCAGAAAAATGCGTTACAATGCAAACAAAGACATTGCGCAAACGGAACTCATTGTAAACCAGAGACAAAGAAAACGGGAGATAGCAGCAACGTTTGTGTTTTTTGTGTTGGTCACTGAAACTTATAACAGATGACGACAGTGACTTCGCAGCGGTTTAAACTCGAAACAGATTATATGCTCTTGTGTAAATTAAGATGTAATTGGGCTGAATTTTTAGCATATTACAATTGCACAAATGAAAAAGTCTCAATTATATTTAGGCTACACTTACACAAAATTGTGTAATAAATTACGTTCAGTTCATTCACAAAAAACACTAGATAGCTATGAAAAAACACTGGCACACTAGATGAAAAGCAAAAACACTAGATCTAGTTGAAAAACACTAGGAGTAGCACCACTGTTTTCGACATTCAGGGCTCTGCGAATTTCACAGCTGCATACTTTGTCGCGAAGTGGCACAGTCATACCGTGGACTTTTAGCAAAAGTTCCATCTGTGCCGCTTGCACCTGAGATAATATTCTTTCGGTCAGTACCCAAGATTCATGACCATAGGTAAGGATCGGAACAAAGACCGATCCAATAACTGACAGCTTTACGGTGTTTGAAAGCTCCCGTTTTGCGACCACAGAGCGATAAAGCTCACGCAGAACTGCGTTAGCTTGACCAATCCGTGTATCAATCTCTTCGCTCCACTTTCCGTCACTCGTACATACCATACCCCGAGGTACTTGCAATGGCGTACCTAGGGTTTCCCCCGCCCGGGTACAAAGTCAGTTTGAGTCCCCACCATCCCGTTCATAACAGCATAGATGCGAAGAGTGAGTTGGGAGGTAAAGGGCGTCGAAAGCTGACTCGGGCCCCGTAATCGCCCGCATATATTTGTTTGTAGACCTGTCTGCAACCTTCATATGACTGTGATGTCACGGAATTGACGTCAGGACCTTTGAACCTAGAAAGTTATTACTATCGTAGAGTTAAGAATCTGATCATTTTGCGTGAAACTATTCCCACTTTAAAATATTCTGTCACGTAAGAACTTTCAAACATTCCAAATTGCGTTAACACTATCGAATCGTACCAATTAGTGAAAGAAAATGCAAAAACTAGGCAAAATGTTCCCTGATCATCTGCAAAATCTGCGTGAATTTGACGGAATTTTCGGTCACAAAAATCTGACAACACAACATAAAATTGACCAGAGTTGCACCTTGTTTTCTAAAGCACGGATTCGTCAGAGTCTTTTGAAGATGCCGAACGCAGCGCACCCGCTTGTTCCCTTCCCTCGTCAGGTCTGGCTACAATCATCGCTGGTGCGAGCTGTAGGGATTAGGGGTTTCTGGAGCATGCACTCCCAGAGTTTTCAGTTTTTAAACATCGTAAAGGACTGATTGAGGGCAGACTCACGAATACATGAAAGAGAAGGAGAGAGGGAAGAACGCATATGAAAAACTGAATGCAAATGGTTTTATATAAATCTACTAGACAAGTATAAAATTGCAACATCGTAAAACATCCTTGGATATAACAACCTGAAAAGTTGACAGAAAGTAAAAGAAATACTGGTATTTAATGCTTTACTTGTAATTATCTAACTTCAAAAACAAAGTTTTCTTGCCCTTGCTGTAAATGTATTGATTATTTTTTCAAAAAACTGATTTAAATGTATCACATTCATTAACCTAGGAAATATCTAAGGACAGTGACACTCCGTGAGAAGTTCTAAGTTAGCAATTTTGTGACCTGAATGTCGATAATCATGTCCACAAAGATGCTCAGTTCGTTGGTCAAATTATTATAAAACACGTAGTAACTGAAAAGTTCAAAATAACTAATATACTTAACGCAGGCGCACAACCATGGGGCATTTGCCCCACACCGAAAATTTCAAATCATTGCATAGCAATTTTGATATTTACAGAAACGTTCAAAGATTTAAGATGAAATTTTATTTTCTAATCATTTTTGAGAAAACTCTATTCGAATTTTTCTTTGTCCTGCTGGTTAATTATCTACTTACAAGATTTATTTTGAGACAGACCATCTGATCGAAAATTTCGTGAATGATGGGTATTCAACCACAGATATGTTGGAATTGTAAAAACTTCGGAGATTAAGGCATTTTGCAATCCTTTTGTTCGTATACCTTTATTTTGAGACAGGCCTGAATTTGGCCCAATGAAACTTTATAGCATTAGGTACTGCTGAACCGTGCCAACTGCTGCAACTCTCAAAGTTATAAGAAAAATCTTGACATGTTGGTTGTTACTAAAAAAGTTTGTGGCCACGTCAAACCGCTTGTTCTACAACTTTTCGATTATTTTTGTTGAGGGCAAAACGAATTGCCATTATTAACGTAGTACATTTATTTAAAAAACGTTGTTTAGTTGCATTTCCGGTTCGAAACCTGATAGTTTTTAACTAAATTTAGCGTGAGGACTGTTTCACGTTTTAGTATCTTCCTAGGTTGGTACCAGCACCACGGCTTGGGTAAAAGGGTCTAGAAAAGTGTCATATGAGTGTTAGTCAATTGTTGAACGCATCTGCCTGCTACACCACTTTGGCTCCAAATGACGCTTTACCAGACCCTAACTGTTGCAACCAATGCAATCCCTGAAAGCTTATAGCCAAAACTTGCATCTAAAAACTTCTACACAACTTGTGGATGCCAGAAAAACCCGTTTTGCCCCAAACATACCTGATCCGTTATGCGCCAAAAACACAAAACACCTGATTCAAATTGCCGGAAATGGTTGCGTTCAAAGATCCCCTCACCCTTGACATAGGCTATACCGCAAGTTTGGGATCTTCATTTGTGATAAACAAGCACATGCTAGAAGAATAGGGATAGAACGAATTTGCTAAAACAAGACGAAAAGTTAGGCAGGTTTACTAGTAGCCTATACATCTTCCGCATTAAAGCCATGGCTGCACTAGTTGAAACACGGAACCAGGTGTTTGTATTAGGCTGCTAATTTTTACTCTGTCCTGATCGTTCGGTCTACATCTTGATTAAAACAGAAAAGTTCTCATTTTCGGAAATGTTGCGAAAAGAATTTTATCTGTGACCGTTTGCGAAAACGTTGTGCCACGGTTGAATAACCACGATGACGTCATCGAATGAAATTTCATTAAGATTTCTGACCCCAAAATTGAAGAGCTGTTTGCGCCCCTGACCCATAGGCGTACGAGTCGGGTGGGCGGCCGCCCCCACGGTCTTGAAAAATTTAAGGGCAAACTCTGTTTTTCAGGGCAAGCGCAAGTTGCTCAAAAATCCTGAATGTAAAAAGTTTATTCAATACAGTGAAAATTTTCAAGGAGACTCTGTTTTTCAGGGCAAGCGCGAGTTGCTCAAAAATCCTGAAAGATAAAACATATTTCAATACAGTGAAAAATTCCAGGGCAGCTCTGTTTTTCAGGGCAAGTGCAAGTTGCTCAAAAATCCTGAATGTAAAAATTATATTCAATACAGTGAAAATTTTCTGGGCAACTCTGTTTTTCAGGGCAAGGGCCGTTCCTCAAAAATTCTGAATAGTAAAAAATATATTCAATACAGTGAAATTTTTCAGGGCAACTCTGTTTTTTTCAGGGCAAGCGCAAGCTACTCAAAAATCGTGAACTGTGAAAAAATTTTCAATGCAGTGTATATTCACTTGGGGACGATCCGTGTAATTGGGGTTAGTGTAGTTTGTAATCAGGACCAACGTCGTGATTGGTTATAGTGACTTTGATCTGGACCAAGCACTAGTTTTGTGTAAAAATCGAACAATCGGATGTCGATAGTTCAACAGCTTGATATAAGAATTCGGAAACTCTTTCTTTGTTCGTTTTCGAGTCTTTGTTCATTTTCGCTGGGTAGAGGTGCAGCGTGTTAAGATGATAAATTTTTTTGATTAACAGGAGTTTTAGAAGCGAGCAGCAGGGACGTGCAGATTGCTTGACTCCTTTGAGTGCGCGTCTTTAGGTGTCCTGCTTAAGCGCACAGCAACGATAACACGGGCAGGTCTAGGGAGTCAGACCATATCATCCGGAATGGCGCTTTTGACTTTTGCGTTGCGCCATTGATGTCGCGTGTATATTTGCATCAGTAAAGGCAATTACCGCAAAATTTCTTGTCTGGGAGAACACAACACGCAAGGAACTTCAACCCCTTGGGTTAACAAGCAAGGTAACTACAGAATTTGCCCATAACGGCACCTCCAGAGGATTGCATAAAGAACGTCATTGCCGAATTGACATTATAAGCGAATTGAAATGCATATAAAAGGTGCCATCGCGACCAAACAAAATGTAACGTTATGGGCTAATTGACGTTACAGAGGAAGCCGTTGCAAACGAATTCAACTGTATAGAACAGATTTACATAAGGTTTCAGGCCCCATTCGGATTAAACTAAAAAGTTGGTTTTTAGGGCAAATTGTTATTTTCAGGGCTAATTTTTTCCGCCCCTCCAGTAAAATGCCTTACCGTACGCCTATGACCTGACCTAACGCTATTACACAGTTGCAAGTAGAATCTTGCAAAAGTGGCCGTTATTTATTACATCAAACAAACAAAAATCATTCATAACTACCTTCAGAACCACATCAAATCCAATTCAACATGACATTTGTCAAACCATCAAAGCTCAAAAGATTTCTGAAACATCAGATCTGTTGTCGTAACAACCAGGGACGTGCAGAAGTATGATGGTGCTCGGGACAACTACTTGATTATAGGCACCCCTTACCAATTGTAGTATTGAGGAATGTGAAAAATAAAGGCATTTGAAATACAGTAAACCTCGATTAATCGGGATTCGTTAATCCGGATTTTCGCCAAAACCGGATAAAATTGGTGGTACGAATGATTTTTAACGTTTTTCTTTATAAAAATCTTCGGTTTATCCGGATATTTTAAACCGGGTCTTCGCCAATACCGGATAAAATTTCCTCTTTTCACATCTCGTAATCCGGATTTTTGTGCACTTGCACGCTGTTGTATTCGTAAGTGCACTGACTGGTCTCTAGAAAAGATTCGGCAGCTTTCAGACGCAACACAAGCCCGCTCATGATCACCAACGAACNTTCAGAATTATGATAACAACGGCCGCAACTGAGCGCAACATCCCACTAATCGTGGAGACGATTATTACGTCACACACGGGAATAGCATAGTAGTCTTATCATGTTGAACATCACGCTCAAGGCACGCCGCCGCACCACGCATTCAGTCTGCTGATCAGTGTTGAGTATGCGTGTGTAGAGCATTATCCCTGGGTGTATTGTACTCGGAAAGATGTCTCGAGGGCATTACCTTCCAAATAGAGAAACTGCTTATGGACTAGTCGCAGAAATCTCTGCGTCATTCCAAGATCCATATTATTTCGAAGCCAAGTAATCGAAAATTATGAACTTAAGATTGTTCATAATCATAACTACCTGGATATGGCGGTTACTAGTGTGGTGTACCGTTGTATATACATCAATAAATTCGTTGTGCTTCTGCTAAAGGCTGTTGATGGGTCGTAAATTTAAGAGATTTTCACCGATATCTCAGTACTTGGATGACGTCAGGGTAGAAAAATCGTCGGTTCATCCAGATCTTCGCCTAAACCGGATAAAATCGTCGGTCAAATCGAATCGGGATGAACCGAGGTTTACTGTACGTAGAAAATAGTGTTGACAAAAACAAGTTTCGAGATATTTACTTAAAAAAAATTCAAGTAGTTCAGTTCAGTTTTGTTCATATTCGATTTCTGTACTTCTTCGGGAGTGTCACGAGTGGTCTGCGGACCCCATTTCCGCTTGCTTGTGCCTTGGGCCACGAGGTTGCTTTCGCAGTGAATGCTGCGCTGATGGGAGTCAACGGCAGCACCGCGCGTGAACTGTTCTCTTGTATCTGCAGTGTTTCCGAACATTTTTAAGACATGGACTATTTTCGGACCGGTACAAATCTTTGTGGACTCAAGATACACTAAGACTACAAGAATAATACATATACTGGTTTTGGCAAATTTGGTTTATCGCCCACTCACACATTTCAATGAGAATCTTCTCTGATTTTTTCACAAGGTTGTCGAACTAAGGGCGTTTGTTCCTCAACGTACATCTGATGTCGTCTTCTGGTTTAACTTGGTTTCGGTGCTTGGTTTTAAAAATAGTTGTAGTATTGAAAAAGAGCTTCGCTACAGTATGTATTTGAAAAATGCAAAAGAGTTTTTGTAGCCTGTCGACACAGATCAGAGAGATTTGGTTCCATTGACTGGACATCCACTCAAAATTGAGTCAGAGACTCCACAGCTGTCGACTTTGCAGCTCAATCAGCTGTTCTGTACACCAATGCAATCCATTTCACAATGAACCTGTAGCTCTGGCACCTCAGAAAGGCTTCGCACCCAGTTAAATGTTTTGATGTAATTGAAAGAAGGGATTTATTTGTTCAACTCGGAGAAATTTAGTAAAGCGCTCAAGAAAGATTTGACGAATGTAGCGCAAATCAATTTCTACTTCTTCGCAACGATGTCTTGACACATCTGAAAATATTTTGCCTTTACCCGGCATGGAGATTTATCTGGTTCAAACGTATGAAAATAACCTAAAAACAGCTATTTGGCAATCCCCTTGCTTTCGTTGAATCGTTCAGCAAAGTTATGATTCTGTTATTTTGACAAAGCACCGGTAGTATTGCATGGCAACTCTCTCCAGCATCAACAATAACAACAATTTTATTTTTTTGGCCAAATTAACGCCAGAAAAGTTATCATAGATACAGTCCGGCCAGGAGGTAGCGTAAAGACACTTTGGTCATCTTGTCTGCCACCGCCCGCCACCTAAACGCATACCGTCGAACACCTTAATTGAACATGTTTCAAGACACTGCGCTACTACGAGCCTTGCGAAAACCAGCAGCATCTTTTCTCATGAGCCAACGGATGTTCAAATGCAACAAACGACCAATGTGTTCTGCCCCATCTCCTGAGAAACAGCACCAAATTGACGAATACGTAAGGTATTTTACTCCGGAAGTAGACGGACGATAAGAGCGACTTCACGTTACCTGGTATTTTTTTCTTTAAAGACCAACGTTGTCGTCAACGTTTTTACATATTTTTACTCGAGATGACGGCGTAGTTCAGCTTCTTTGAGACATCCGTGAACAAGGGCTTATAAGCATAACGCGCACAGTGACCTGATGTGAAGTAAGTCCAAGTTTCAAGTAGTCGGTATACGCAAAGGCTTGCTTTTCGTTAAGCAACGATGAACTATAACGATAGGAGCTAACCGCAGTTATAGATAACAACTTTACATTTAATCTACTGACCACACTACCACAAAAGTATCAATGCCATGTGGAACAGTAGAATTTTTGAAATTTTCGCGCTGGTTAGGTGCATTTAATCGCTGTACGAACAAAAATGTCGATAGTATAAAGTTGATCAAAACAGTATTGTTTGAGGGCATTAAAGCAACCTTGCTTGACCTTAGTGCTTGAAGACTCATTTAGAGCCTTCCGCGCACTCAAATTTGAGTTTAAATGGATCATTTTTTACATAAGACACCTAAGCTGGGAATTCGTGTTGAAGTGGTACAATTTCTTTTGAAACTTTTTTTGAAACGGAGATTTCTTGCTGTACACCATGATTTCCGTTGGTTGCTAATTGCTACAAAATTGCTAACAGCCAAACTTTTTTCACTTCATGTGAAGGAGTTGGAAATTTTGGAAAAGTTGGAGTCGGAGTCGGGAAGGCGCAAAAGGATGTTAGCAAGGTTACGGGAGCAAAACAAAAGTTTAGTTTCCGCGTATGTGTAAAAGTTATGAAATGACGCTATTTTAAAGTTTTTAGGTACGTATATATTTGCATATCCCAGCATCCAAAACCATCTTTGCTATACAAAAAGGCTAAAAAATGTTTTAACAAAATTATGCGAAGCAGAAACGTTTGGAAATATTCAATTTCATTATTTATTATCTACAGCTTCTTTTAATGACAATGCTCTGCACTGCACCTCAAGTTCCTCATACTTATTCACAACACAGTATATATGTATATCAGGGTTTTTCTTAAGGAAAATGTTAGGTACCCGATATGGATCTTTAGGGACCCGATTTCTCTGATTCTCGGGACCCGATTTTCTCTGATTCC
>JGI24021J15306_10011021_pt1 | contig 11246 bp, 5 predicted proteins | sample Ectturendosymbi1_FD_15306 | JGI IMG/M metagenome (IMG submission 15306)
AACTTTTCACTGTGTTGAAATATTTTTTATCTTTCAGGACTTTTGAGGAACTTGTGCTTGCCCTGAAAAACAGTGTGCCCTGAATCCACTGTATTGATATATATTTTTAATCATCCAGATTTTTGGACAACTTACCCTTGCCCTGAAAAACAGAGCTTGCCCAGAAATTTTTCACTGCATTGAAATATTTTTTATCTTTCAGGATTTTTGAGCAAGTTTTGCTTGCCCTGAAAAACAGAGTGTGCCCTGAATTCGCTGTATTGAATATGTCATTTTTATCATTCAGAATTTTGAACAATTTGCGCTTGCCCTGAAAAACAGAGTTGCCCTGAAATTTTTCACTGTATTCAATATAGTTTTTATATTCAGGATTTTTGAGCAACTTGTGCTTGCCCTGAAAAACAGAATTTGACCTGAAATTTTTCACTGTATTCAAATATTGTTTATATCTCAGGATTTTTGAGCAACGTGAGCTTGCCCTGAAAACAGAGTTTGCCCGAAAATTTTCAAGCTGGGGGGGACGGTCGCCCCCCCGCCGCCCCGCCTCGTACGCCACTGTGAATAAAATCCGCCCCTGTTGGATACAGATATGTGCAAGTTTGAATCATCGCAAAAAGATGAACGCGGAGGCCATTTGGCTGACTCCTCGAAATCTTACAGAAAAATTGAAGCTTTGACCAGGAACAAAAACGCGAATTCTGAACTTGGTTCTGCATGTGCGGTTGTGGCAGCGGTTTTCCTTTTGGTTATGGGCAACCGTAAGCACGAGAGACAAATCAGGGCCTTAGATACCAAAATTACGAAGAGTTTGATTTTGTTGGTGATTCTTAGATGATACTTAAATTTCTTGCAGTAGAGCCACGGGTTTCAAAATTAAAACTCTTTGCGTGCTTTTTTAAATTAATTTTGAGGCAATCTGCTCTTGCCAGCATTGCCTCACCCTCAGCTGTGAAGCTTGTGGTAAAGCCGCTATGCTTGTTGAAGTGAAGAAGTGTTCTGGATGCGTTTTTCTATTCAGGAGAATTAATATTTAAATCGACTTTTTGAAAATTATTCCAAGCATGGACGTCGGATGGCGGGGCACGAGAGATTTTGTCTCCCTGGATTTTGAAATTTGACATATTTCTATGAAATTTCAGCAACAAGATGTTTTTTTCAATTTAGAGTGGCTAAAATGAAATTTTACCACTTTTGGCCCCCCCCGTTGGAAAAATCTTTTTGGATACCCCTGGAAAAATCTACTATTGCCCCCCCCCTGGAAAATGTCCTTCAGACGCCCACGATTCCAAACTCGTTTAGGATGTTTCATTTTAAATTCTTACAGCGGTTGCGAAATGCCAGTTTTCGTTCACCGCGAACACCACAAACAATGATGAATGATTGTGATTCTAGAAAAAATATAGCTGGCGGCGACGTACACCAACCTTAAAATAAAGCTTACCGAGCACCCAAACGAGTTTTACGGCACCTAACTCCACGTTTCACCTAGATATCAACGCATCTAACACGAAAGTTAAGGAACTACGTATTGTATCACTGTTGCAAGCAACGCATTCTACACGGCTTGACGGACCGCCACAATTAATTTGAGAATTATAAGTAAATAACAACAAAAACATTTTCGTATACCTTTCACAATGAAAGAAACGTTTAAATTTAATAATCTTGAATTTATTCAATGGTATGGACAGACGTATGCAAAACAAAAAAATCACGTACATTTTAAAAGCCAAAACGTTTTCATCAGTAGTTTTCCGAGTTGTCCACCACAATTCCTTGCTGCATTGCTAATGTTCTAACGGAAACATGAAATGATTCATTTTCACGTAGAAGCTCACGGGTTGAAAATATCCTGACCACACACCACCCACGCACGGGTTTGCGGCGAAGTTAGACAAACTATGAGCACCGTCTGTCAAGCGACGGGGAAACTTTGCTTTCTCGACGATCTGCCACGAACGAACACCTATGACTGGTGAATAAACCATTTTTGAAAATTTTTGTCCAATCACCGTTGCTTCGATAGGAAATTCTAAAAAATTATGCAAATATTTTCGATGCGTTGTACACCCATTCCGAGGGTTCTATTGTAGGAGGGATTTCTGAAACCTCTCAAGACCGCGTTTATGTTGCGTTTACTTTCAACAGTGCGACTAAACCGGTTTGTGCTTCAAATATTTTTATTACTTGTTCCACGTGTCACGATCACGGATGCTTTTCGACGCAAGACAAAAATGCGAGGTCATTTACGTTTCTCTTTACTCACGTGCGCTTGAGATTAAAAACACAACAGATATTTTATGTTTTGCAGCCATCGCCTTTGTCGTATTGTATGCCACAAGAGTTACACATCACCCCAAGCAATAATGATAAAAAACTTCTCAATAACAAACACACCAACATGAATAAATGGGCTTGATTGTTTCCTGAACGATTAGTGCAGTGAAAAGAAGAAACAGTAAGCTTTACGTAGCTAAATTTTAGAACGTTCACGTGCACTTATTGAAGAGCAGGAAACACATCCTCTGTGGTAAAATGAGGCTAAACGCGTTACCAAAGAGATTCACCCTGTTAATCTGAACAGGAAACACAAAACGGGCACGACGACATGTTGCAACGGTGAGTAGTAGGGGGAATGCGACAATTCTTATGTGCAACTCAGCGCTCTTCAATGGAATTTTATCAGGTCAATATTGTTTAAATTTGTACAAAAAAACAACTTTGCATCAGTTCTGGAAAAAAAATATGAAGCACTCTTCGAAATGAAGCTGTTGCTTGCACTTTGTTGGCTTACATTCACTGACCGTTTGGAAACTATTGCTGTTGACAGAACTGTGCAAAAGCAGTTTACACGGCCACTATCTGTTGCAAGGATTCTGTATGACAAGGTAGATCGTTCAACGAAGTTATCAGCGAATGCGCGACAGCAAATGTCGTTTCATATCAAAAATACCTATTTCTTGAGCGTCACAATGTTGATGAACATTTTATGGCTGTTGTACACCAAACAACTGCAGTAGCCTACTTGAGGGTAAACGAATCAACAGCAGCAAAGTCTGCTGAATCTCTGGCCAGTTTTTCTTTCATCGCTGTCGCAGATCCGCGGTTTCACACCTCACACCTGGCGACATCTCCGGATGTGAAGTGACCTACGAACCGCGGAGCCTACCCGCTCTCCAGGGGGCTAGGCTTCGCGCACCATCAAGAGCGGACGAAAAAACGCGGACCAATTCCCACTGCCTGGCACGATCTGCTCACGGCTACTGACGACCACGAGCTCCGCGTGGGCAGCAGCATCGCAACTGCACTGTCGGCGACGCGTCTTTTCCAATTTAAACACGACCTAACCAAAGGTATACACTCATGCGATCCGAACTTATACACTCATGCGATCCGAACAGTAACAACACACAGTTGACACTGTTCAGCAAGTTACTGCGACAAAACAGTGGTGTCTCGTCAGCGGCGCTCTCAGTTTTTCAGCTTTCGTAACGATGACATCTGTATCGTCGTTAAGGTCGTACGCATATGCTAAATATACGCGCAGGCCTTGAACATGGTTGGAAAAAAGAAAATGTCTGTTTCGATTAATTATTCATGTCGTCTTTGTCATAGCGAGCTACGATAATGCTTATACTTGAAAAATAGTAATATTTGGGCGTCGCGTAAACGCGGGTTGCCAGGAAAGTACACATGAGAAAAGACCGAGTATGTCTCCAAGCAAGGTTCACTGGCTGCCTTATGTTCAGTGGAAATCCTGTTTTTCAACCCTTCAACGCCCCGTTCGACCTTTGCCACACACACATCTCCCATTTCGTGCACAAAGGGTTACTATATGCGGTCACTCTAATGAGGCACTACAAAAGATTACAAATCTAACAGACGTTGCTTTGAGCGAAACTATGTCACAGTGTGTCCTTTACAAACAACCACGCGCTGTCTCAAGATAATACAGTGCGCAGTGTTTCACAAGTTCTCGCTGCCAACAAAACACTGCACTAGCAATCTTTGTTCGAAATAACTAAAAGCTCTGGGTTTGAGGCAAGCTTTCAAGGAATCAGGCGCCAACTGCTCCTCCACTTTCACAATTTTAGGATGTTTCAGACTTGCACATGTCTATATTCAAGATTCCTCTATTAAAACCTTCTATTTGAATGAAATTTCAGGACTGAGGACGCGTACACTTGTATTAAATCGATTTCCTATTAAATATTTTCTCTGATTGGTTTTTACTGCGTCAGGTTTGCGGAGACAAATTACTTTGTTCGCAGCCTATTGTTTTTCACCTTTGTTGATTTCCATTGGGGTGAAAATCGAGCTCCGCACTGGGCATCAACAGATTTTGTCTGAGCACTACGGTGAGCCGCTTTCACCATGCAAAATTTTGTTGTAATTTTTTTAAAAATCACTCTGTATATTTTTTCAAAAATTTTTTTTATTTTTTTCAGTAATTGTTTTTAAATGCAAAAATAGCATTTCAATGAAAATATCTTGAAACTGAAAAAATATCAATAGTGAAAAAGCACAGAGCAAAGAGTAATTTTTGTTCCAAATTTTTTTTTCTTATTGAAAAACATTATGTGTAACACAAAAAAATTATTTCTGAAATTTTTTACTGCAGCCAACTACGCCAACGAAAAAGTGTAAGTCCTTAAAATACAGTGAATACAAAAGCGGGTGGGGCTTAGCTACAGACCCCAATGGCATCATCACCCAGACCTACTCTGAATTTGTCTTGGTGTCCTGACAAAAATATTAGTAAGCGCATCTTCAGACATCATAAGCTCCAACTAACCCTAACCCATGAAATACTGCAAGATGGGAAGCAATCTTTCGTTTACTCATTTGTTCAGTAAACAATCTTTCTTTTACCCATTTGCTGTTCAGTGCTGCAACTGACATGCTTACAACCTATCTACAAGCCATCACTCGGATAAACAGTATATAACTGTCTGTACAACAACAAGGCATGTAGCAAAAGTTATTACAATCATGTTTGGAAAGCTTTCCTAATATTTGTGGTACAGTATTACATGCAGTGGCATATGGTGGCATTGTTACTGGGTGTGCGCTGTTTGTGACTTCACAGTGTGATGTCAAATTCACGTTTCAGATCCAACGTTTTGGCGAAGTTTTTTGGCACAATACATATCATTACACACGCACTCTCCTTGTTCATTGTTGTATAACTTACAGTAATATGTCATTGTATTGACTTTAAACTATCAGCGCTCCATCTTAAAACGCAGATGCAAAATACACTCAACGCTACAACCAAGCAATCATAACTGCAAAAAACTGCACGTTAAAACCAAGGAGTAAAATACACTCAGCCCTACAGCAGCACAGTTTACAGCTGCAGAACAGTCTGTACGAATGTCTCTTTGAATGCGAGCAGTCGAGCCCAGAAGGTGTGCGCCTCGAACAGCGCACTCCCAGACTTGCCAGATGGAAACAATAAGGGAGTAAAATACACTCAGGTTTGTAACACCGCAGGTCACACCTTCAGAAACAAGCTCGGCTCTGCGCGGTTGTCTTGTCGATTACGAGTTTCCAGCCCTGCAGTTGCGCGTCTGGAATGTCGCACACCCTGGTTTGTCAAATAGAAGCAACAGGGGAGTAAAATCAACTCAGCCCTGGAACAGCGCAGCTCAACTGCAAAAATTTTTGCAAATCTCTTCGAATACGGGGGCAGTCGAGTACATACATATAGCGCACACCTTCGTGTTGGAAAGTACATAATTATCTTTATATTTTTTTTGTGATTTTACCTTGATCGCACGATGTGGAAAATGTCACGGCATGTTCAGTTTCACAGGGTGTGCGCCGCACACCTAGCACACCCGGAGTATACGCCCTTGATTCCATGTGACACGTATGATACTATCCGCTGTACGTAGACTAATCTAACTGTGCGATACAGTAGGAAATGCAAGTCCGCCTAACAAAAAGTTTCGAATTATGGCAGGAATTTCGTAATTTCCGCTTACCATAACAACAGCCAAAATACTGAATCGACTTCAACAAAAATTGCAATAAAACACATTAGGAGAGAATGCAAAGCAACATAATGTAAAAAAACAACGTCAGCGATGATTTGTTAGATAAAAACTGCCATGAAATTCGCAAATGTAAATGGGAAACACAATAGGAGTGTCTTGCCGGCGCATTAAAGAAACGGCGGAGTTGACCAAAAAGGTTTGTGTCAGTATGGTGTCACATCCCGTCCTTAAAAGGGTTGAACTGCTGTATTTTAATAAGAGCTGAAGATGCCTGCTCAGTAGGTGGACATTATAATGGTAACAGACAAACGTCACATGGTCTGATTCATTCCTGTGGAAGTGTTCTTTTCGATAAATGCACTATAACAGGGATCGGCAATCTTTCCCTAGCCGCGGGCCAAACGTAAACTCTGCAAGGTCTAGGGGGCCGCACTAAATTTCCACCAACCAGGGGCGGATCCAGAGGGGACGATTGGGGCGATCGCCCCCACAAACTTACGAAAGTATCTTTATTCACCAAAATTTTGTAAATTTCGGAAAACAACATTCGCGATATCAGGCCATTTTGCCGTCCATTGTTTTGCCACAGCAGTGTTATGAAATATACTTCAACTCTCTTGAAGTAGCGAAGCCGTTATGAGGCTTGACTGCTAAATAATACTGCAATCGCCCCCCTAAACTTACTGTCTGGATCCGCCCCTCCCACCAAAAATTATGTTCCCTTCACTGTTTATGATGTTGTTCAAACTTGCGAATTTATGGAATTTTTATCAGATTATCTCCTGATTTTCACAGTTCATAACGGAAGCACAAAATACGACACATAGTACAATTACAGCAAAACAAATGTGATCTTTGATGTTGTATTTTGTTTGAAAGTTTCTGAAGTTCAGATGGTAAGGTGGATGAGTCAAGCAGCATAATATCTTGCAAGTGGTCATCAGTAAGTTGAGCTCTCACCTTGCTCTTGGTGATTTTCATTGATGAAGAGTTATTCACAGCAGTGGCGTAGCCAGCCCAAAGGTTTGGGAAGGACAAAATGTTTGATTTTATCACCAACAAAAACTCACAAACGTTTGAAAGCGCATAAAGTAAAAATGGGGATCCTCTTAAAGTGCGTGCATTGAAAACAAGCGCCCCCTTTTTGCACATCCTGCACACTCACTAAGACCAATACCGGACTTCAGCCTCTCTTGCACAATTTCTAAAAAAATTAAATGCGAAAATGCACCTACACTCGCTGTGATTATATCGCAACTGTTTTCACATTTTTTAGCTCCAAAAGATACATGGCCCCAGGACCAAGACGAAGAAATTCTGTTTTGGATCTGAACTGGGGCTTGCTGGATCCGTGGAGGGTTTGGGCGGCTCTCAGACTCAATCGGCTGGCGAGTTGTGGCCGGAAATGTCTGGGCCACTGTGGTGGCCTTCGCGGGATTTAAAAGTTAAACATTTTTTTGACCACACCAAATTGACCCGCTACTTTGTGTACATAGGTAAGCTCTCTTCATCTGTAAATTAACTTCAGCATGTTCTAAGTTTGTTTGTTTGTTTTTGTCTATGTTTGTTTGTTTGTTTTTTCATTTGATTACCAACTATGGTTTTGCTAACACTGCACATAAAGTGATAAACGGGGTTGGTTGGCAAGATGACCACCATGGTCCTTCACCAATCCTGTATCACACAGTTGCACTCGTATTTACATTGATCAGCTATTTTGCCACTGTGGTTTCGTTTATTTTGATTTCCACTGATAATTGGTTTCCTTATTGCGCAATGGTTGTCAGTATTGTTTCTGTTTAATAGCTGAGTCATGTGAAACGATAACAAACTTGAACTTCAACTCTTTATGATGCAAACCTGCGATATGAAATTTTCGTAAACAAGATTTGGACCAATTTTCAATTAATGCCGATTATTTACAAATCAAAAGCATTCCGAAAATGTTCTCATATCCATTAGTGACACTTTGTATCCTTAGTCTCTCGGTAGCCAAGGGGCCGTTCCCCTAAAATTCCTTAGGCGTAGCCAGGGAGGCTAAGGGGGCCATGCAGTCCCAAACGTCCTAGCATATCTTGTCGTTTTGTGCTTTGAAAGGTGGTGTCCCAAACAAAATAATGTCGCTCGCTTAAAGTTAAAATATTTGGCCTCTCCCAAAATTTTGGGCTGGCTACGCTACTGGTGCCAACATATTTGCAAGAAAATATATAATTGGCACAACGGAACATTTTTTATCTTTCGAGCTTTCTTACTGCGAACAGACGATTCATATTAATTTGTCACAAAAGTGTTTTGTATCAGGCCATCCAGTGAATGACGGAGCGACGCGTGTACGATATAACAGCACAATAAGGTTGAGGTGAAAATAGGTTTGCTTTTTCGAAAAGATCAGGCACTCAGCAAAAATTGAAAGATGACGTACTTTATAACAAAAAATTAAAAATACACGAAAAGCACTTTGGGAGTTCCGCAACCCTGGTGAAACAGAGAAAACAGGCACCATCACTCCTATAAGCCCACTCCGCCCCAAAGCGACGTCTGATAGGGGCCCAGACCAGGGGCCGGCAGCCTTTGGCTAAATGTGTGCCGACCCAAGGTTTTAAAACATTCAGTGTGCCGACAATGTACTATATTTATCCACGTCAAGGTCAGTATATCTTCTGTGTGAATCATAACAAAACTAATATGCAAAACTTGGAGCTTTTGCGTGCCACTGAAAATTGCTTGACGTGCCAAGTGTGGCAAGCGTGCCGTAGGTTGCCAACCCCTGATCTAGACTGTTCTCTAAAGGATGCTAAGTGTGGTCCACTAATGACGATGCAACGCAGCGCCCCAAGCCCTGCCAGGGTCTGCTAAAAATGTCAAAGCAATCATCCTCCCACGCAGTGGCTCTGTCGCAATACTGCAATTGTTAAATCTAAATAGGCAAAAGGCTTTTCGATGAAGTTTGGGGAGTTGTTGTCATACTCTTGTCAATAACTCCTTGCATTTCAAGAATTTGGAGCAAGTTTACGCTAAATCAATAGGCCCAGTAAGATTTTAGCATTTTATCAACGTAGCATTATTATTTGTTTCCAAACTTTAATTTCTTGTTAATTTATTAAATGCCAAGTACCTCGAGCTGCATCACGTAGAAAATGCAGTTCATTGTGTGTTGCAGTTCATTATGTTCGTATCAATTTATTCATGCTAATCTAATCAAGAACGTGTAATTTGTGTTGTACCTCAGGCACATATTTTGGCTCCTGCCCTATTTCTTTCCAGACTGTCATGTAATACAAACGCATTTATGTGCTGATCATACAGCCTTGGTTATGTCAAATATAATAGATTTAAAAAACGCTATTAATGAAGACCATCAAAATGTTCGTAAATGGTTCATTCAGAAGAAATTAACACTTAACCTATCTAGAATTAATTATTTTCTATTTCATCCATACAAACAAAACATAGTTATCAATTTTCACATACATCTCAGTAATAACATTAAAATGATCTTGCTGACTAATGAATTTAAGTACCTAGGGGTTTTATCGATGAAAAACTGAACTGTAAGCTCACATTGCACCATCGTCAATTGCGCAGACTGTTGGAGTCTTACACAAACGCAGACACTATCCTTCAAGCGCATTTTTTTAAAAATATACAATACTCGCAAAAATCGTCACAATATGCAAAATCACTGTGCAGACCCGTAACCAGGGTGGACGCAGGGGGGCTTCGTCCCCCCTGGAAAAATGTGTTGAGCACAGTTGAAAACTATTGGACATAGTTTAAACATTTTGGGCCCCTCTCAGAAAACTCTTCGTTACCCCTGGTGTCCTAAGCTGGTTACGGGCCTGTCTCTGTGGGCTTCTGCCTATAAAAGACCTCTACATAAACTTAATACGCTAAATAACCGAGCACTTCGTTGTCATGGGCGTCCAGAAAGGGGGCAGGGGGCCAATCCCCCCTGGATTTTGAAATATGATATCTTTTTATTCATTTTGTTAATATAAAAACGTTTTTCTGTTGGTCTTGAATTGGAAAATTTAAATTCACCACTGTTGTCCCCCCCTTGAAATATGCTTTTGTTCACCACATGGAAAATCCACTATTGCCCACCCCTGGAAAAAATTATTCCGACAAACATGTTCGCTGTATAACTTATGCCAACAGACACACAAACTCAAAAACTTTCTATAAAAATAGAAAATATTAAAACTTAATCATTTATATTTCCATGAGCCTGGAAAGCATATATTTAAATTACGCAAAACAATGAGACTCCTTTATAAACGGGAATGTTTCCGGAAAAAACTTTTTCTCATGATACTTCTGAGTAGGTCTGAACCCTGGTCAAATGACATTTTCGTAAAAAACACATATGCGAACTTATTTGACAAAATGCACACATTATCCCCGTGTGCTTACAAACTTCTTCATGACTGAATATTCCTTTACAAACAAAGTCTATACAAAATATAAATGATAACAATGCATAGGACTTTATTTAAATGTTTTAAGCGGCTGCAGTAACTAGTAAGCTAAATACCTGATGCGAAATTTATGTTTTCACGGATTCTGACAATAATACCATGCAAATTTCAAACAGGCTTAAGCGGCAAACTCTAGACTTTACCTACTCTTCAGCATCACCTCAACTTATTCCAATACATTACATACATACAATCACTTCTAAATCTTGCTTCACAGAAAAGTAAACTTTTGTGCGGTTTCATACCTTTGCACTGCCCTCGCAACAACTGCAGCAAACAACGTTTATTTTCGTTAGCAACAACTGACGTTGATCCATTTGACATTTGTGGTACTGAAAAATGATGTTAGTGGAGCTATCGATTTTTAACCTGTTAAGCACTGTACATCACGCCGCTACAAAAGAACCTGTTTTAGCTACACTGCCAACAAAAATCCAGAATAGGGTGTATCCCCAGGGAGTCCATTTGCTCCACACAAATCACCATGATGCTACACAGGACATTCAATGAGTCCGCAGTACTGGCTCCTCCATAAGCCGCGCTGGTTACGTCAGTTATGTGCTCAACGGGATGACCAAGTTTGACGCGTTTGTTGCGAGTTTTTAAATAAGCGCAAGCGTTAACTCCAACTGTTTGAACTTGGGCTGGGCAGAAAGGGTTGTTTCGAGTCACCTTATGTTGCACTGTGAGTCCCAGCCTTGGTGCATCACGTGATTCATCGACTTACGTACACCAGAACCAGAAGTAATCGGCGTTATGTCAGAAG
>JGI24021J15306_10011022_pt1 | contig 11245 bp, 9 predicted proteins | sample Ectturendosymbi1_FD_15306 | JGI IMG/M metagenome (IMG submission 15306)
ACCCACTTCACTCGATGACGTCATCACCCGGGAAGGCTAATTGTACACTCAAAGGTAGTCTCAGAGGCTATAAGGCAGTGTCTATTTTCAATTTTGCTGCCAAGATGCTGGCTACAACAGGCTTGGCAGAAACGAAGTAAACACAAAAGATAAACCCTAAAGCTAACCCTTACCCTGATGCTAACCCTAACAACCTGAACGCTAACGTAACGCTAACCAAACCCCAAACCTAACACCTAAGGGAAAAGTTTGGAAAGTTTTGAAAAAAAAGGGAAGTCGCCAAGGTGAGAGTCGAACCGAAAAGCAATGGTATACCATGAACATGAAGCATAACCACTACGCTACGAGCAGCACACCGATTGCATGACAAAATGACCTTTTTTTTAATCAAATTGCGTCATGCCATGAGACCAAATGTTCGACTAGCAGCACAATAGCTTCAGCTGATCTGTTGCCGCCAGCATCGATCTTGGCGGTAAAATAGACACTGCCTTTTAAATAAATCTCCAAAACAGTGTTTTAATCTGTCGCTCTGAGTGTATCAAAAGTAAACTGATTAAAACATGCTTTTGTTGCAACCTCTCGGTTGGCGTTGCATTGAATGTGTGATTCATTATGAACGGGATGTGTACTAAGAACAACACCCATATATGCGTGGCGTGAACAAGCAATAATAGCGTGATCTCCATTGTTGCTTGCTGCCACAGTGTGAAGCTTTACGCACTTGCCGCTCGTGCTTTCCGATCGCAACACTTAAAATGTTTTGGCTGTGTTGCAGCTAGTGACCCAACTATATAGCCTAGACAAGTATGTATGGACTGGATCCAACGCATTGTAAGTGGTTGTGTCCAAAATAGGACACGTCAGCTGGAAGATTGGGTTAGCTGGGGTTTCTTCTAGTATTACTAGCAAAAATGTTACTCTCAGTATGTTTCTTGCAAATGCAGTTTAATAATGGTACTGACAATGTGACATAGTTGTTTTGTTAACATGAAAAGTGGTTATTTATTGTCTCCCTTTCAACAACTGGTGCAATACTGAATTGTTTTTAATATTTCAAAAATTGAGTTTCTGATTGTGTAGATCGCGAAGTGCTATGATTTAAAATCTAAGCAATCTTAATTTAATGAGAAAGCTTCCTAAAGTGCTGTGCAGCAAGTGTTGTGCAGTAAAGTTCTGAAGTGTTGTGCAGTGAGTTCATCACAGTGCATTCCAGCAACTATGCTTTTTAGCTACTGATGACCTCATAGGTTTCAAATGAATATTGGAACAAGAATTTTTGCCCACATTAGTCTTTGACTACTGATCATTTCAAGTGATGTGATTTTGTTTCATCAAAAAACTCACGATGCAAATGTTTTTGTTGTATTGAATTTGCCTGTTTTTAGTTACTTTAAACTGGTAATCTTTACTCAGCATCTAGCTTGTTCATATTTCTTGTTTAGATGATACTGTGTGAAACCATCATATGTTGATTTTCACACATAGTAAGCATATATAATATAGTAAAGCTAAAATTGCACGTGGCAACTACAAGCGAAACGATGTCAAGTCCATGGGAAGATGTAAGTTGGAAAGTGAAGGTGTTAACGAGTATTAGTGTGGACCAAAATTTATAGTCTTTCCTGTTAAGACATGAGCATTAACACAACACTTAGCCATTCCTTTTCAAGTGTAGTGATTGCTGTGTATAATGTTGATTCCATGCAAGACTTCTACAAAAGGTGCCTGCAGCAGTCCTTTCCCATGGGACCCTGTTTCTCCACAAATGTTATGACCGGTTTGGCCAACACTATAATCTAGGCATTTGCTTCCATTAAATGCTCTAACACAATCAAGTCGTGAAACAATATCACATCAGTTGTCACTTGTTGCATGGACTTTAGGCAGAGAGGCCTGTTTGAAAATGTTGCAACAATCTTCCCCCCCAGCCATCCACAAATGGTGAACCACATTGCGTCTACTACACATCTGGGAACGCAAATGGGGCAGCACTTGTTTTTTTGCTACCTATTGTGAAAAGGGTTTTTGTCACACCTGGTGGCAAGGTTATGCTGACCTGAAGGCACCAGGATACAAACATTTNTTTGAAAGCAACTTACTGTAAAATTTAGAGAGGTGTTTCAATGGTTATACGTCTCAGCTTCATCAGATTGGACGAGTGAAGCACTGGCAATCCAAATAGAAATGTGTGGTGGAAAATGAAGGCAAAGTGTTTGCAAAGAAATATGGATTTTAAAGTTTAGGATTAAGAATTTGTTTTTCACCCAAAGTTATTTTATTAGTGCTACAAATGAACAGAAAAGAAGCTGCATTCATTTTCACACCCCCTTTTCCTTTGGGGAGGGTTGTGGGTGCAGCAACTCTAGAAGATCTTGAAATACTTCAGTTTTCAGCAACCTCTAATGCAGGGTTTCTCAAAAAGGCCCTGTGGTCCCCTAAGGGGCCATGGGGAGTTTTTTGGGGAGCCACAAGCAGGTATCTGCTCATGGTCTTGTTTCTTTTAGACGTTTACTTGAAGACAAATGTAGGTTTTGTGACAAAATGGCCTATTGATGCAAATATCAGGTGAGTATATTTACTAGGCTTTAAAGAACTGACTTTCAACATACTAGAAATGAGAAAACAATCATAATGATAATCGTACGGCAGAAGCAGCCAGTTCAAATGACGCAAGGAACAACTTTTTTGTGTTCTTTGCATCATTTGAACTGGCTGCTTCTGCCGTACGGTTTTCATTGGTGGAGCAAGGGCCATGGGTGTTAAGTGTCTCTAAAAGGTGGCCACAAACCATAAAAAGTTTTAGAAACACTGCTCTAGTAGTTCTGCTGGCTTCACATAAATGGGACCAAGCAAGGTCAGAGATGTAATCATACCACCCAGTTTGTCTATTGTTCAGTGCCCTTCCAAAATGCTAGGCTATTAGACACTAGGGCTACCAACTTTCTGTTTCGCCATTCCGGAACACCGTAATACCAAGAGTTCCAAGATTGATGCAACAGAAGCTTACGAAACACGACAGACATCAAAAGCAACAGCGCGTGCTACGCGTCGTAGATGATGATTGTGCGGCATTGGCCTAATAACCTCTAGTTAACACGAACAACTGCCTTTCAGGCCCTGACGAATTGTTAGAATGATTTTACACAGTAAAGACTCTATTAGCCTTGCGTATGAATCACAAAGAAAAATTTTTACATCACAGAGAGCTTAATCTGCTCTGCAGCGTAACAGTTACAAATGTCGCCTAACATGGTTGACCTCTTGGTAACAGTCTGGTAGAAGAGAGCAAATGCTGCTAGTGGGTTTTGTACCCATTGTTGCCACTCCAGGTGAAAATAAATTACTTAGAATTTCCGGGTTTAATATGTTAAAAAATATCCATTCCCTACAAAATCAGTCACCGTGTTTATTACTTAACATAAAACCATGGATTTATTATGGCAAAAATCATCATTCCAGATGCATATACTAATTTTGAACGTGTAAAACACATAAATGTATGTATTCGGTTAATGTGTAGTTTAAGTATTAGATATATTTTTACTAACATTAAAAATGCTTCATTTGAAGTGAAATATACCATTTTTTTGAAAGTTCGGATGCTTTACTCGCAAGATATGGCTGAAAGAAGGTTATAACTTATAGCCTGTCGAAAATCTACAGATGTCCCATTGCCCACAATAGCCACTTTTGAAGACTAATTAACATTCAACCTACCGAAGGAACTTATAAACATTCGTAAACTGCTTGCAGGCAAAGCCACTCATAACGTGCAGAAATCTTCAATTCTAGCGAATTGCATTAGGACTGTGATCGTTTGCGATCATAAAGCAATGTTTTTGTATGGTCTCCTCTCTGTTTACACAATTCCAATACAATTCTCACTTTAAGATACTACGTGGAGACTTGAAGCTGTGAAAAACGGAGAAGGCAAATAGCTTGGTCAATCGACGAGCAGGTCTAGAGCGTTCCCTCATTCCCAATATGTGTCTAACAAACGTCTTAAATCATAAATTGGTGAAGAAAAGATCAAATTGTTAATCTTTGACTCACACCAACACAAACGTTTAATGGAGTGGTGTTTATTAGTTCTGACAAATTTAATTGATAAATCGATTTTATTTCCAGCATCAACAATTATAAGCTCCAGGTTTGCTGTAGCTTTCGATTAATCGGCCAACTTGGCTCTGCCTTCATAACTTTACGATGATTCGGACTTGTACATATCTGTGTTCAAGTAATTAGTCTCCAAAAAGGTGACGCAGTCGAATAAATCATCAAATTCATTTAATAGGAAATCGATTTCACGCAATTCTTCGCATCCTCAGTCCTGAAATATTTTGTTTGAATAAGATTTCTGGACTGAGGATGCGTAAAGTTAAGCGAAATCAATTTCCTAGTTTGGCTTGGTCAACTTGGTCGAGACAAATTATTTCCAGCTTCGCTGTTTGCATCCAGTAAATTGCGTTATTTCAATGCAACTTGAACAGCTAATTCTATACTACTAACTTGCATTCAGATTTTACTCTTGCATGTTTCATCATATCCTTTTTGCGGTTGTCCGACCAACTCGCTAAAAGTTTTCTTCCATGTCTTTGCACTTGCTCCCGCTGATTCTACAGTGTATTTTTCTCACCGAAGACACTAAACTGTGTGTGTCGTAGTTAGTCAGTGCTGCGTCAGCATTGTTTGCCCTGATAAAAACTTTTAATGTTTCATCCTCACTAGTTGAGCATTTAAACACTCCTTGCGAAGTGCTGGTTGCGTTGCTTTCTGTATACAAAGCAGGGCTGTTATAAAAAAAACGACCCAAAAAACACCCGTTTTTTTTAAAGCCCACTTAAAAAAACAATAAAACCCACCAAAATACCCACTCTATACTTTTCCTTTGAAAAATCTACTGAGAAGTAAGAAATAAAATAAGCAGGACACTTGTACAGTTATCTGTTAATTTTTTTTAATGAAACGAAGCGAACAGCAACCAAATTTAAAGGACTTGAAAAAAAGAGAAGGATAAATCGAACTGTTTGAGTAAATTCTAGTGGTTATCTTCTTCAGCTCTGCACAAATGGTATATTTTAATCAATTTTTCTGCCTTCTCTACATCTAAACTCTTTCTGATTTTGGAACATACCAAATCATATATTGAAAAAATACATTCTATAGATGCTGAACTAGCAGGGTATGCATGTATACTTGACGTGAAACTGCAGAGTTTGTGTGTGAGTGGTTTTTCTCTGTTTGCTGTGCTCATGCTTGCCAATCCTACCACTTAAGAGTGAACTGACTGACAACACATTGCGAAATCAAAAATGGGGTACATTTCGTTGTCCTCAATTTTGAATGCTATAATAGGTATAACAAGTTATTATTGTGTAATTCTGAAGATAGTGATATTGCATGATGGAATAAAAGCAATTCAGAACGGGGATTTTCTGATTTCTTTAAAAAAAGAACAAAATCTTGTTTCTTTAAAACCTAAAAAAACGTTTTTTTCAAAAAATAACAGGTGGGCTGTTTTTATTTTGAAAATCCTGGGTTTTTCTCAACCCTGATACAAAGTAGCATGACGACATAATTGGTGCTTACACGATTTTTTGTTTGTGAGGTTTATGTAAATGTGTGTCTGCAAATTATAGTTTTCTGTTATACTTAGTCGGTTTTGAGTTACCTGTGTAATTTATTCTCAACTATTTGAATTGGATACCTCAATTATTTTACCTCCTATCAATTTTTAGGCTCGGTCCAGCTTCAGTAAAGTACCTGATCAACATCGTAGTGGAAAAGAAGCATGCCATGCTTTGTTGTACTGCAAGACAACGGCGGTTTTGTTTGAACGGATTCCTATGGAGTATGCAATCATGGTGATTAAGATACTTTTTGCTGCTANCTTAAGTGATGCCACAGACCACTAGTATTCTGTGGATTTACTTGGAACAATGCAAAGTATCCAACGGCTCTACGTAAACTCTATTTGGTGTTTTTTTAGCAGCTACGATAGATTTCCTTCCCTGTGTGTACCAGCACCTTAAGTGTCAGTTTTCTGCCCAAGTCATGACTCATCACTCCAGCGATATCAGTTGAAGCTATTATATACATCAACATTCACAAGCGCTTGCTGCCTGCTTGTATTGAGCGAAAATCACACTTCTCTGCGTAAACTTTACCTGCGACTGGGATCACAGCATGCTCATGTGCGAATAAAGGAATTTTTGTGCTAATGTCTGTTGATGGGTCCGTAAGGATGTACATAGCTTCGGATAAGATTTTCGGAACGGTACTTCATTGCGCACCAAAGTAAGCGGCCCTGCCACAAATGAAGTTATCTAGTCTAGGGATCTGAAACACATGTGGCCCGTGAGGGCGTTTTATGCGGCCCGTGATGCTTTTTGGGAATTTTCAATTATCGTTAAACATTATTTAGTTTATTTACCGGTATTTTAAAGTGCTCGACTGGCGAGTGAACAAGTTCCTTGGGAACCTGCGGCTCACGTGAACGCTTGCTATGGCCGGCATCAGAATTTTCGTTACCCAATTTAGAGTACAAAATCACGTCAAAACGAAGCTCCCTGATAAGCAGGTACTTACGGTAGGATGTCATAAGAACAGAACCGTCGCCAAAAAGTCTTCAATAGGGGGGCTTTACGTCTGTGAGGGGGAAAGTTTGACATTGAAATTTCACAAAAATTGCAGTGATTTATAGTACTTCAAATTTCAGTTTTGGGGGCTAAGCCCCCCGTGGCGACTTGAATGCATAAGAGGCCTCCAACCCTCATAGTTAGAATAAAATCAGTTGTTATTTGCGGGTCGCAAATCCACAATTTATGCAGCCCGTGATGGTAAATAGGTTCCCCACCCCTGTTTTACATGAACGTAAAGAGGGCTGGAAATGATTTTTACAACTCATGGTACCTTTCGCAGGAAATAAGATGTAAAACTTGTTTCTAGTGATATTTAGGTACCACCACTGTTGCGTCAGCGTCATAATGCGGCTCTCGGGTTAATTTAATAAGTCCTCCTTGTCTATTGCTTTTTGTTTGGTTTGTTGATATCATTTGTGGATCTTGCGGCGTGAACCTACAGTAGTTGTATGGAAGTATCAGCACACAGTTTTATTTTAGAGTTTTTGAACAAGAACATCTTGTAATAAACATGCTAGAAGTGACGATGATTTGGATAGAGGTTGTGGAGTTCGTAACGTATTATATGTGAAATTCCAACCAAAATGTTGCACGTCTGTTTATGCTTATTTATCTGTTACATCCCTTGGACATCACAGTCAGGTCATGGAAGCGTATGCTTTTCATCTTAGCTTGGTCTGGTACTACATTTTCAAAATACTGTTTTCAGCTGTTTTATTGCTTTCTCCTCTGGTCATTCTTTCCTAGCGATGAATGTCAATACGTGTAGGCATTCGAAAAGGTTTTCAAATGTGTTTAGATGGATATTTAAAAACCGCTTTGCTTGAAGAATATTTGTTTCGGTTAGATGACACTGCATGCCTCCATTTTGTTTTACGAACACAGTTAAAAAATATATTGCTCGCAATGTCAGATGCAGATGAGATTTGATGGAACTTTGGGCTTTCCTGGTGGTTATATCGACTCCGACGAACGGCGCCATGATGGATTGAATCGCGAATTGAAAGAAGAAATTGGGTTGAAGCAAAAAGAAGGGTAATTAATGTGCTTTGGATTTTTGAGGAAGTAGGCTCACTTTTTTGTCTGAAGAACTCGCCTTACTCTTTTGCTGTTTTGCAATATTCGCATACTTGCTTTCGTTAATGCTATATCTGCCGCTTGTCGACTGTTTTATAGACGCATGTCACTCTGCATAAATTCTGTGTAATCAGCAGTCCTGAATGTAGGTATTTGTTCACGGAGCAGGATTACTACGGGACATGGGTTCACAATTACATGTCCAGACCGTTGGTCGACCACTTCTATGTGAAAGAGTACCCGGAGGAGATCTTCAAGAAGATAGAACGATCAACATTGGAAGCTCACGACTGGGGAGGAGAGGTAGGTTGCTGATCGCAATGTAACTTGCAGACGTTGTAACGTTTTCTTTCTGTTTTATACTTTTTGGTGTGGGACATTTTGCGGTAGTGCAATTTAGGTATTGGCACTACATGCTTACGCTATTTTCCACGTCACACACATTTTGTCTGTTCCAGGCGCATTTTGCACAACTATTCGTTAGGTAGACAGCTTGGCTGATTTTCAACGTCTCTGTACCCTGAGTGGCTATGAGAAATAAAGAGGACGTTTTTAACTGTGTGCTCTAAAAACAACCTTTGCTTTTTCTCGAAATTGTAGTGCCATATTTTAAGCCTATGAGGTATATTTTAAGAGAAATTCAAATCTGCCCTTCAGAGGAAAATGTAATGCGCAGCTAGTCGGCGGTGACTGTGTTGTGGAAATTGAGTAACAACAAATATTTTTGTGTTGTTTTTCAATAAAAAAAGCGCTGAGGTTGAGGCATTTCATAATGTTTGATGCTTGCGCTCGTCTGTTCAAATCTCTAAATAATTTCCATACGTTATTTTATTCATGTTAATAGTTGATCACGCGTTTGGTTTGCAGACCATGGGTATTATCCGCGTACCCCTTTCATGCTTCGGAATAACAACCAGCATCGCACCTTTTTCGCAATTCCTACGTCACAGTTACGTAGGTAATGCCAGGGAGCAACTTATCCGAGCATCGCTGGACAGGGGAATGCTACGAGAGGAGGGTGTGCTGCATGCGTGGGATTTGATGACAAAATTACAAGAGAAGAGAAGTCTTGGTAGCTAAGATAGGTCAAACCTAACATTGGGTCCCAATTTCAGCATGATGTCTGAGTCCCAACCAATGTCATACGATATTTTTGCACTAGAGTGGATTGAGATGCCGCTTTCTATTTAATCAGCTTTTCAGCAAACCGTTTGCAAACGCAGTGCAATAAAGGTCAATTTCAAGAAGAGCTATAGTTACTACATGAAAATAGCTCTGATAGTTTAGGAAACTCATGGTTTTGAAAGACTGTTAACCTTGACCAAACAGTGGTACAGTTTTAATTGCCGATGTGACCGCGGGCAGCTTGATTCGACTCGCTCCTTTCCAACTGCTTGGCTGGCAAAACGTCTGCAGCGTTTGCAGTGCTGCAGTTGGTCATAAGTGAAAATTCATACACGCAAGCTACTGCTCGCAGCAAAACCAGAATGTGCCATGCCAGTGGCTTTGATGACTACTTGTGCTATTTTTGTTGCATAAATCTCAAAGCGTAAAGCAATGTTGAAAAGGAGCATTTGTTCCAAATAATGCGAGTCACTGAATGAATATAAAAGAGCAAAAAAACAGTTAAGTTTGCTATGTGCAGTGTTGCTAGTAAGTTGTTCCTGAAGACGTTATTTTACTTCCCCGAGATTGTGACACCTGCCAGCTCTCAATATGTTAAGGCTTGTAACTCTCCGCAAAAGGGAAATTGATCAAATCGATTCAGTAATTTTTATCGTATTGTTTCAATTTCGTGAAAACCGTACGAAAGATCTGCTTTACAAGCTTTTTCTGTGAAAATGCATGTTGCGTCGTTGTGTTGAGAGCGCTTGATCAAGTTTTCTTTCCACCTTCAGAAGGAATTCTAAACGCATCCTCGCTCCTGTTAACCTTTCAAGCCACTTGAAAAAATTGATGTAATGGCTCCAGCTGTAAAAATGCAGGTTATCAGGCGTACTAGATCTTTTCCGTATGTTTTAGTGTGCGATAAACATTCTCACTTCAGCAAGAGACGATGGTGAAAAGTTTGAGAACTTTGTCTGAAATACATCACATTACGCTGGTGCTGCGCTCACTGCTTATGCAGTTCGACTTTTCGTGATTTACTTTGATGAATGAATTTCAGAGTTGCGAAGGTTTTCGAGCATTGTAATTTATGTCATGCAACTTAAACACGGTTTTTGGCAACAAATCGCTTTTCACTCGCAAGTAAGCGTTATTTTTAAAAAGTGTGTTTTCAAACCTTTGTGCACTTCTTCTCTTGAGGTTTGTTTTATTGATCACCGCTTTTGCTTTAGCTTCGTTCCAGTGCATACCGTAGATGTTAAAAGATGAAATACGCTCAGAGAAGGGCGCGAGCGTATGCATGGGCGCTTTTCTCATGAAACCGTTTTTGAAAATTTGAAGTGGTGTATCACAAAATGATGCATTACATCGATTCAATATGCTTCAAATTTTCGCAACGCAGAACATTCCGTACAAACGTTATGTACTTTCAACATTTTTTGCTCAGCTATCCTTTTTCGTTACTGAAATTTTCGAAATGCAACGTGAGTGACTTGTGTTTGGAGAATAATCCCATTTTGCTTTAATGATAAAAGTAACTTTAAAGTATCGTTGGGTGCGCACTGCATGTTAAAGCGGACGCATATTTTCTGAAACTTTATTGTAATACTTGGAGTGCGCTCTACCAGTTCGACACATGATGTTCAAAGTGGTGTACTCTGTCGGCGTTGTGATTTGTCACAAACTTTTCAAAATTTGTCATCGTGACCAAGTTCATGACAACTGAATGAGCCAGGAAACGTGTGTAATTTTGGAATCCACCTTTTCTGTTGTATGGCAACCGCCGTTTGACCTTCGCTTGCCTTGCACGGTTTGCCAGACGAGTTGCTTGCATGCATAAATAGTTTATGACCTTGGCCTGTACTGTGTTTTATTTACTAATCAACTAAAAATTTTCTCTACCTTTCGTTAGTCAGAGTTCATATTAAATACTTACAGGCTTGAACGCTGAGACGTTGTGCATATCCTGACTGAAATGTCGCGTTAACAGAAATGTTCCCGAAAGCCAATTTTGTGTCTTGATGTATTTTGCACCCGCCTGCGCTTAAGGTTGTTTTCGGTGAACTGCCTTTCAATTCGTGCTAATCTCGCGTGTCTTGTTACTGTAGTTCACACACCTCCATTGGGTGGGCATACAAATTGCTATGAGGTCGGCTTTGGTGGTGGAAGTTTAGGTGTCCGACTTTGCACTGGTCGCAGAGCTTGTACTACTGCCTGGGTGCTTCCAACATTCGTGCATTGCGCACAGCGATGCAATCAAGGAAAGCTCCCAAGTGCACCGGCTTACTGGTGCAGTTGGTCGAGTACGCGCCACTAAATCTGGTAGGTTGGGTTCGATTCCCCGTCGGGTCATACCGACAACTTGAAACAGGGTACTTGTGGCCTGTCCGTGCTCGGCGTTGCTGGGTGAGCGCAAG
>JGI24021J15306_10011024_pt1 | contig 11243 bp, 6 predicted proteins | sample Ectturendosymbi1_FD_15306 | JGI IMG/M metagenome (IMG submission 15306)
AATACCTTTTCAATACCAAATTTAAGAAGTTCAATACCACTGCTTCTCTTCATTTATCGAAATTCTTAATCATGAACTCAATTTTACACATTGCGTAACACTGCATAAATAATGAAGTGCTTCACCTTCAGTAAAATTCTGCTCAGATACTTGAGATTTCTTTTCCATTTAGAATTTCAATATTTTTTCAATACTAAATGTATATTTTGGGAAAATTCAATACTTTTTCAAGGTCTTGAAAACCAATTTTGAAATTCAATACTTTTTCAATACTTTCAATACCGCGTGGGAACCCTGTAAACAGTTGCCGGAAGAGTGGATAGCAATGGGTAAAATTTGTAATTTTTAGTATTTCTGGAAAAGAGTTCTTGATACAAATCTTTAAAAAATCAGTTTCAACCCAACTAACTCCGTGATTTAAGTACTGAGGCTATCGGAGTTTCTTTCCTTTACGGTGAAAGTCTGCAAAGAATAATGATACGCAAAAGCCCTAATGGAAGCAGTCTCAAAAACATGAAATTTCCATGTGCAATTTCTTAAAACCCTTCGTCCAGTACAAACATGGAGCTATCAAAACTTAGACAAAGCGATTATTGAATGGACGTTGCGATTCACAAGGGCAGAATTCAAAAGTTTACAGAAAATTGCACAAGCTCATCGCCGATCGGCTATTCATTCTAAGATGAACAGGATGGGTTATTGTGCTTACTGCGTCACATATTCGGAGTAATCGGATTTGAAAACATGCTGCACTCCAAGCTCGACTCCACTAATTTGCTTTGTAAGAGCTGCCGTAACATTACTTGCAGTTCAACGTAATCACACATCTTGATCAAAGAGAAAAATATGCATTTCTTATCATAACGGTCATTAAACTGCACAAAATTGATAGGAACTCCATGCGGTGAAGCAAGCTTAATTTAATTTTGGTGGTAACGATCGTCGTTGTCTGGGAAATANGGGATCTTCTTCGTTAAAGTTTTGAACTGCGTGTGTGCGAGTGCTCGACAATCTCATTCGAACCACAAAAGGCAGCTGCACATAGGCTGAATTACACCTAAATCCTGTTTTCATGCGGTCGTTTTCGCGGTTTTCCAGCGAGCGCTTTAAGGTGGGCGAGCGTCAGCAGCTGCTCTAAACAAATATCGAGAAGTGAAAGATGCCTTCGCACCGTTATTTCAGGTCGAGCTTCAGCGAAAGCTTATACCATGCGGTACCCAGCAAGCACCGATGATGTGCGCTCAGCCACTTGGACTTCTTGGTTTCCCACACAACGCTTACAGATTAGCGTATACTTGACAAGACAATGACTCTAAAGCATATATAATGTACTACAATCTTCTTCACTTAGGTTTATGCGTGCCCCAACAGGCCTGCACGGTGCTTCGATTACACGGCCCTACCAAGGTCAGGCTTACCTGGTGGGCAGAGATATAGTTGAGGGTGTGAGCAGGTTCAAAGCGTTTGCCTTCTTAAGCTTCTGGTCAAAAAGCACGGCTTATTTCTGGCAATTTCTTAAAGCTACTCTTTGCGGAAAAAATATCAAGTGTATACTTTTTCAGCATTACGCTTGTCCATCGCATTCGAATAGATTTCTACCTGAGATTGTACAAAAACATCTATGTTCTAAAAACCTTCTATTTGAATAAGAAATCAGGGTGTATAGTGACGTGAAATCGATTTCCTATAAAAACAATTTTCTGACTGATTCGTCTATATGACGTCATCCTTGCGGAGATTAACTGGTGTTCTAAAAAGAATTTGTCCATCAAAAATGTAACAAGTTCTCCATGTAGGAATGTTCTTATAGTACGAATCTTGCTTTTGAAACGGTTGAAAGGGAGTCTCTGGCTCTCAAGTCAAAGGTGCAGTTGACACTCACTTGTAACTCTGCATTGCACGTGTGGCCACTTCGTTGGCCACGCACACTCCTTCGAGCCATCCGGAATGCTTTCCGATCTGAGGTAGAGAGCCATGCTGGCGGCGGGTGCCTTTCATCAATTTGGTTGTCTTGCATGTTTGCCCAGCGTGTTCTAACTGTTTTTCATAGCCCCTGAACGTGATTAGCCACGGTTCATAAAATTTTCAAAACAGATCACTTGTATTACTCATGAAGATACTGCAAACAATAATTTCATAACGTGGTTTTTCTCAGTAACATGTTGCTATATTGTGCGATAAAGTCATATACATTTGTACAATCACTTCTGGAGAGTTTGCTAAGTTGATATCTCTGGAAATCTTCCATCAAAGCTTACTTTTGATGCCGAATCTAATTACTGATAATAACATTCAAAAATAAAAAACGAACCAAAAGCAATAAGTTTAGTGGAACTTGCAACCACTATCACCTTATCGCAAAACGTTTAAAATAGAATACAAGGTTTTTACTAGTAAGGCACTAAATTTGTTGATGTGTATTTTTTATAATTGCAATTCCATGTCAAACTTTTCACTGAATTTGTTTCACACCGAAAAACGTTGTTCAAATTTGTTTCCTTTCCGGTCGTTTCCGAAAGAAGCCAGCACCGGTTTGTTATTTACCACTCTTTATACATTATGCACAATCCGTTTTTTTACTAAGCGCATTTGAAAATAAGGCGTTGGCTGCTGAGAGCCAGCAAGCTAATAGCTTCCGTGGTATTGCATTGGAGAACAATCAGAGGTGCAATCTGGGAAACGTGGCGGCAATGTTTTCCCCCGTTTTAGTTTGTTTGAAGAGCGAATGGCGTCCCCATAAGTGGTGTCTACTTCTTCGTGTGGGAACAAAATATTGATGCTTTTGTTGTCATTTTTTGCAAAATTTTCATTAACAAAATTATTATTATTCTTTGTCTTGAATAGAGCGTTTCCATAGCGCTGCCGTATTTTCATCATCCCAAAGGAAAGACACCCTTGGATGGCAACCGCTCTCTGCACCAGTTATTTGGAAAAGGCGTCTTGAATCGCACCCAAAGGGCTATTCACATGGTAAAAATGCCAAAACACGTCTACAAGAACCTGACAACAAAGTTCTTCAATCAACACTCTATTGTAGTTTCTTGAACACAGCCCGTCCTAGAATATTAAGCCACTCAAGATCGTGCTAAGCGAATAAAAGTAAGGCTTGGTTGTTTTAAACAAAACAGACGAAAAGTAAAAAGTAGACATCCTGGCATTTTTAGCGCTTCGCTGAAGAGACTATTTTGTTCAAAAAGTAGATATGTCCTGCAAAGCGAGGATATATGACATACCAAACTGCACCGCTTCTACATGCGTTGATACACCACTTGGAAAAACGTATGCTGTAAAATAGTGTACGAACAAATAAGTTTCATAGATCCTCCAACAAAATTAAAAATTGTTGTTTTGTAATGTGGCAGGTTGAGAANCCCAACGATTTCCGTTGGTTCAGCAGGCCAACTGCTTGCTGAAAATATATTNTGCATGTGTGCATATCTTACATTTTTGCAAGTATCCACATCGTGTAACAAAAAGGGATGGTGAAGTTACTGGCATGGAAATTCCCATTTGCGTACAGAGCAGGCTCGAAAGAGAGGAAATATGAGTACTTCGCAGAACAACGTTGCAGAGTATAATCTTGAATTTTAAGAATGACCAAACTTATTACTTCTCTGAAAAAACAGTTTTTCATTACATCTAGTTCAGTTACAGCTAAATATAAATGAAAAATAAAAAAAACTGTAGGCTTGAAAAACTGGGAAAGCTTCGTGCAAAGGGTACGACATTTCAAAAATACCACGATGTGGTTCAACCAGTTATCAGTTACGATATAGTCCACAGTTCGAAACTAAATGGTTCAAACAGGTGTGGTTCAACACTTCAAAAAATGTGTGTTAAGAAAAGCTTGAAAACTGTAACTCCGCTGAAACCAGCAGCAGATGAACATTTTTACTGCGACTGTGGCCAGTTGGGCTCAACAGTACAAAAGAGCTTCAAGTATCGTCAAACTTGTTTTACCTACAAAGGTCCCAAGTGGGTGTTTCAAGGAAATGTATTTTATCAGAGTTTCAAATAAGACAACAACTTTGAAAAAGAAGATGATGGCAAAGGAGACCCACTGATCTGAAATAAGACAACAAATGTACAAGCAGTTAAGCCGAAACAGTTTGAAGTCATACAAAACTACGGGCACAGACATAGTCCGGCATGCCTCAAGAAGCATACAGGGGCGTAACGAAGGAGGCACAACGCCCCGGGCGCTGAATCACTGGGGGGCCCCAACAGTGTCGCAAGGGCTTTCTTCAATACATTACATGTGTTCCCTAAAGACCTATGGGCTGAACATGGGGGCGCCAAATTTGTTTCTTGTCCCGGGCGCCATCTAGCCTCGATACGTCAATGGAAGCATAGTATAATTATTAAACAGGTTTACGCAATTTAAGATGGTTGTAATGAATAAATCAAAAATAGCCTTTTTTCACGGCTTCGGGAAGCAATGATTTTAAAGCTTCAACATTCGCTTACCCCTTTATTTAAATTAATCACTCATCATTAGTCTTGCACGCACCGCGCAGTCAACGACTTTCTTCGAAGCTTTTGAAACGTTCCCATGAAGTGAATACCTCTCCTGAACCCACGGTTCGCTATTTGAAAAAAACAAAGATTTTACCTGTTCACAACTCACCTTCAGAGTTTAAAAAGCGAAGCAGGGGCGATGACAATAGCAGCAACAGCTGCAAGACCCTAGGCCAGTATCCTTCAACTTTTTCATCTTATCTCGACTTTACAACAGCTCTTTTAAATACTGCCTGATTTCGTGATGATCCAGTTATCAGACAACACTTAACAATTGTTGACCCCACTTGAATCGTCAATAAAGTTCATCAGCATAGACCTATATGCCTAACAACCTGACCATAAAGGACTTCATTCCATTCATTACGAAGTGGCTCCTAAAGTAATATTGGTCAGCTAATAACTTTGCTGCGATGGTATTTTATTTTCCTAGTAGCGTTCATCGTGCTGAACAGCAGTTTAAATCTCTTCCTACTTGCACTCGATTTAAAACAAACAAAGGCACTGCCTCCTCAATCGTACGACCACTTCACAACCGTCGCCTTTGTCCTGTTATTATCTTGTAGCGACAACAATGCGACAAAGCCGCCAGGCTTAATAATTAACCATCAGTGAACATCTTCATACTCTTCGGTAAATGCTAGAAAAAAGTAGTCGTGGCTGAATTAACATATGGAAGGTAGCTACGTAGCTTCGGGCGATGCGATTCGTCCAAAGCATTTGGTAACCAACCCTTACGATCTCTTGCATCGCCTGATGATCTATTTTGTCAACTCAATAACATTCAAAAGAATTTATACAGCGAACTACCACGTCAGAAACCAAAAGCGGAGAGCACAACGGATCGTAACAGATGATTTCTCGAATCAGTCTTAGAAATCTGCAAGTCGAATATGTTTGAATCAGTAAAAGTAGTTTGTAAACTTTGCAAAACTTTTGCTTCAAAGAAGTGGTTTTCAAACTTTATGTCGTTGCGGACCCCTTTCACTGCACCCAAAACCCTTCGTTTTGTCAACGTTTTTGCGATTATTGAGAAATTAGATTTTGTCGCTTCTTAGCACGAGCACTTCAACTGCCCCAGAAAAAAGCAAATTTCAGGTTTCGGCCTGCCGCCAAGTGCCGTCAACAAAATCAAATAAAAAAACGTCAGTCGAGTTGCAGCACGAACATGTCAGAATACAGTTGTGGTGCGATTACAATAAATAATGCCAAAATGGGCGCATAAAACTAGCGGATTTTCTTCATTGGATTTTTGTTTTTAATGGATCTCTCCAACCAATTCTGTAATTTTGATGACAATGTAGCGTACACAATAGAGCAGGTCTCTACTCTCTGGTCATAAACAAGGGTCAACATTAAACAAACATAAATAATCTCAACGGATTCGAGAAACTCTTATCAATACAGTAACCTGTAATCCCAAAACTGAACCAAAAGTTGAGAAGTTCAAAAGAATATCATCAATTCCAATACAAATCTGGTTAGGCAAAAATGATAACATCCAAATCCACCAGTACGCCAGAATTCCGCGAGATTTAAATCAACATCAAAGTACATATTCGTTTCTGGTCATTTGCATTTATTATGCGTGCAAAAGACAAGGAAGTACTTCCTTGCAGCAAAGTTGGGCTAGGCTTGTGGAAATGACTGAAAGTGGAGGAGACAAGTAAAATGCACACTGCTTTCACAGAAGACTTAGATATAAATAACCTGCAATCAAACTTGCCAAAAAACATTACCATTTTTATCTTATCGGCACCATTTTTATCTTATCGGGCACCATTTTATAGCACGTTGGGCACCATTTCACAGCAAAAAAAGACATAGGGAAAATGTGAAATTTCATGTGACTCGACATTGACTCAAGCTTGCAAACCAATGACTCGAAGTGACCCGACAGTTCTTGTGACTCGATTCTGACTCGACCAAGTCATGACTCGACTCTAACTCGACTCGAAAAATTTTTAGATGACTCTGACTCTATACTGACTCGAAGGGCTTGTGACTCTGACTCAACATAAATGGCTCGAGCACATCACTGCTCAACACTCATCAGAGTAGCCCGTATCAGTTGATGTGCAGATCTAACCAATCGAAGTACAGGAGTAGCTATTTTCGTGATAGGCCTATTTGCTTTTTACCAGTTTGGTATTGATTCCAGCATCTAATATGCGTTAGTATACGTCGAGAGCATGTTGGTTTCAAATTTTTAGAGGCGAAAGTGGTATGATGAGTATTTTATATGTTTTTTTTATACCAGAAGTGAAGAATCGAGCCATGATCCGTCTGCTCACTGAATGTTGTGCTACTTTGCATATTGGCTAGCAATCAGTTCTAGCTCATTCAAAACTGTGGAGTCATTTACAAAATATACACGGCATTTATCAGCAAAAGTTCTCGCAATTTTTCAAGTAACAGCACGAATGTTTATGCAGACAGCAAAAAAAATCCCACCGTTCATCAGTCGTATTTGGCTCTGTTAGCAAAAAGACTCTTCTTTCCTGTTGTCAAGGAGCGCGTGTGCTCATGAAACAAAAAAACACTGCGAAACTGAGTCTGTGATCAAATCATATTTGAAGATCGCAGCCAATTTGCTGCATGGCGGAAAGCATGTTGCGGATAAAGTAAAGCAAGCAGTCCCGTCGCCACGGGGGGCTTTTGGGGGCTTAGCCTCCCAAAACAAATCTCCAAGCCCCCCAAATTGAAATATGAAACCCTATAAATCAGTTGAGGTTTTCTCAATTTTTAGAGTGTCAAGCCCCCCCGCATAAACCCAAAGCCCCCCCGCAGAATCCAAAGCCCCCCTATTAAACACTTTCTGGCAACGGTTGAGAAAGCAAGTACCGTGGTCTAACAATTAGGCTAACATTCGATGACTATGATTATTGTCACATCGGCCATACATTCACAGTAAGGTGAATGGGAATGCAGCAGTCTATGGCAGGAGTGAACGAAAATGTAAAAGGTTAAGAAGCACTGTTCTAGAACTTTTTGTCTCCGGCTCCAGAACGATTTGGTCCATTGAAAACCAAAAACATTGTATTATTTGTACAACTCGCTCGCCCTACTAACTGTCTGTGGAACTGGAACCCGAATTTCCGGCTACGGTTCCACCATCTAAAATTTTTTTACATCGGCCTACTAGAAAGATTTTACATTGGTCTACTTGGAAGTCATCGCAGCACCATATTATAACCACGGTGATGGCGCGATCCATGCGTGTGCTTTTTACTAATGCCACATATCTGTGCTTGTCCTTCATTAAAGTAATTGTGCTGGCGCCACCAAGCGTATGGTTTTCTATTACCGCCACTTCGTGTTCTTTCATGTATTTGTCTGTTCCTTGTTTTTGTCATACAAACTTATGTCTACTGCGTTGCGTGAGGGAGTGAAAACACTATACCAACATAAATTAGATCTAAATTCTGATATGTCGCTGGGGTGGGGATCATTGCGAAATCCAAGAAGCATCGGGCTATATGTAAATTAGATGACTGGCAACGTTTGATTGCATGCAGAAGAGATGTCATTTTTTACGCGACATTCATGGCCGTAGATGAGCATCCGAACAGAGACTGGTTTTCAAATTGAAAACTTAGCGATGTTTGAAAACTCTCATTTCGTGAACACACAACAATAAAGCTCACACAACGCTGCGTTTGCTTTGCCCATCCAGGTGCCAACCTCATTGATGTGTTCTACTATATTGCTGTGCTTGTTTGCATCCAAATACGATATAAATGGAAGCAGGCGGAATTACAGTACCGTGTCCAGCAACAAATTTAGGTATATTAATGTGTAAATAATCTGCAAGGTCAAAGCGTGATTTGTGCTGCTCTCAAAACACCTCTAGAAATAAGATTGGGAATCTGTATATATAAAACGTTACTTCTGCATCGACCCGATGACTATATTGGTTTCACACCAAGGTGTCCCCCCACATTTTACAACAAAATTGCGCTCATGTCTTAGGGGATCACCCAAAACGTTTAGAAAATATAGTCATTTTTTGCTTTCAGGGGCGGTATAAAAAAAAAAAATAAAAAAAAATAAAAAAAATACTGTTGCTCGCCTAAAGTCCAACATTTTCGGCCCTGCAAATTTTTTGGTAGCACAAAATAATATTGGGCTGACTACGTCACTGAGTCACTGTATCGCTGCATCACCTGTCAAAGATGTCTGAGGTCAACAGTCACGTGCGGAAAAGCGCATTAACTGTCGTATATCGTAACTTGAAGTGAACCTTTGAAGATTCGTTGCATGGTTATTGTTACGCAACAGAGCAACAGCAGAAGAACGCGCTCGCAAGTTTCGTGAAGTTTTGAGTCGGCAGACGAAGGAGTGGACATGAGTGAACTGCAAGCTCACCACTGCATCTAGGCCCGGCCTTTAGCCGATTGGGACCGATTGCTTCCAATCGGGCCCCGCGCCAAAGGGGGGCCCGCGCTACGCCTACTAACCTACGCAAACGTACACTTTCTATTGAAGCTGCTTATGTTGTGCCGGCGCGGGGCCCACAGTATTTTAAGCGTTTTGGGCTCATGGCCAGCGAAAATCAAAGTGAATTACGGGATTTTAACACCCTCATTCATCATAATTCGTTCTGGAATCGTAACAGTGGTCATTGTTTATCGATATTGTCTGGTCTAATTTTTTGAATAGCAGCTAGTTAGGACAGAGAGGGTTAAAGTTTTGAAGCTGTTTTCTGTGTCAGTTGTAAGCGTTTCGTACTTGCTAGGTCAAGTTTTAATAGTTGCTGCAAGATACGGGTCGATAGTTGTTGCAGTATCAGTAGTTACTGCCACTTGTCTCCCGATGGTTAAGTTTAGTTCGTAATTGCAGGTGTGTGCTTCTTATTCGGTCCTTTATAAGCCTTATTCATTTTCTCTCGCACAGATCTGATGAAAAAGCCTCTTTCCCTAATCTGTTTATTGCCTTCAGGATTTACTTGACCATCCCAGTGACTGTGGCATCCGGAGAAAAGGGTTTTCTAAGCTACGGAGAAAGGGTTTCAAAGTAATTCAAACCTGTTTGAGATCATCAATCCAACAACAGTGCCAAAATAGTTTGGCGATTACATTGAATCCAAAATTAACAGGCTTAAAAATAAACAAAATTGTGGAGGGCTTTTTTGATGCTAAAGCACGAAAAATAAGTTTCTCTTAGCAAATACATTTTTGTATCGTAGACTACAATAGGCTAAAGCAGGGCTGTAGAGCCGGAACTCAAATTTCGGGATCCGGCTCTGGCTCCAGGCATCTAAAGTTTTCGGCTCTAGATCCGGCTCAAACATCAAAAATTTTTTTCTCTGGCTCCAAAATGATTTGTCCATTGAACACCGAAAACCATTATCTTATTTGTACAATTATATTATTACACCAGCATTGATGATGTGTCGCAAAGTGATATAGCCTGTTTGATGGTTATTGGGACATGTGCAAAAGCGTTTAAGAAGCTCTGATCTACACACAAACGAGCATGGCCGTCGGAAGGGCTTTTTACAGGAGGGCACTGGTAGATTTTTTCAGGTGATGACCAAAAACATTTTCCAGGGGACCAACAGCGGTGAAATTTCATTTTGTCAACTCGAAACTAAGAGCAAAATATTTTTCTACTGAAAATATAATAGCAAAATATAAAATTTCAAAATGTAGGGGGAGCCGAGGCCTAACCTCCACCCCCTTCCGATGCCCGTGAAAACGAGAAAAATTATGTACACATACGGCAACCAACGGCCGTTTCGCAGTAGGTTGCCTCGCTTGCTCACAAATTAAGGCTGTGTAACCAGAACCCAAATTTTTAGGCTCTGGCTGCAATCAACCAATTAGCTTGGGCTCGAGCACCACAGTCTTGGCCTGAAGTGCACCGATTTGGTTTGTGTGTTTTCCCGTGTTATTGTTTTGCTTATAGTTGACCTATCTGTTTCATTGGGCTTTGTCATTATTGTGCAGCATAATAATACGAAGGTGCACTGTAATTTTTGTGTGATGTCCTGTAGTCACGCTTTTTCGTTTGTTGATGTTTTGTAGCTAAGTTGTTACAGTATGTCTTATCTTTGCTGGCTGATGATATCGAGCAGTGTTGCAAATCATTTAACACACGGCCAACTGGCCAGTTGGCTTGCTTCATCCCGCGGTAGGTACCTGGCCAGAGAGGAGGTATTGTGCGTAGTAACTCATGGATTTATTGGGCGTTGCGGAGATGTCAGTTGAACGAACATAGAAAGTCTTTGCTGGAGTGGTGAAACAAGGGGGCATGCCCCCAGACAACCTAGCTTGACATTACCCCTATGGCTTTTGCTCTCTCACATCACTCATGATTTCTGTCATTAAGACTTGATGCCCCTCCTCGAAAATTTCTGCACACGCCACGGAGTGGGGCCCCACAAAAGTGCTTCCAATCGGGCCCCGCACTTGCTAAGGCCGGCCCTGACTGCATCACACTGGAACGGTGAAGCTGGGGAGCTTTGGCTTTGCAGCAAGCTTTTTGAGGAAATCTCCTGCTTGGAATTGTTTTCATCTTTTAGCGACGATTCATGCTTGACTTATCATTCAGCAGTAATGGTCACAGCAGTGACGCACACAAACGAATCATGTCGCAATTTATTTGCACAAAAAAAGTTGTTTCGTGTATTAACACATCTTCAGTTCTGGCTCTTGTGCAGTGTGAGTGCCATGCCGGTAAAAAAATGTTGTTGCAAGAAATAAATCAATTTAATCGGAATT
>JGI24021J15306_10011026_pt1 | contig 11243 bp, 5 predicted proteins | sample Ectturendosymbi1_FD_15306 | JGI IMG/M metagenome (IMG submission 15306)
AAAATATTTAAATATTTTGCAAGACCTTGTCCACAGTTACAATCATTCTTTTCATAGAAGCATAAAACGCACTCCCGCATCTGTGTCATTAGATAATCAAGAAGAAGTTTGGCAAACGTTGTATGGTTGCCCTTCTTCAGTCAGACTCCCTAAAATAGCACAATGGTCACTTGTAAAAATCAGTAAAGTGAAAGGTTGTTTTCACAAAGTTACTTACCCACGTGGAGTGAAGAAAATTTTCTATTTAAATTTGCTAAACCAGGGTTACCTCCTACATACGTTTTAAAAGACTTCGCTGGTGAAACTCTCGCAGGGTCTTTTTACGAAGAAGAAATCCAAAAAGTTCAAACACAGGATAATATTTTCAAAATTGAATCCATTCTTGACAAACGGTCAAAAGGGAAAAAAGTCTTAATAAAGTGGCTCGGGTATCCAGCAAAGTTCAACAGATGGCTCGACGCAAAAGATATTGTCCGTTATGCCTGAGAAGAGTTTTTTCGGTAGTAAAATACAAAGCGCAGAAATCGTGTTTTTCAGTCAGATTGTTTCAATCTACATTATCATTTGCACCAGCCTGCACAACCTCTCAGTTGGTTCGGAACCTGCAAATCTTTGGATTACTTTGCTGAGTAGTTGCGTTGGTTATTTGTTGCCCGGCCTGGTATTGGAATTGAAAAGACAAAATGTTTTACCTGACTCTTCCCGGTAATAGCTCAATGACAATGTTTCCCGAAAACAGTTTGTCCGATTACACAACAAAAATACCGATGGATATGTGTTTGGAGGTCAGTGGGAAGTGGGTGTGGCAGAAATTTTGCACCACCACTCGTGGTTCAACGTGGTGGGACCAAGAAAAAATTTTCTGGCGTTTAGTCACAGAGACGGAGAAGGCTTTACTGTAATTTTAGCTCCGGGTTACTACAAAAACCCTCAGGATATTATTGATTCTTTAAACAAGCAAGTGCAGAAGTTGGTGGCAGGAAATCCAGGTTTTGAACTTTCATTCAACCAAAGTTCAAGACGGGCAAGTATTATAATTGAAGATCCTCACGTTGCAATTTCGATGAGCAGCTCTTAGAAGGAATTGCTGGGTTTTAAAGCCAGGCACCTTTCGGGATTTGGATCAGAAGACGGTCAAAGTCCGGTAGATGTTCACCAAGGGTTTATTCGATTTTTGTGTACTGTGACATACTCGAAGTGAAGGGTTCTGTTAGAAGGGACTTTAGCCGAAACAGTTGCACAACTTGACAATGGCTGTACTGAACGAAGTTGTTCAGCGCGATTACCGTCGAACTTAAGACCATGTACTCAGGGACGCACCGCCGTTAGATGGCGCCCGGGGCAAGATTGAAGTTTGGCGCCGCCGTCTTCGAACCTGAGTTTTTTCGGAAGCAAATGCAGTGTGTTGAAGAAGGTGCTTGTGACATAGTTGAGACATTTCAGCGCTCCCCGCAGTAATTCTACGCCCACATAATGATTCGGCGCTCGGGTAATTGTGCACTCTTTGCCCTCCTCGTCACGAGCCTGGTTGTAGTAACTTCTGAGCAATGAAAAGGCAGATGTTCTACGTTACAAATTTTGGTAATACAGTTTTGGAAACATTGCATGTTTCTGTTCAGGGCCGGATTAAATGAACGCGAGACCCATGGCGAAGTCGTGACCGCAAGGCCCTCTAAACGCCTAGCGCAACTGCGTAGCGTTTCACATGCTCTTGCTTCAACATTGCACAAGAACCAGTCAAAGACGTCAAAACTGATACAATATGCAATCTACATTTAAGAGAGAATTGGTGGTAATTATGCACAGCGGTGTGTATGCGGTTAATTAGAAAACCTGTGGTTAGCCGATAAGTTCCGATTAATTCATTAAATTGTTGCAATCACAGTTGATTTGTCGGTATGACACGGACACTGCACATGCACGTTCACTGTTCTGGGATCATGCAATGATGAGATTGCTGTTCTCTCATATCCGCTCATTTGCCTGCTGCTGCAGAGGCAGGTTGCGAAACGGATTGTTCTACGGTCTTTATTGCGTAACAGTAACACGGCAATAAATCTTCAAAGTTTAACTTCAAATTACGGTAGTATGTGTTTTTCAGCGTGTGACCATGGCTCCCACCGCCGGGATTTTCCACCCAGATCTGCTTTTTTGTCGACCAGGGTGTTCAGGTTTACTTATGAAAAATTGCGGTAAATCTATTTTTTTTTGAAGTGACAAATTAGACAGCGATTTCCGTGTTTCCAATAATATAAAGATTACTGCATATTACAGTGTTTGCATGCGCACATCAGGTCAGAAAGTACGCATGTCGGATGAAGCGTACTTGTTCAGTCAGTTTCATAACTTNTGAGATCGCTGTCGGGGTTATATACATAATGCTATTGTCTCTAATACCAACTGAAAGAACTGGTGTAAGAAGGGTCAGAATTGATTGTTTAAATTTCGTTTTTTCCCTGTGCATGCAAATTAAAAAACAAATTTCAATTACAGGAAGAAGGCATTGGGATTATATTTCTTGTGGGATTTTGGATCCCGCTGCAATTCAAGATTGCACAAAATTTCGTAGCAAGCAAATGTACTCCTACAATTAGTGAGAGATATCATCAACGCACAACGGAGTATGTTACCAGCGTTATGAAAAACGAGCAACAACAAAAAGGTCATGCAAATGTTAATGTTTACCCTGCAGAAGAACATTCCGAAGAGGAACTATAATTAAATCAGTATACGATTATCGTTTCAATGCAAATAAGCACACTCATATGCTTTTTTTCGTAACACAAGCTTTCTGGGTTTTTATTGAACGATGTGGGTTGTTTGATATGCAAACTGGGTTTATTTGAAATAACTTAATGGCAGCCCTTGAAGCGTGATGCTATTTGGTTGAATTCTTTCAAGTCAGTCAAAAACGACAAATTTCAAAGTTGTCAGTGTCCTTACCTATATATCAGAGGTGGGGAATCTGCGTCCCGCGTGAACATTTGATATGGCCAGCATCATAATTTTCGTCACACATATTAGAGCACAACATCGCATCAAAACGAAGCTCTATGATAAGCAGGTACTTAGATAGTAAGTGAAGCGTCACTCTTCTTCATAGTTATATGTTGCAAACCTATTTGACAAATATCATCTATATGGTTCCGCACCTTTAAGACAGCGCCGCAACAGAAGTAACTTTTGAAGCATTTATATGTTCTAAGAGAACTAAATCACTACTGAAACGTAAAGTGTTCAAACAAACTTTCTTTATATTACTGAAATTAGAATAATAAATTGAGTTTTATAGCCTACTATGTGCAGAAGGCTATATATACTTTGATTTTTTTAAGGATGGGACACTACACAAAATGGAAACATATATAAACGTTCATATGGAGATCAGGTATCCCACAGCTCTAATTGGGCCCCACATTAGCACACTTCTTGTGTCTTTTGTTTTTCTCCCCTGCTCAAGAATGACTAAACGATTGAAGCTACGTGGTGCAGCTTTAACGCAGAATGAAAGCCAGAAAGGAAGAAAATTTAACGACACATACCGGGTCTACAGATGCATATGTAAGGAAAGCAAAAAATAGGAATATCAAATGATGAGAAAGGTGGCGAACGGGTAGAAAAAGCCAGACCATAATCGGCAATGTAAGACAAGATCCAATCAGGTTCTGAGTGCTTGATTCTGACGTTCACGATGTTTTAATATTGCTCACATCTTTAGTAAGCGCGTGTTCTTTCATGTCAAATATTGAAAAACATTTCATGGGTGGAAAGGGAGACACTTTCACTTAAGGCCCCGGGTGCACTTAGCCTCCCTACGCCACTGATAACATTCGATTGTGGAGTCGAATAAACGAGACCACAGTTAGCCCACATGTATTGAATGCAGGGGTGTAAAGAGGGGGCCAAGGGGACACAGTTCCCCAGGCGCCGGATCCCTATATGGGCGCTGAATCACTGCATGCGCTGCATTTGCTTCTGAAAAAACGCAGGTTCGACGATGGGTTGCCAAACTTGCTTCTTGTCCCGGGCGCCATTTCACCCCGCTGCTCCCCTGATTGAATGCCCTTTCTGTTTCAACGGAAGCGGTTTGGATAGCACGCAAGGAAGCGTCAAAAGCATTAGTAACGTTACTTTTAAAAACATCTTAAGGGTGCTTTTATCAAATGCACTTCATTAAAAGTTTTGATAAAAATCCGTTACACTCCACAATCCTAGTAAACCTTTGGTATTTTTGCCGCGTTTTGTTCAAAGCAAAAGCAGTCACTTTTGATCAACTTAATTTTTTCTGTTTTTGGCATGCTCTGTGCGTTCAGCTCATTATTGAGGTTGTCATACTTCACGGAAGTAGCGTTAATATCAAATCTATTGGTACTCATATTTCTCTATGAATAAAATATCAACACGAAAGAGCCAACAGCTCACCCACAACCAGAGGCGTAACGAGGGGGCAAGGAGGCAACAATTCCTCGGGCGCCGCATCATGCGGGAGGCGCTGAATTACTGCAAGGAGCGCCGCAGAGTCGCAACAATGTCACATCCCACAAGTATTTTTTTCAATGCAGTACGCTTGCTTCCGAAAAAGCTCAGGTTCCAACATGGCGGAACCAAACTTGCTTCATGCCCAGAGCGCCATCTAACCTCGTTACGCCACTGCCCGCAACGCATATATTATAATCTTAACAGATTCATAAACTATTAAAAGAAATGTATGCACTGCATTGCAAACGAACATTTTACATCTCCTGATAAAAAGAAAAGTTATGACGTGCAAAAAATGCTCATCTAAGAATGAAAACACGCACTGACATATTTTTTGCATGAGCTCAGCAATTCATGAAATATTTCCTAGGCGTTTTCACAACTGACCGACTTCTAGATTACGATCCACCCATGGCAAGTCTGAGTGAATCTACCGAACAGAATTTTCTACCTGATATGCAAAACACTAACAGGTCCTGAAGAGAGCACAATAAGCGTACAGACGTGCGCAATAGCAAATTTGATTCTGAATGACTTTGCCCAACTAAAACGAGTTACGTCATTGAAACGCCAACAAAACTAATGTATTTCTCAGGCGCAGAAAGACTGTGACATAATTGTTGCACCTTGACTTTCGCTGATATCCTACTGTCGATCCAACGTCTCAGAAAAAAGCGATATCTACAGAAATATTTTAGTTTCAGGGTTAGGCATTGTTTACTTAAGCCAGTATCGTATATTTTAGTCAGTCGCTCTCAATATTAATAGATGATAGGCCTATATAATGTTGATTTAATTATGTTTTTATTGTAGGATACTGCTAGCCCTGCACACACCTGTTATCCTCCGTATAACCTGCTTTGGTCAGGTACATATCAAACACGAACAACAAGTTCTTTACAAATTAGAATCGGTGCGATTCAGTAAACAAAGCCACGGAAGTTTGACTACGATGACACTAAAATACAGGGGTGGCCAAACTGCGGCTCGCAAGCCGCATGTGCGTCATCGAACCTCTCCATGTAGCTCTTTGAGCTTTCCGAAATTTTATATATTTTTTATTCTTTTTTTCTACTGCAAAGCGTACAAATATTGCAAAATGGTACTGTGGGAGTTGGAGCACCGTACAGTATTACTTTTGAAAGTAGTTCTCAAAAGCAAAAGATAGAATTATAATGTCATAGATGCGTAGATTGCAAATAAATTCGTGTTTTCATATTTTTATGTTGCAGCTGTTTGTAACTTGGGTTTTACGATATGCGGCTCATACTTAGAGCAGGTTTGGCCACCCCTACTATAGTATAATTTGCCTGCGACTTAACCAACGGATCATATTTAAACTTATGGAAACCCACTAGAAGACCCTGGAGTTTTTAACACGAAATCTGATTTGGTGAATGAAAGCAAATTTCATGAATAATTAAGATGAACTGCTGACAAATTTGTATAGAACTAATCTTTCTTATACCGGCAGTTGATTATATGCGTTCCACAGCTTGCTGGAGCCTAGAGGTCCCCGTGGATCTTGAGGTTCTAGGCTAGTGACTCTCAATCGTTTTGGCCAGAAGATCAGCTGGACCACTTTTCTAAGCTGGCACCACATGAATAACTAGGCGAAACTGTATGACACATCGATCAATGTACTCAAGGGCATGTTCAGTCAAGGATTTTTGGAACTCGCTGCAGACAACCAGAAATTCCACCTGGAATTGGTTCACCTGGACCGCGTTGAGAATCACTTCCCTCATCTTAAGCCTACTAAGCCTGTAAGTTAATCCGTCACTGCTTCTCACATCTTCGCTCTAAGGCGCAACGCGTCAAAGGAGGTATAATCTTTAGAGCTCTCCTTGAAGTTCCAACGAAACATGGGAAAAATAATTGGAAAAACTGAACTCTGTCAATTGTTGTGATAAACACGTGGCACCCTAGCGCTGTGGTTTATGCAATATGAAAGCACTTTATGGCAGGCTAACTCTTCCTCTTCGTATTTTACATTCTCAGTGCAAACCGATTTCAGTTGCAAGTTCACCATGAAGTAAATGCAGTTAATTCCCGATAGCGGAATCCACGGTAGAAAGATGAAGCCACAAACGAGGTGGAGACTTCAGTCAGTATGGGCAAAAGTCATCAGCATCAAGCAAAGCCAGCTCGGTATGAATGCAATATGGGACGAATCTACACACGTAAAGCTATTAGCTGTTGTGCTTATCGCAATTTACTGTCATTTGCACCGAAAATTTGTGTTGCACCTTGTATTCAGAAAGTGACCCTGACACTGAAGCTTAACAGGGCAATACTGCTGATCAGTCCCACGTTGAGAAACAATTCACATAAGATAAATAAATGCAGTCTGAGTTTGCCACGTTACTTGCTTAATATCAAAGGAAGCGATAATGTGAACAAGCTAACCAACATCTGAAACTAAGCAAAGGTGATGTCTTCTGCAGACATGGTGAAAATTCTATAAAAACAGGGTAAGGCACTCCACCCATATGTACTAACTCTGAATGAAAAGCTGAGCACTCTGGTATGTTATGCATTGGCTGAACGTACAGTAAATCACAACGGGTCTAAACCAGCGTGATATGATGTTCTTTTTCCGAATACAGGTTGTCTAAAAGTAACACTGAATAGTAAGGCAACACTTATTATGGTATGTTTCGCAAGCATCTCTAAAAGCCCCTGGCACATTTTCCGCTGATGATCTCACTCGGGCACAGAAAACTCCTCGCTCTTAAGTATTGTAAATGCCTCAACTACAGCACATTGCATTTTTCAGAGGTCTGTTCCGGTTGTATGGAGCCTTCTATTCCAGATACACGTCGATGCGCTGATTCAGAAAACGGCCTCAACAAAAAGGGGAAAAACGTTTTTTCCACGTTCTTCCAGCTTTGGTTGATGATGGTCTAATTTGCCTGAGCACTGCGTTCGTGCAAGCAAAAAGGTTATAGCAGGCAAGTTGCTTCAAATCTGAGCTTGCTTCCGCTTTGTATATTCGCCCGATATGTAAATTCCTTGAAAATGGACGATGGCCATGATAGAAGAGCAAACTGAAAGCATTCATTAACTCAGTGATCTATGTATTGCGCTTGTTAAGAAAATAGAAAATCCGTATCTATGCAATGCTTTTTGTGTATACTGCAGAATTGGCAAAAGCTAGATGATTCAGTTGGACATGGAATGCAGTTTTGTAATTTTGAATCTGCATAAATTGCGTACCATTGTTGTTTTGTTGTTTCACAAAAATGCATTTCAAAAGTGCAGGCTTTACAATACCTTGCGTAAGTGTTTGGCTGCGATTGTTGCAACCTCAGCATCTGCTTCTCCATTCTAGCTCAGTCTGACAGAAACCGTATCAGCGATGAAACTTATTACCTTTGTTGCAGTGTTGCATGGTCGTCTGTATTTACTTTGTCTGGTTGATGTTTGACTTGTTTTGTTTATATTTTTTATATATTTTCTACGTCACTTTAGAATATTTATTGCATTAAGTAGCCTATCATGTTTTACATGCATGTTCGTAACCGCGTTAATATCGAGCTTCTCTACAATTGTTTGTTGCTGCGAAATGATTGGTGCTTTTCACTGTTATGTCCTAAGATTGTTGCTTTCTTCCTAGTTTTTGTTTCGTGCAATCCTATTTCAGATTCATCGCACTTTATAAGGAATGCAACAAAACTTAATAGACGCAATAATTTAATCAAACAAATCTAATCTGTGACATTATGCTTTTCCTGCTAAAACGTACCACAGCACCATTATAAAAAGTGATCAAACATCTCGTTTTTTCTGGTCTTGTTCCGGCCTCCCCATCACTCCCTTCCTTATCCTGAAAATGCAGAACGGTTGCGGGCAACGGGAAAACATGAGGGATTCGACAGAAAACAATGGTGATTCGATGTAAAATTACTGTTTCTGTTGGATGAAAATGATGACTCATATCTTGCAATTCACTCGGTTTTCAGCAAAGTTACTGCAGGGTTTCAATGGAATTAACAAGCCTTGCTTTTATTTGAAAAAAACGCAAGTTGTGATCCTCATTTTATGAAAGTTTATCCACTTTCATTGGGTTTCGTCCCAACTTTGCCAACAAAAATTACGGTTACACGAACGAGAGAGAATGACGCACGGGAAGCCTTCAAAACTGGAAACTTTCAGGGAAAGCAGAGTTTCGCTTGACCATTTCCTTCCTTAAATTATTTCTTTGGTAATTTTGGAACAAATTTTTGCGTTGTGGAATGATGCACATTGACGGAAGCGTTGGGACAAACGTAAGCACAGACGCAACGCAATTTCCTTGATTCATGTGAGGCAGCTTTTGAATGTGGAAAGCGTTAGCATTTCCATGAAAAAAATGCAAACATGTATCAATCTTTGAAGACGTCACACGAAAAACGTGTTGCTTAATAAATTAGGTTGTTGTTCCCAAGGACATATTAATGGTGGATTTGGCGGAAATTCCAAGTTGAAACTTCATTTCCAGTCCTGGATTTCGAAACGTTGCGAATGATTCAGAAATGCCGGGAGGTTTTAACCATTCTATTTTTAGTTTTACTTCCTATTTCAGCAATTTAGACCCTTATGTTTTCAAGCAACAACTTGTAAATCTCATCACGCCAACAGGGGAAAAATGATGAATATTAGGTTATTCATAGAACAAAAGTCTTGAAGTGTAAATGAAATTCTTAATTCTTTACCTCCAAAATCCCAAATTTCAAGCTTAGTCGTATTTGCATACAATCTTGGGTCTTTTCCAAAGTCGTATTTGATGCTTTTCTGCAGTTTTTCTGCAAATAACTCAATTCTGGAGGTTGTCAACTAATCGTTTCGATTTAGCATACAGCTCCAAGAGGCAAATTGCTTGTTTGCCACGTCTCAGAGGGATGGAAAAGGGTCACGCGACTTTTTCCTGAATTTGAACAAGAAAGCTGCTATCCTTCAAGACGTCAATAAAATGTATGCTTATAGAGAAGAGCCGAATTGGAAACCGTTATATCGCAAAGTGTTTTCACAACATTCCGGTTGGTTCTCCTCGATTATGTTAAGTACTCCATTTTGAATTTATTTGGAGATGGCTGCTCAACTCAAATTACAACTGCTTTTTCAGCATTTTTCCATGTTTCCGAGGTTATTACAAAACCATTCCTTTATTTTGCAAAAAAATCAGTATGCAAATATAGTCTTTCCTTACACGAGCTGAAAGTTATGTTTGAAGCACTCATTTCTTTTCTCTTTTTGTTTAAGTTGTGAAAGACAAATTTATTCTTGAAAGACAAATAAATCTAGGATAGAAGGTAATGTGCATTTGTTGACTCAGTCGGTACTGAATGCTTTGCAATAAAATGCTTTCGTATTTATGAAAACAGCGATTTTCAAATGGGGTAGGCGTTTTCCTTGGAGTAGGCATAGATGATCCAAAGTGTTACTTTCTTCAAATACTGTACCACATACATATTGATCTTTTGGCCATATCAATACACAATCCAGTTGCGTATTGCGACATCTAGTGAATAATAATTTCCTATTCAGTAGTATCCACTAATGAACCTCCATGGACTCGCGCCTACACATTTTCAGATAAATTAAGTTGGTGCAAACTCTACAGTATTGGGGGTCAGCTAACAACAACTGAATAACTCAGAAGTCCGAGATATCAAAGAGTTTGAGAAGCACTGTATTTGAACAATGACAACATCCCAACCATAAAACCTTGCAACATTCTCATGAAAGCAAAGGGTCAAAAAGAGAAACCTTTTTCAATAAATCCATTTCTTCAGAAGAGTTGTTCTCCCAAGACTTAGTGAAATTTTATTTCCACGTTCTGATATTTCACTTAATGTACAGTATGTTTCGAAAGACGTGCAGTATTTCTTTATTCATTTACAAACAGCAAATGATGGCATTGCACAAAATGTTATCTCTGCTCGCACAGTTGCAAAAATGACATCGGCAAACAACAAAACTGAATTTCAACAGACACCTGACGTTGTTTATAACACTAGCATTCAATAAACAAGGGAACGTTTTCCAATTGTAATCCTTGCATTTTTGAGATTTGAGCAGGTTGCAAAGTCTGACTTGGTAGTGTCACGATTTTAAACCATCCTAAGCTTCCGTGCCGAAGTTTTATACTGTGGGAATTTGACAATACATGCCACATTGAGTTGCATAACATAACTTGTTTCCGCAACTCTCTCAATTGATTTAGGCTGCATTTTCAGGAGGCTGTTCTTCCAGCTCTTTGCCTCAGGTAGCTTATTGCTCCTTTGCCATGTGACCTTATCACAAGATTTTGGCGAGGCACACACTCGTAAAATAGTGAGGTACACATCAACTGGTGGAGTGACTATTGATAATCTAAATGATGCAAGGTGAGCAGTTTCAGTTTACGTCAATGTATGTAGATAGAACACATACAGATTTGCCGATGATAAAATACCATAAGAGGTTTTCTGAATCAAACCTTCCTTAGTTTCCAGCAACTTATGTTTTTTCAGTCTCTGGGCATTTGACTGCAGTTTTGACAAACGGTACCTAGGTTGCTTACTTTTATGTTGGACGCATGAAAAATTTACAAATGTAACAATTTAGAAGCAAGTTGCATTACCCCTCGCGCGATGAAAGGTTGCATTGCATGAACTTTGCAACGAAAGTTGTAAGAAAGTCGTACAGAGTGACCCAAAAAGATGTGTACCCATGAAAATTTCAATTGTGACTTTGATTAAAAAGCTATTTATTTCAAATTACAACCACACATTATTCAG
>JGI24021J15306_10011028_pt1 | contig 11241 bp, 11 predicted proteins | sample Ectturendosymbi1_FD_15306 | JGI IMG/M metagenome (IMG submission 15306)
CGATCGGTGCGGTTCGTTGTAAAAAGGAGGGGATGTTGTTGCAACCTCTCCGGTGGTGTTGCGTTGATTGTGTGATTCACCACGAACGGGATGTGCGGGCAGAACAACACCATTCATATATGTGGCGCGAACAAGCAATAATGGAGAGATTACGACGCATGATCTCTATTGTTGCTTGCTGCCACGGTGCGAAGCTCTGCGCACATGCCGCTCGGGATTTCCGATCGCATCACCAGATTAATATCTTTTTCAAGTGTTCAACGTGTGCTTTTCAACTTCCTGCCTTTGTTTAATGACGTTATCCTTAATATACAACTCTGCGACATCGTTGTCAGCCTCCCAATTGCTGAACTTGTTTCCAAAATAGCTTCCTGCACAAAGCTTATCAGTATTGCAATGACTCACTGACAAGTTAATTCAAATTTCTCCACTATCTTTTTTTAAATCTGCTTGAAAATCCCCATATGTTTGGTCTTAATAAATACACAGCATACTTGTGTGGTTTTAAAGTCATCACTTGTTTCACTTTTTCTGCATGTTCCGCTTTTGTCGTCTCCCAAGTTAAAGAACCCTGTTTGCACACAGGTAGGCGAGATACTGAAATACATTTTTTTCTTTACTGCCTTTTTTCCAAACGCGAGACCTGCGATCTCTGAAGTTAAGTGACTAGATGCCACTTCAAAAATGCCCAATTTCTTGTCAAATATATTCGTATTTCAAACGTAGATTTCCTAGCACTTCCAATTGTAACGCTGACCGATCTCATACTTATGTGCATCCGATAATGTTCGCTTGTATTGTGCTGCAAATTCACACTTATTTTTGAAGTAATTTAATTTAAGCAGTAATTTAGTTTGTCAATTTTACTGTATCGCGGGGCTATGTTTTAATCCTGATATAAGTTTTCACAATAACTGCCCAATGGAGTTTGTCACCCCATGGCTGTTTGTTTGTAATTCGTACTATCGACTGTTACTTCATTTAGTTCGATAATGTCCGACAAGAGGCATCATTCGAACTTTACAGTTTGAAGTCAATCATGTCAAATTAAATTTTTTGACCAACGGTTAAATGACTTTATTCTATCTCGAAGATTTTCTTAAGTTTCTTTATATTCTTATTTCCTCTTATCTTATTCGCAAACAAAGCTTTGCAAAGCAATCAAACAACAACAGTCCCACGGAACACAATGAACAGAGTCTGAAACCATGCATCCAATGCCAGAACCAACTTACTTATGTTCTTCCAGTTTATGACGCAAAGCTTCGTTCTGAAATATACAAAATAACGCAGTTGCATGACATTTCACAATTGCATGGACAAATTGTATTTACAGTTGTTTAGTAGATGAATGGATATATTATATTTCAAGTAAGTCAGACTGGACGCATTTGTGCGTCATCATACGCACGCATGCAGTATTGTGACGTTTGAATTAGTTAAGATGCAGGCGGAGACAGACAGCAAAGCAAGTTTTTATGCAATGATGGAGGTAATTGGAAATAAAAAGAGAAAATTCATGCACAAACGTTACATGCATGCAGCACAGACTAAATTTGGACTATTTGAAAAAGTTCAAGATTTGATACTGCTTGACAATTTCAACCCAACCAGAACTATAACAATTTCAACCCAACCAGAACTATAACAATTTCAACCCAACCAGAACTATACAGCCTTTCACATCTTATGGCCTTGTCGAGTCCCAACGAATCATCAGCGCCAAGATGATGAACTGGATGTTTCGATAAAAGATTCACTTTCTTTCACTCATTTAATTTGTTTACAGAACCGACACCTCAATGGCTTAGTTCAGGGGTCAGCAACCTTTTTGAAACTGCGAACTACTTCTTGTGCACCGATTAATGCGGAGGGCTACTAGTTTGATGCAAACTAATGGAATAAAAATTTTGCTCAATTTACCTTCAATTATTTTAGTAATGATATCCGTTAATGTGAAGACACTGATCATGCTAATGTTATTTTTAGAACGGGCTCGCGGGCGACCTGGTGCCCGCGGGCACCATGTTGGTGACCCCGGGCTTAGTTATAGGAGGTACCTCTACACTGCATTAGCGAGTACGCCTCGCTAGTCGCAAGCAATATATTTATTTTCCAAATGTAAAGGGTCTGGATAAATATCACTTCCATCGACACACCCAGTGGAAAACACAAGACGCTCACATCCCAGCAGATGAAGCGGTGTCTTTGCATTTTCAAAAAATGACGACTGGGAAACGAAAATACTTTTTCCATCAATGGCAACATCGGTAACTTTATGTTATGTTAACATCGACTTCAAACATATTTGCTGCGGCACTGCTCAGAAGATTTAGCAACATGGACGTATCGATTACTTCTTAAAACCTTTTACTTATATTTAGCAATTTCAAACTTCAACTCGAAATTCGAGCAAAAAAAACGACAAAACAGAAATCAAACAAGCCACCATAAATACTCACGTGCGTCTGAAGGCGGCATGCAAAAGAAAACATGCAAATGAAGTTAGACCCTGGTTGCCAGGGATGGGCATTCAGCAGCTTGTTAACACCACAATGCATAGCATCACATGAAGCAGGAATGGAACAAAAACGTGTTAATCATCGAACAAACTCGAGCGTAACGAAAAGAAGGGCATTTCAAGATAAACTTTTACGCTCGTAAACACACAAGATAAATTCTGGTCAACTTAGAATTAATTATTACCTCACATCCGGAACCAACCAACCTTTCAAGAAACTAACATGAAAGCAGGAACTGAACGGTGTGATTTGTTATAAAATATTATATTAGACAAGCAACAAAGACAAAATGCAGACGGCGCACGTCTGTCTGCGATGCAGGCGCGGCTGCAATTCAATTGCAGCGATCCGGTCCAGCAGCAAGCAAGACGATGCTGTTAGCGGGAGGGGGGTGATGCACAGCCTGCCTGAGCACTTCATCAAATATTTAAGCCGCACGAACATAACAACAGCAATTCAATCAAGCAAGCAAACCACTCACATCTTCCGAAGCGGCTCCTTTTTCTTGGATATCTTCCTGCAAGTCTTTAACTTGCGCTTCTAGCTCGAGTACCCTTCGGCTGCTTAGCCTGCGAAGTTATTGTGACGTCACAGTTTAGCTTAAACATTGCCATTGTGCTGTCCAGGAGTGGCAGAATGAAACTTGTCGTAAATAAACTTTGCTTGTCGGATTCCTCAGCAACGCTGATCAAAATTTTTTTGTTTGTGTTTGTTTTGTTGAAAGGTGCTCACATTATTTGCTTTCAAACTGCCGCCATCTTGCTGTGCCAGAAAATGCATCAGATAATTGAAGATAAAAAATTTCAAATCGAAGTAACGTTTAACGCCAGACAAAGCAATTCTCTCTATTCATATTTGCGTGCTAGCAAAAAACGAAACATTCAACTTCGCAAAAAAACAAACCCAGGAGACATAAAATGCGAGGTTGCTGCGTGGGTCGAGCGCCGATTCGCAATCGATGAAATAACGTGCAGAGCAAAAGCGCGTGATAAGTAGTTTCAATCAAGCAGCGCTTATGACTGTCAATCGGAAAAGCTTTTTCATCGGGAACAAAGGGCTTTGAAATAAAATAGTCAGTTGAATCTTGGTGACGTGAAAACCGACCAAAGAAAACATCGCAAGCGATAATTGAAGGTTCACGGCAAAGGTCTGGAAACGAGACTGTAAGTAAAATTCGCGGGGCAACCTAATTTTCTTGATATCTAAACAACATATCGATCGCGATGCTTTGGTAACACACATGACGAAACGATTCAAGGTGGAAAGACGGCTTTAGTTCAATTAGGCAAAGGCGCTTGTAAAGAAAAAAATACCTCGTCTCTGTTTCAAGCTCGTTAACTCTTGCATTGGCAAGTTCAAGGTCATGCGTCAATGACACGACTCTCTCGTCGCCCAGGTCGGTCTGTTGTACTTTCAACATCTTATTCTCATGTTGCAGACGAATGATTCTTTCTCTGCCGACCAAGAAATCAGTGTTAGAGTGAGCAATGATGCGGAACGATATCTGAACGAAAATCTACGTCAGACTAGCGGTTTATCAAAATCTTTTTTGGCAAAACATCGTAAAAGACAACAATTGAAAGGCTACTTTTTTAATTCGCAACGGTTGTGGATGGTTTTTGCGCGGACCAATGAAAAGCCCCGTGAACTGCATATACGAATCATCACGGATCACGTCCTAGGTTTCTCACCAACTACGTTCAACCTTTCCCTACTTTCGAATTTCTCACAAGTAACGCAGAATAAGGCACCAAGGTATTGCAGGACGGTTGAGAAGACGGTATATCTCGCTAGTCGTCGAGCGCACAGTTTTAGCAGCTTCGGAAATACGATTCCAACCCCGATCTGAAGCAGAATGACGTAATGCGCTTTTGCTTGGACCGCCGCTCGGTATTGGAACGACTTGTGACGAAACAATGAATGGATTTATGACGAAACAATGAATAGAACCAGCCGCATTGAAAACTTCGGCGCTGCTGGCAACTGGCGTTGGTTGCGCTAAATATACAACTATCGGGGCAAACGCTGCTACTAACAACTCCTCACTTCAATTCAAGCGGTGAGAGGTTAAGCAAGTCCGTTCCGCTCGAGTCGCCAGCGCCGAGAAGCTGGTCGTTAATCAGACCACGTGATCCGTGCTGCGTCATCATCAGTTCGTCGTTGGTTTCGCGCAACGAGTCCCTTTCGGTTCGTAGCCTCTGGAGTACAAATCAATCTGATGATTAAAAGAAAAGCTTTTCGCGCAAAAAGCTCTGAACCAATCAGTCAACAAGCCATTGAAACAAGAGACTTTTGGGAAATCATTGTTAGGAAGAATCCCTGCTCAAGACAAGCAACAACAACGAACCTCTTTCTCGCCTTCAAGGTTTTTGATTTTTTCCAGTCGAGTTTTAAGTTCAAATTCCGATTTGTCAGCCCGTCTCGTTTCTTCGGACAGCCTGTTGTGGAGATCTATGACCTGCACGCCCGAGAAATTTCTTAAGCGCGCGATAAACACATTGTTTATATACGTAACCATAGAAATTCTTGTGTGATGTCGCCTTTTTTCAAAATAAACAAAAATATTTTCCACAAGCAAATTATAATATTGTCTAAAACACACGAAGTTTCTCTTATTCTGGTTTTCGAAAAAGGGCTGAAGTTGCCCGTTTTAGATGAACAATTAAAACATGCTGTAAACGCTCCTGAAGCAACTTAAAAATGAGGCAGAGCGCATAAAACATTTTTACCCTACGGTGAAACACTGCCGGCCATTTGAAGGAAGCAGTGATGAGTTTTGTTAGCGATAAGCTTTTGTATCGGGAGACGCACACAATCCTTACATACACTGAATGAAGAACTCCGATCAGCTCTGATTCTTGATCACTTACGCACATGCATCGCCTTCACTCACAAGAACAAATTGATTTTCAATTGCGCGTTCAACGGAATCGTTGGTCAAAAGCGGGTGCATACCTGCTTCTTGTAAGTGTCAAGCTGCGATCTTGCTGCGTTGGCCTTTTTCAGTTCATCTTCGAGGTCTACAGTTCTTTGCATGTAGGAAGTGTTTTGGTCTTCCAGTAACTTTACCTTTAACGCGGAAAAACTGTTTATATGAGAAGGATTTCAAAACAAAACAAAACAAGTAACTACCTAGCAGGAGGTGGCTCTCACAAATATCCCAGCCCCAGGAGCTTATGTAACAACCACATGCGCAACAGCCAACAACACATTGGCATGTTGGAAGAATCGTACAGCAACATAGGCATGTCACTCACAAATGCAGCAAGAGAATATCTTGCCCACCAGGTGGACGTTCAGACAGAACATCATTGGCTGGAATGTGGCTGTGAAGCGAAAAACACTGATCCAAAATTTTTACTTCTGCTGTCAAGGCAACGAAGTGCCCAAGTGGATATTTGTTTCAAAATGTGAAAAAAGACTTGCAAATATGCATTGAGAGCCTGTCGTAATGCATAGGAAAGGACAGGGCAGACGCACTTGCATGTTTTCTGCAGGACTACTCCCTTATAAGGATTTGGCAAAATATCAGAAAAGGCAACAAGTTTCCCATGGTCCCCACCCTCTTGTGGGCGGTGTAACTGGAAATTAAGTTATTGCAGCGATTTGAAAAAGACAATTCGAAGCATTATTATCGGATTCGACAAAAAACGGCAATATTGACACCTCTACAAACCTGAACCATGAAAACTTTAACGATGTGTACAATCTTATGTGCAACAGTGATATAAGCTTTCTGCAGCCCTAATCCCCAAACTACACTTGAACCGTGATGCTGGTAAAGATGAAATATTGGCTGAGCCTACCACCTATGCTGCTCCCAATGTGTTTTCATCTTAGTACTCCTTTCAATGTGTGTTTAACGCATGCACGAATTTCACAACAATGCATTAAAACCGTTTTTGTAACTATTTGCAAAAATAAGAATGGTGACATGACTGAATCTGGTAATTACAGAACTACTTCTCTTGCAACAATTGTCTCCGACCTATTCGAGCATTTATATTTTATTCTCCATTTCACGATTTGTTGCCATCACTAACAGTTTGTTTAAGCCACAACATGGTACTGACCTGTGTGCAGTTTTAGTCAAACAGTCCGTACAATGCCATGTAGAAAAGCACCCCAATGTTTGTAGCTTTTTTTAGATGCACCTAAGGTATTTGGCAGAAATAACCACAACCTATTACTAGGAGACAATAAATCATCTACAAAACAATTGTTTCTAGGGCAATCCAAGATCGATTTTAGGTCCATTGTGCTTTTTAACTATTTATAAATTGCTCGCCCAATTATGTTATGAAAACCATACTTTTTACTGATCATACAGTTTTAGTTCAGAGTGACAATAATTTGGAAAAATTACAAAACTCGGTCGCCCGTGAAATGGCAAAAGTATCTGATTGGCTGACTGCAAAAGTATCTGATTGGCTGACTGCAAACAAGCTCTCACTAAATATATTAACTGCAAACAAGCTCTCACTAAATATTTTAACTGCAAACAAGCTCTCACTAAATATTTCATAAACAAAATATATGTTGCTATGAAGATAAGTTTCACGGGGCTGTCATTTCTCACTTAGTTTTGTTTTTGTTGCGTTCACTAAAATTAGTTGCATTTGACTCTTGTATTAAGTAGTGCGATGTCTTTGTTCACCCATCGTCAAGATAGAAAGACTTAGACAGTAAAGCGTAACTTACATTCAAATACGTACAACGGTTACCTCGCCAGTTTAATATGCAGTGTTTCACATCAGACTATGCAGTGTTTCACATAAAAAATCCTCACCTGGCCGCGCAAGTCGCCCAGTTCTTTTAACTTCGCTTTGTATGATTCGATCGTTGCTTCGAGCTTTGCGGCTTTGTCCGAAGCGTTACGTAAATAATCAATTTCGTCTTTTAACAATCTGCGAACAGTGTCTCGTAACAATGCATAAGAATAAAATAACGCGCGTGGTTAAAAAGTTAGATCATTCGCGAAGAGGCGTATTTAAAAATTGAGCAAACATTTTATAGTTGAACCTGCGATCAAACTTGGAACGACTGTTTTTAAGTACGCGAGGCGGACATTAAGGGTAATCCACACCAAGTAACGCAGGCGTAGCTTTTGAGCCAACACATTCACTGATCCCAGCACTTGAGTCCATCAGACACAACACCGTACCTCGACTCCTCGGCTAAGGTCGATAGTTCTTCGATTTTGTTTTGACTTTCTAATAATTCCTGTTCAACAACTTCGCATCGCAGCTTGTAGTCGTCGCGTGCCGCCTCCAGTCTGTGCATAAACACAAGGTTGCTTTCACGTAGTAATTAAATACTTTCCAGTGACAACTGCTGGCAACAGAAACAAGCAATTCGAAACTACACCAGGATAACCGTGCAACCACAATGTACGAGTGACATACTGGCGTCTGGTTGTAACAAAAATGGTTTAAGTAGTTAGAAGTACCGGGAACTGAATCTTGGTTTAAAAGAATCCAGGATCTTTCCTATTCGCAAATGCCAAAAATATTAAACAGTTTCAACTTTGCAATACATGTGCAACACAAAGCATAGTGAAAAAGTACATCAAAAAAAAGAGGATTTCATGATGCTTTGCATTGAAACGCGGCCAATCAACGTTAAGTCATGCAACAAACTTTCAGGGGCACTTATCATCAATTACCGTGTACTTGAGTTTTTTAAACTTATTCACAACTCCGTAAATTTGCTTCTCCACATAGCACAGCATATGCTAGCAACCCTTATCTATACCATGGAGCTAATGAGGGAAAATCAGGGTCGGGTATTTCTGGTAAAAGACTTCTCAATTATCATCAGTCCTTGGCGAGTTTTCTCTCGATACCTGCGATGCAAGAAACGCTGAACAACGAAGCCAGTTGTTTCTTGGTTGACTTTAGCGATGATGATGGTGAGAATGCAACCGTAACTACTCCCGTCATCACAGATTAATGGCAATGCACACGGTTTGTAAATATCAAGGATTTGGACCGTTGACGCAACTTTAATATATCCTTCAGTGGCACATTACAATATTTTTAACTTAACAATTTTAGTAACAAAAGCGAGATGAGGTCAACTGAGTTGAAATTATACACAAGTCTTAAATTTTTTTTTATTAGTATATATACTTGTTTTTTNNAAATTAAAATTCTGNGTATAGTCACAGATATAATTTATTNTACACCGCATTTATTGATAAATAATGCATTTTCCTTAATGTGTTTTAACATCAGGAGTGTGATTTGCAGATGTTCCACATTACCTGTACGTTTCTTCTTGCAGCTCATCGATTTGATTCATCATCTGCGTATGACGCAGTGAGGCAGGTGAAGCAGGATCCAGAGACTCCGTTTGAGTCAGTCTTGATTGCAGTTCGAGGTTCTCCTGCTGCAGAATAGCTTTCTCCTCGTGGACCATCGCGACCTGAACGACGTTGCAACGATCGGGTTACGCGCGAATCAGTAAGGCTTGGTCGCTAATACGCCGAACAGGCTCAAGCGAAGTGGGCGAAATGTTTTTTATCGTCTACTGGCTAAGGAGTTAGCGCAGAGTTACTGATCGCAGACATGACGTTCAAACGAACTAACAAGTCAATGAAGGCTACTGATTAAGTGGCAACAGCGCTGGCCAAACATAGGCACTAACTCGAAACTGAAAAAACAGTGATGGAAAAAATGAAAAGGTTGTGACCTCGCACAGTCGAACAAGAATATTTGTGACCTCACACAGCTCAACAAGAACATTTGTGACCTCACACAGCTCAAGATCATTTGTGACCTCATACGGCTCGGCAAGAATATCTCAGCCAGCAAGCAGCACAACTGCTGGTGCAACTCGACGCATGACAACAGCCTTGCGTGGTGGACGAAAAAATCCATTGATGTACGATACTGATGTCAATCCCGTGTTAAGAAGTATGAAATACACATGGCAACAAGCAGTGGTCAATGAAAACAAGACGTGTCAACGTTGAGGTAGGAAACACAGCGTGAAATGAGCAAACGGAATGACAACAGGTGCTGAAGTGCGGGTGGAAGTTAAACAGAGAACCTTGTCTTGAAGTTCCGCACATTCCTGTTCAAGGTTGCGAAGGTGAGAAGTAGAACTGATCAACTGAACGCAGAAGAAAAGCAAGAAAGAAATACAGCAACACCTCACCGAGAAGGCAAAGAATAGCATGAGACTGGAAGTTCCAAAATATAAGAAATCGACTTGATGTGTGTGGAAACTTCTACTGAACATCCCAACACACAAAGTACCACCTCAACAACCACCACCAGCGAAACCTCGTCTAGCGACCGGTGTAATTCATGAGCAAACAGTTCTGTGACTGGAGCCAAACGTTATAGGCATGGACGTGAGGGAGGACTTGTGCGCTGCTTCTAAAGTTCCTGCCCCCGTTGCTTGGCTACTCGTTCCATACAACAATTGTGAAAAGAAGTCGTTTCCTTAGGGCCAGACCGGACTTGTGACCAGGGCTGTGCTGCTCTGGCCATTTAATTTTTTCGTTCCGGGTCCAGATTTTTAATTTTTTTTTTCGGCTCCAGATTTTTTTTTCACTCCGGCTCCAGATTGATTTGGCCCAAAATTAAAAACCATCGTGTTATTTGTACAATTCGCTAGCCCCACACACTAGGGCTGTGGAACCGGAACCGAAATTTCAGGCTCCGGCTCCAGCCATCCAAAATTCCCTGGGCTCGGGCTCCACAACCCTGCTTGTGATACAGCATAATTTTTGTCTGGTTGACGCAGTCGTCAGCAATTCCTGCAGTTTAAACACCCTCGGACGTTGCAGCAAACACCCAACGCCACGCTGCGCTCACCTGCATGTCGAGTTCGTGGCAACGTTGCGCCATTTCCTCGCGCTCAGCAATGGCGTCGGCGAGCTTCTCCTGCAAAGCCTTCATTTGCTCGTCGACGCCGTTGTCGGCTTCCACGAGCTCTCCGTCACTGCCGCACGGTTGGTAATGTTCCATCAATTCCTGCGGAGAAAGCGTTATATCCAGGGAAAATTTTCAGCAGGTAAACCTAGGCCGCAAAAGTAATCACGAAAAATTGCTTCGCATTCTTTCACGTGTCCACTGTAACACACATAAACATAACCAGACCGGCAATGTTAACCGGTTTAATCTCGCACTAACTTGTATAAACATCCGATTTTCAACCGTCTCTTACCTAGAATTTTATTATTCCACAAAAAACACGTACACTTTTCTGCAGAGTTGCTCTTGAGGTAGCAACCGGGAATTTTTTCGGCCACAGACCGAAATGTTTTTGAAATGACCGAAAAAACTTTGGTCATTTCGGTCAGAATGTCTGAAAATATAGGCTAGTGAAGACTGTTACGGCGATTTTTAATACAACTGTGGGACAAATGACCGAAATGTCTCAATGGACAAAAGTGTCTCGGCAAAAAATGACCGAAAGGTCTCAGCGAAGAAAAAAAACAGGTAGTAACCAGCTCTCACCTGGATAGCAGTCATAACAACGTGCTGTACGTCTTTGTCCAGCTGCATGATGTCTTCGATGTAAGCTGTAAAATTGTCATGGTTCGTAGAAGTTTGCGATAGGTGGTTAGCAAGTTCGTTGCCGAATATCATCAATTTAAACAACTTCACACACTACTGTTGCGATCGGAAATCCCGAGCGGCATATGCGCAAAGCTTCGCACTGTGGCAGCAAGCAACAATAGAGTTCACATGCCATGATCACTCTA
>JGI24021J15306_10011031_pt1 | contig 11239 bp, 9 predicted proteins | sample Ectturendosymbi1_FD_15306 | JGI IMG/M metagenome (IMG submission 15306)
GGGGGCAAAGTTTCGTCACAATCGTGTGACGTCACAAATCAATTTTAGGGGAAGTGTCGAAGACACAACCATTCTAGGGGGGTCCGGGGGCATGCCCCCGGGAAAATTTTGCGAAATTACGCATTTTTGTGCATTCTGGAAGCAAGTTTTAGTATAATGCTTTTACGAGACTTATTAGCCGGTGAGACAGAAAACTGAACTTCTGTTGTCTGAGGCTCGTGAAATAAACCTGTATGCGTGCTTGGATGTTATAAGTTTTAGACATGTATCGCTTATGAGACGCTTATTGAAGTTTCTGGGCTCAAATCTCACGCCAGCCGAAGCTTTTTTCTGGTGCTCATTGTTACCTGTGCTAAGTTACTTAACAGACACGTGCGAAGCAATTTTGTCAGTGAAAGAATGAAATCGTAAAACGAAAATCGAGCAGAGGAAACGTACAGCAGTCATAAAAATATTTGCGTAGTGCATATATCAGTGACCAGAAAATAAAAGTCAGTTTATATTGAGGCCCTTGCCCCCCCCCTGAGTTACGCCACTGCCGAATACTGTTTATAATTTTTTTTATTTTTAGGGTCTGAGGGGGGGGGCAAGCCACAGTGCCCTCCGTACGCTAGTGCCACCTGGTATATGTTTGTCATATAAATTACGGTGGTGCGTCCTATAATCGAAATCTGACTGGTTAGATAGGCTAGAGGTACGCAAATAAGTGGGTCGCGAGACCTTCCACTGTGGGCAGTGACGTAGCCAGACCAAAATTTTGAAGGGGTCAATATGTCTGATTTTAGGCAAGCAACAGTATTTTGTTTGGAATACCGCCTTTCAATGCACAAAATGACTTACATATGCTAAAAATTTGAGAAGCATGGCCCTCTGGATACGCCTATGACTCTGGGTCGCGAAATAATTTAAATTTACGTTTTAAATTTGCCATTCTCATTAGACAATAAATGCAATCATTTACTGTTTTATGTGCTGTAAGTTTCACAGAATTTTGCGCAAAATTGCTACTGTCACTAGTAGTCTTAAAATTGATATTTAACTATAAAGTATTTTCCACAAAATTATGTGATCGCGAAATGTCTGGGTCGCGAGAATTTAGTTAACCGCTTTTAGGGTCGCGCCAAAAAGTATTTGTAGACCCCTTTGCTACGCTACTAACGCTAAAAACGTCGGCGTTTAGGCGGTGTTTCCTAATCTGACTGCACTGGATGGCTGGAACATGATTTAGTGAAGGCTTCGACATAAACTTACTCCGGTAAAAACGGCGCAGCTAGGAAAAATCAAAAAAATGAAAAGAACGGATTGCAACTTTAAAATATTTCATTGAGCTTGATAAAGCATAGTCTGCTTTGCTGACCCTGCCAGCACGCCATCGATTGACTTGTGCGTACCTTAGGTTAGATCTGTTCCAGCGACCACCCCTCCTATACAAAAATCTCTATATTCTACATATCGTCACGCACATTCCGGAAATAAGATGTTTTGTACATTGAAAAGTTTATTACATAATGAATTTTGTACCAACTTGCGACATAATTTACCTAGCATATGTGAAATTGAAATTCATAGGAAAAATATTAACCCTTCTTTCAGCAAACCTGAAATAGTGGAGTACTTCTACCTTCTCATGAACTGCGTGAACGTCAGTTTCATCACGTTCATTATCTTTTCTTGGTGTACGTTCGTCACTTTCTGAACCACGTAGTTATATTTTTTGGTCCTTTTTTGGCACACCCTTTGGCCCAGCGCTCTAGGCAATCGCCTAATGGCAATGCCGGCATTGTAAGGAAGTGTCTGTAAACCTGAGGCCCTACACCCAACGCCGTTACAAAACGTTCGTTGTTATTATCAATCTACGTTGTGCAGACAGTGCGTGCTGGTTCTCTATGGACTTCGTGTCTGGTTCAAACATTGAAACAAATGAAATTAGTACGATAACCTGCAATATGTGGGAAGAATTCATCGGCCACAATTTTACTCATGTCACCTCACCATTCTGCTCCGGCAATCCTACGCGTGCGTGATAGTCAGTACAAACGATTCTTTCCCATTGTGGCATTGATTTTTTACAATTTGAACATTTGAATACAATTTGAACATTTGACACCACATATTTCAAATGGTCGAAAGTAATTTTTTTCGTAATAACGCAGGGGAGATTTTACGGTTTCAGCAGAAGTCAGAAGCCTTGACTTCTACATTGCATCTAAAGAAGTGGTTTCCAGATCCCTGGCCTGAAGGATTAGCAAATTTCCGATCTTCGAACAAGTTCTTGCAAGTTTTGTCAGTTCAATGATTGCGGCTTCCAGAAGAAAAATTTCCACTTCGAATTATTCGTTTTCACTATTGACTGCCTCTTGAGCTGATCCACAATATTTATCAACATGCACACGCAATCATCAGTTTCCGTGAAATAGATTTTAATGAAGTCAAAATAACTTGCAACAATAAAGATGTTCACACCTTTTTGCTGCAGGACCTTGCAACATACCGGTCTGCGTCTACCAAGCACTCCAATGAATCTTGAATTAAACCCCGACAGCAAAGTTATTTTCAAACTCGACTTCTGCGCGACATTTGCCAAGATTGAGCAAAACGAAGAACGTGAGAAAGAAACAGAATTGTGACAACACGTTATCTCATTTTATTAATATCGACAATAAATGGGCAACAACAAGGACGTTCAAACTATTTCCGAGCAATCTGTACTTTTGCTGCCGAGACAAACTCTCGGGAAATTGAAAAGTTTTAGGAAATCCCATAAGATTCGCGACTTCCCGTGGAGTGAAGTATCGCAACTGAGGTTCATCGACCGATTTGCTTATGCTTAAAATAGAGCCAGTACCTTCTACGTACTTTGCATAAGACTTAGTAAAACACGTTGACGCTTTTGAGTGCGGCGTCACTATGTCCATCACAGAAAGATACCGCTCGATCACATTTTTTGGAAGAGCGTAGTCTTTTACAGTCAATACATTCTGCTCTAGATACCTTTCAATCGGTTTGCACGAATGTCCAGGTTCGAAATTCGAATACTTGTCTTTGTTAGGGCTGTCTGCCGTTATCCTGCAATGCATATGAGGTGAAATTCGTTGAAAACTTTTACAGCAAAAATATTCTTCCAAAACATTACAATGTGTTTTTTTAAGTAAACCACTATGGGTAATTTCCATCTTTTAAATTTGCCCCTAGACATACACTAGAAGCAATATATAACTTATTCTGTGGTAGACCATTTACTTTCAGTATTAAGCATCTATTTGTCACAAATGGCAGCAAGCTGTTGCACAGGGTGCTCTTTCTTCCGATTTCGTCAACGGGACGCTACAGATAATAATTGAACGCCCAGTTCTTCATCAGGGAGAGAACGCTGCATGAGTAAACCCATGCAGATTAACCTCTTTTTGATGGAGAAACAAAAACTACTACAGACCTTGGCTGCGGCTAAAATTTGCTTGTTTGCAAGATATATTGTAGTTGATAACACAGACCCAGGCGTGAATTGCGAATTTCCAGGGTTTTACAGCACGAACTTCACCGTAAATTGTAAAACAACCGTCCATTAGCGATTCCGCAGCGTCACATTGCAAAAAGTGACAAAGCGGTAAGACTACGAATCACGACGAATAAGTGAAGAAGCACAATTTTTCAAAAAACTATGAAAAAAGTGCTGCAAAAACAAAGAACCAAACAAAAATCACTTATGAGATAATCGTTTACACTCGATAATAAAGTTGCTCCAACTAATAACGCATAAAACAGCTGAGCATCACTGAAATTCTATGAAAATTTTAATTGAGTCGCTATAACTTTCAAAGTAGAATTTTGTTAATATTTCTAAAAAATGAACCTTTAGAACAGGCTATAGGATCGCCAACTTCAACTCTTGTAAAAAAAAATAATTGGCATTGCGGCGTTTTGGCGAATTGTACACACCTCCACAGAAACAATCGCATTCTTTAAATCTACGATATCAAAGCACCGTCTGACAACCCAACGATACGCATCTCGGTCAACGCAAAACTACAGACTTGAACTAAACGAAGTGCTGCGAGTGAACACATCGATTCTTTATCAACCGAAAAATGAATTTGCGTTTTGCAGATGTTCATTGCTTTAAACAGTCAACCCATAAAGTCACGAGTAACAAGCGAACAAAAAACGCCGAAACATTACCATCTAAAACACGGGTACTATAAAACGTGTTATGCTTGAAAGCGTTCGTCAGTTGAAACTTGTACAACGACACGCTTTTTATGCTTTTCATAAGTGCAGCAGATGGAAGATAGTCCAGCTTTCCGTAGACTGACAAATATTTCGGTTTCATTACGAGTACGACAGTCCTCTATAACAGTGGTGCCCAACCAGTCGATCGCGGTCTACCGGTAGACCGCGGACTAGTCCCAAGTCGACCGCGACACTGTTGGAAAAATTCTAATTCTTTTCTACAGTGGCGTCTAATTAATATTTGACTTATAATGATTGTAAAAATTTCTTCGCTGAGGCAACGTAGCCCAGCACTTGGCATTGTGACTTTTCAATAACCCCTCATAATGTACGTCTCCTGCAGTTGCCAGCCACGTGCCATGATGGCGGGATAAAGTGATGTGCTGGTTACTGTTACTGAGACTAAGGAAAGCTGTTAGTTTAGTGTATGTTACGTATTATGTTAGTGAGCACTAAGACCAGTGGTGCTCAAACCGTGGCCCGCAAGGCCCTCTGGAGTGGCCCACGAAGCAATTTTCATTGGAAAGAAAACTTAACACTTTGATCATTTCAGATAATTTTTTACAGAATTTTTATTGAGATTATTAATTCTTGTGGCCCGCGAAGGGTTTCTGAAAGACAAATGTGGCCCACGAGCCAAAAAGTTTGAGCACCACTGATTAAGACCAACACATTTGAGAACTGTGTGTGTAGGGTATGTGAGCGCATGCCCTCAATTTACTGTGTTGATTGGAGGGTGGCGCTTCGCAGGAAAGTTGACACACATGGTTACAGATGCTAGCATGCGCAGTGCTCAGGAAGCCAACAATGATTTTTGTGTCTTTTTGTACATGTTTGGGTATATTGCTAACTAACGATAAGCTGTATTTTCGTAAGAAATGTTTAACATAGCTGAGACAAAACGAGCCTAGACCTGCCATTTCCACTCCAAATGGGAGGAAGATCATTTTTGTTTATTCTCATTCAAAACCTGTTTGTTTGATCTGCAATGCAACGGCAGTGCTGATAAAAAAAAGGAAGTTGGAGCATCATTTTAAAACATGACAAGAGAGCTATGAGATGATTTCCCTGCCCAAAGCCTTTTACACGCCACAAAAATTCGGGACTTGAAAGGACAGCTTGCAACACCCAGCATGGCAGTCAATCTTCACCAAACCCCACAACCCAGGGTTAGGGCATAACTATTGCTTCCTATCGCGTCTGTCACGTCCTTGGAAAACACAATAAGCATTCGAAGATAGAGAAGTGTTGTGAAGTTAGCCACTGCTGGCTGGAAACGATGCGAATGGGTTTGCGATGTTGACACTGGACTGGTAGATCTCGGGAGTGTGGCTACTTGAAAAGTAGACCTTAGGACAAAATAGGTTCGGCACCACTGCTCTACAAGGTATTAGCGATGACAATGCTGTTAGTTCCTGGAAGCTGTGTTGTTTGACAAACGGTTTTGTGAGGATCGCCTAGTGAAATGCCCGCTGAAGTATTTGAGGTAAATGACATATTGCACTTGTAATAACGACCTAACGATCAAGTAAACAACAAAATGCAAACGTTCCGCTCCTTATTGTAAGCATTCAGTCACAACATTTATAATACTCGTAGTTTATCAGCAGACCGTCTACATTATGTCGCGTACTTTGATTAATTTGTCCCTATTTTTGACACTAATCTTTTCAGCAATCTTGCATACCAAAACTGAATATCACGATCTATGAACTTTACTTAGACACTTGGCCACGTCGACACTTATTAATCTAGAGCAGGTCTTCACAACCTTTTTCGCTATTGCCGGCCGCACCACGTTTATTTTTATGAATTTTTTTTTTATTATTTTTTTGCATCGCTTCTGTTATGTTTCTGCACACCGAGCTTCTCCTGCTTCAGCACGTCTGTTTGGCCGTATTTCTACTAGTAACAGCATACAGTAGACAAATATGAAGAGATGCACGGCCAACAAAACTTATGATTCTAATTACATGTGCATGGCCGCATAAATTTCATCGAAGGCCGCATGCGGCCGGTTGTGCACCCCTGAACTAGAGCAACGTGTCTAGTTTTAGAAGATATGAAACTGAAGAAAACCTTCTCAACAACCACCTACTACCGGCGTAAAAAAGTGTTCTAAAACCAAGCAAACATGATGACTTTCATAAAGGGATGCGTTTACTCTGGTGGGTCTTTGGTTCTACGAAAGTCCCAAGTTTCCCCAGTTATTCACTTTTCTGAAAACGGTCATTTTTCCTCTGCACCGTACGAAAGATGACACGCAAAAGTTAGCAGTGGGTGCAGGGGAAAGCTGTTGCCTAAGAAAAACTTTTACTGGTTGAAACGTTGAAAATCGTTTTGGAACATAGCACCCATGAAACGAAGCAAAATTTCCGACTCACGTGAAATCCAGACAATCCCCAGCAAGGTTTTCGGAAAACGCAAAGTTGCCAATAAAGTCCGAAGGCAGCGATTCAACCACACTTTGATTCCACATTCCTTTCTCAGGTTGAATTTCAGTACTTTTCTTCGCCAAGAAATAATAACTATATAAAATAAGTTTTGGCAATTGAAATCACGCAAAAAATACAAAATAGCTCGTTAGTTGAAAACATTTGACAATGCATTGATACGCAAGTCCATTCGAAACATTAAAAATACCGTTTACCAACGATCGCACACGTTTAAGCGGAAAAGCAACATAAACAAAGTTATAATTAGTATCGATACCCGCAGTCGTTTGTGCGTGAATCAACTGCTTAATAACTTTCTGAAGTCAAACTTTACACAAAGCACAGAGCTCTAGCAACGACATCTCAACATCCGTTGTGATGCGGTGCAACAATCAGTTGAGGCCATTTTGGAGTTTCGGTTTTACTGATTTTCTTAGAAAACATTTTTTTACCATTGCTGATAAATTTCTATAAATTGAGAGAATTGGTGATTTGCTCCACAAAGAGTCCACATTAAGCCTAAGAGTTGACATTCAACATACTGCCTTCTCAGTTATTGGACACCAGGGCACATCCTACAATGCACAAATAGTTTGGCTACAGCAGCATGGATGATAATAAACCTGCTGCTTACGTAAACTTCATAACCGAAAAACAATGATGATTGCAGAAGAGACGATATTATCGACAAGCTTTGCAATCCCACGTAACTCGAAAATGCACTGGATTTCCACTAACATTAGCAAATAACCAAGGTGTGGTAAGAATACGTTCCAAGTTTGGTGATATTGTTTAGTAATGTTGGTTAAAGGTGATAAAGCATGTTTTCAGCATTGTAATAAATGTACTCCGATTCTGTCCTTGACGCAATGAGATTATCAAATCTGACGACAGAAAATACGCTGCTTTGGAAATTTCCACCAAGCGCTAATAGTTGCTCTTAGCTACTTTTCAACGTTCTCAACGCTGTCACTAAAAGAGACAAAGTGTTTGGATCAACTACAAATCCATCTTGAAATCGAGCAGGAACCGGGAGTTGACAAACTTAAACTGAAGTACCAATTACACAATAAATATCCATATATAAAGGTTAAGCCAAAGCGGATTTTGTTAAAAGCTGACTGACTCGCTGCGCCTTCGTCTTACCTATGCTTTGCCTCGTTTCCTGCACATCGCTAGTTTTGCATGCATTCTTTTTCGAACCTGCTCCGATATCGCAAGAGCGTTCAACTTGGATTTTTCTAGCAATCTCGTGAACATTATCCCAACGTCAGCAAGAAAGCAATTTGATCGATAAACGTCGGCGGTGCGAAAACTAACATTTAGCTTGCCATTTATCAGTGTGATCAAAGGAACCCCAACACCGTACCGCCACGACAAAGTATACGTTCTTTCATGCAAAGACTCAGCAGATTCTCTTATGCATAAGGGCAAGGTCAGTGCTATGATTGAGACACATTGTTTTCTAACGTTGATTCGTACATTCATACGAGTAACTTTCAGAAAATTGTCTGCCTTTTTCTGGTTGTTTGGCACATGCTAACCTTGCAGTCGCAATCATATAGTTTGATATGCTTACTGCACCTTTGGTTTTACCAACACTCTTTCATTAGATTGTAGGCAGGGCCGCAAATTCGCTCATTTATCACGTATGGGCAGATTCGCTGCAGTGGGAAAGGTGGTATTTCACTGCTGAGGTGGCGCCTTTTCTAAATGGACAGGCATCTCACGCGTTTAAAGTAGGTGGTATATTACGTCCAGAGACTAGAAAATATATTTATAATGTTCGCTTCAACAGCCAACACTGATTCCATAATTATGTTTGAATAGCTGCATGAAGTTTTGTAAACCTTGTTGATTGTCAGTCCGTTGATAATATGCATTTCGCAAGTCTTGTTACCAGGTTGCTGTGGTAAACCTTTAGTCAAAAAGAAATCTTAATGCTCAATCTAGCAGCATTATAAGGAATCAAAACATTGATCCAAAAGTGGTTATCCCAGGTCTGACTTGTTACAAGGAAAAACTTCAGAACCGAACAAAGCCAAACCACATTCATGATAGATGAATGCATGCAATGACCTATTACTTTTCGAATAATCTTTCGTAAGTATCATTACATAACTTTGTTTTCTTGCTTTCACAGAACTGCCAGTCCTGACCACAGGCGTAGCCAGGGGGACTTGCCCCCCCCCGATTTTCAGAACATATAGTCATTTTGTGCTTTGAGAGGCGGTATCCCAAACAAAATAGTGTTATTTGCCTAAAATCAAACATTTTAGCCATCTCCAAATTTTTTGGCCTGGCAAAACATTTTGCATATTTTATGGCTTCTATTTAAGCACAAGAGCGTAAAAATTTGAACTAAAAAAATGTACTACGTAGCATTGACAAGAACCTATGAAAGCAAATAAAGACAAATAATGTGTACATACCGTAACCTTGAATTCGGAATTCCTATTTGTTTTGGAGAAATTAAAAACCCTTGCCAAGTGTAACCAAGATTTTTCATTGTTTTCACTAATTCGTCATGTGCTTTGGATGTCTCAAAACCTTTGACATTCTCCAACAAAAGATAGTCAGGAAGATACTTCATTTGAGAAACAACATCTAAAATGTGTAAGAAGGATCTGAATAACACAAATGAAGACATGATTATATGAATTTCCACAGATGTAAAACATATACTTTGTTTACTTTGTTCTCGGATCTGAAATGTCTTGCTTCAAGCCAACTCTAGTGAATGGTTGGCATGGTGGACTCATAACAATTAAATCAACACATAGTCGGTCCATCTGAGATGATCTAGAAAACAAAGATTTAATTTATGCAATAGAAGAAAAATTACATTTAAGACTTGCAAGCTTAGCATTCACAAACTCCAAAAAATCTGCAGCCACGAGTATGGGCGTGCAGGGTATTTCTTGCAATTTTACCCAGTTGTGCTGTAAGCCTGCCATGTGAAGCCTACTGCACACGGACTAGGACTAATGTGTTTTTCAGTGGTCTCAGTCTATTTCTATGACGCCACATCGCCTACATAGGTGTCTAGCAAGGTCTGCATTCGACTACTAGATTCTGAAAATTTTCCATTTTTACACAGCGACTGGTTTGTGGTTTCCAAAGAGTTTGCAAATTGAACACAGACCTCTCATTACATCTATTTATGCACTCTGATGTTATAGAATCAGACAAATCAGATTTCGACACTGATCAATAGACTGAAACCATGGTGCGGCAGTGATCCTTGGGCGTTATGTTCAACACAATATGCTAAGCCCTTGTGTGATGTAATAATGGTCTATGCTATAGTTGGATGTTGCGCTCAGTTGTGGCCGTCATTATAATACTATACGTTCGTTGGTGTTTGTGAGCACGTGTGTTGCATCTGAAACCGCTGAATCTTTCTTAGAGATCAGTCAATGCACTTGAAGAACACAACAACGTGGAAGAGCAAAAAAATCTGGATTACAAGGTACGAAAAGAACAGATTTTATCCAGTGTTGGCAAAGATTGGGATTAAAAAATCCGAATAAACTGAAGATTTTTATAAAGAAAAATGTTTGAAATCATTTGTACCACCAGTGTTATCCAGTTTTTGCGAAGATATGGGTTAACCGAGGTTTACTGTATGAGCATGAAGTGAAGGTCGAAGCATTTAGACCAACACTGTGTTTACTTTGCAAATTTCTAGTTGCAATTTCACCTTGTATTCTTTTCGCTAACTGTAATATTTCTTCTGTACCATCACCAAGCTTAGATGCTTTTATTGAAAATTTATCACAACTATTACATAACAATCTCATTGTTCCGCCATGGGAGCTGGGTGTTCCACAGGTGTAGAGCATGAGCTTGCTTGCTTTGTATATTTATGCCACCAACCACTTCACTGATTAAGCTTGTTAAATCAGGCTCTTTTCATGGGTCTTGTCACTGTTCATATATTTTCGTTCAATGTCTGGCCTTTCACGTTTATGTTGCAGGTGACCTGAATCAAGAGGTATTGTTCATAGCAAGCGTTCTCTCAACTGTTCACTCGTGCTTTACTTGGGCTCATCTGTTATAGCCAGAGCTACCCCCTGCAATTAAATATTTTTTTAAAAGTTTAACTGTGATTGAATGTTTTTTGAAGCAATGGTTTTACATAGAGCAGGGGTGGCCAACTTGTCTTCCACTTGGATCGACTAGAAGATTTCTGGACAACTTGCGATCGACCGGTCGGTAACAAAGTCAAAAGTACAGAATGTGATAAAATGCAACGTTTTTCCTGTAAATGAATTTGTATTACCATCGAGAGCTGTATTTTCATGTTTCAGTCCATTTAGTACTTCACAATAGTACACGAAAACAAAGTTCAACAATATTGATTGAAAAGTGTTCTTTTTAGGTATCTTGTCAATTCAATGCTAAATCAGGTGCAATCGACCAATCGATCACTTGTTGGCCACCCCTGACATAGAGCACAGGATTTGAATTCCAATCCAATGGAAAGTTCCCACTGAAGAATAATTTCAAATGAATGATAAACTGTCTAGTAACTAGGGCTAATATGAATGAGGTTGGTATGTAGAAGATTAATC
>JGI24021J15306_10011032_pt1 | contig 11238 bp, 9 predicted proteins | sample Ectturendosymbi1_FD_15306 | JGI IMG/M metagenome (IMG submission 15306)
AACCAGAGATGAAATTTCGCAGCCCTCCCGGCCATTTTCACCACGAGCCGCCACTGCACTTCAGTACTACCTCAGTAATCAGTGATGGAGTGAATAGGTATTGAATGTAAACAATTACACTTTTACAAACTGATTTCAATGTAGCTGCAATTGAAAATAAGTAATTGACTTTATCACTGCACACGACATTTGTGCGTGTTTTCCCTGTATGCACCATTGCATAAACATCGGCATCTGAGATATTTGTGCCATGGATGGCATGTACAACGGCCAGAAGACGGCACCAGTGTGGTTTGACCTTCGGCACAGAAACATTATTGCTGATCAAGATGTACACGTTCGTTAAGCGATTGTCTGTTCGTTGCACCTTGGGTGACTGCTCCTGCTTAGAGCTTTGTTATCAAACAATCCCTTCGTATTCACAAAAAATCTTTGACCACGCCTGTCAATTCTACAAACTCAGAGAGCTGTCAAGCCCAGCTTCCCGAACCCAAATACATCGGTTGATGAATGAGCCCGCAATCTACATTCGCCAAAGCGGTCGAGTTACGCCTGCATGCGTCGGTCGAGCCAAGAGACATTTCGCCATTGTTGAAGGTGACTGCTGGGAATGATTAATTTCTTGACTTGTCAAAAGTAATAAATCGTTTCAGTTTAAATCTGGAAGGACGCTTGCAGCGAACGCCATAACGGTGAAAACCGTTTTTATGAGACATGTTAACAAAATGACAGATTTTTCGAAGATACTCAATAAGATCAACACTGTAATTATAAAAGGAAATCATTGGAAAAGACGGTAAAGTTAAATGATGAAAGGATTGCGGTAACAAACATTTTAAGTGTTGATTGTTTTCTCGTGTGAACATTTTGCTACTGCGCAGTAACTCTCGTTAGAAGCAACACAGATTGTTCATTATTTTGATGAAGAGCAACGGAACGTCATATTTTACTTGCAGCTATCTATGCTTGACACTTTGCATGATTGCCGATTTGTTTGTGCTTAGCGTACTTTAAAGAATATGGGAACGAAGCCAGGAAGGAATGAAGGGAAACCACGCTCCGGTAGATCAGCCAATCACAGCAAATCCATTGTTGACATTACCTTGCAGCTAATCTGTGCGGAGTCGCAGATTTTAGTCTCACACCCCCTTCCAGCCCCACCTACGGCGTTAATGTGCGTTTTAAGCCCAACGTTTGTGTAGTACACTTTTTAATCTGCCATCAGCAAAATGAGACCAAAAAGCAGATGTTATTTGAGCTTTTCTCTATTCTCACTTTTGCTTCATGTATTTTGAAATGTCATTGCTTGGCTCCCCTTCTAACAAAAACAGTGGCGCAAGATGTCAGTACTTGATCGGATGCAATTTGCTTGTAACGCATATAACAAACCGAAGTTTCCTCATAAACTTGCCATACGTTTTCACGCCACCAAGTTTCAGAAAATAGTAAACTAAGGTGATCTGGTAATTTCGTTGCTTCCAGCTTGCTGTATGCTAGTTCAGAGATAAGTATCTTAGGAAAAATCTGAGTCAAATTTGACCAGAGTGCGATAGTTCTTTACCGAATTCATGCATTTGAAATAAACGTTTTAGAGAGCAAGGTTCAAATTGCAACTTGTCCGGTAAATATTGTAAGTGTTGAAGGTCGCTTTTTATGAAACAGTAATTCTTGAACTTCCTCCATTTTTGAACAGTGGTTCGTTCTTTGCCATCAAACAGCTGCGGCTGTTTGTGGATTGGGGGAATATTGACGGTTGCGCTGTTTTCACGCTCATGGGATGTTTCGATACTCAAGGACGTCTGCCCCCTACCCTGACCCCTCCCCTCCCGAGAGCCGTATATACGAGATGTGTTTGAAAAGTAACGAGACTGTATGTTCTGTGCGTGTTATGTGTCCGCTCGGAATTAGCGCTGTACGTTACAATGTAAGTCAACCTCTCATGAGTGCACAACTGCAGTTTCAGCTTTTTGCGTTAACTGTATGCTCTTTCGCAGGCTTTTGTTTGTAGATAGCCTAGCGGCGATCGTTATGAAAAATTTAGATCCACAATTTTTGCTGTAACACAATGACCACCGAACAACGAACTAACTCAAAACTTCTTGTTCGGCTTGGAAAAATTCCAACAGAAGCATTCAGATTTCCGCAGGATGTGTATGGGGATGACACAATGTCGAGAGCTCGGGCTTTCGAGTGGCACAGGAGGTTTAAGGAGGTAAGGGAGGGTGTTGAAGACTACCCCAGGAGCTAGAGGCCTGCCACAAGCAGGACTGAGGAAAATGTCGAGCTTGTCCGCCAGAAGCTACATGGAGATCACTGCCTGACTGTTAGAATGATTACAAATGTGTTGGACATGAATTGCGAAAGAGTGTGGACAATCATAACGAAATATCTGGGGATGAGAAAGATCTGTGCAAAAACCCCGACAATTCTCCGGCGTACAATGCATTGAGCATCCGGGAAGTTCTTGCCGAAAACATCATTGCTGTGCTGGAACAACCTCCATACTCACCAGACCCAGCTCCCTGTGATTTCTTCCTTTTCGCTAAGCTCAATGGAGTCATGAAAGGAACACGTTTTCCTGACGTAGAAGCCATTAAAATGGTCGTGACGAAGGAGCTCCGAGCGATCCCGGACAGATCCTTCCAGGAGTGCATGGAGGCACGGCAGAGGAGGATGGCGAAGTGCGTTAGATCTCAAGGGCATTACATCGAAGGCGACATGTTGTACTGGAGTTTACAATTTGTATTTGGAAAATATGAATTATGCGCACAGTCTCGGTACTTTTCAAACACACTCCTGACAGAATGAATAAATGAATGAACGCCGTTTTCATTGTGGATACTTTTCGATTTTACATTTTATTGCATTGTTTATAGCAATAATGACCTGAAACTCTTTGCTTCCTGAAACTCACATCATGTACAAAATTTGGCAATTTCTTGCAAATTTTCCGCACTTGCTTTCAACCGCAGGCAATTGTATTTTTACTTTTTTATTNNCAAAAATTTCTTTTCATCAACTTGTTTTCTTGATATTTTCCTTGAAAACATCAACCAAAANAATGAAAACACTCGTGTGTTTGACAAAGTTTAAAATCTTAATGAAATGTATCTAATAATTTTGATGAACCACTTGTAGGGATATGATTTTTTATCAAACGCCATTTCACAAAACACTTGAGAGATTATGGATGAGAGAACTGTTGCATTCTTCTGAAACAACTACTTCAACAATAGTTACCCTAATGCTTCAGTAACACTGGTTATCAGTCTTTGTTTTCCCTACATGTGATGCATTCTACACTCTTACGTTTCCATTAACTCAAAAATGTGTTGGAGTAGACCCTCTGGTGACCAGGTTCTGTTCGTACCTGGTCCTGTCACGTGTGCAAACAAACGAAATGCACTGAATCCACACGTCTGAACCTCTGCGCTAAAGTGTATGGAACATACAGTACTTTAAAAGTGCTTGCTGACCAAAGCTTATGACCTTCGTGGAGGTGAAATCATTCCAAATTATTTTGTTTCCGGACAAGTTTGTTTGATTTCTGCTTCAATTTAGTGACGAAGTTAACGAAACCCGCACAAGAAACAAACAAAACTCATGTTTGGATTATTTGAAACCCTGTCCTAGGTTCAGTTTCTCGTAACCGCAATTCCACTAAGCCGGCCAACTGTACGGTATTCGAAAAATGTCCTATTCATTTAATTCATTTTCATATCAACTTTTTCTTTGGCGAGGGTGGGGATAGCAGCTCTGGGACTCCAAATACGTCACGATTTTCAGCAATCTCTGATATTTTCGCTGCGGCTCCACATCAAGACGGGACCAAGTCAGGTCGGAGATGAAGTCACCTGGGCCTTGGACGACCTCTGGGCCGCTTTCCCGTGTTTGTAGTCAGCAGGAGATGACTCGCCAATCTTTTGTAGGACATTAGCCAATGTAGCTGGGATCTCTCGATTCGGAGAAGTGGATTGACATTCAGGGCTCTGCGAATTTCACAGCTACGCACTTTTGTCACGAAGTGTCATACTGTAGACTCTTCGCAAAACCCCACCTCTGCCGCTTGCACTTGATATAATATTCTTTCGGTCATAACCCAAGATTCATGACCACAGATAAGAATCGGAACAAAAAACGATTTAAAAATTTGAGAGTTTTACGGTGTTTCAAAGCTCCTGTTTTTGTCACCACAGATCGATAAAGCTCACGCAGAACTGAGTTTGCTTCACCAATCCGTGAAGTAAACGCTTGTCAAGCGCAACCAACCATACAAATAAAGCAAAAACGTTATACTTCGAAGTTAGGTAAACAATTTACAGAAGACGGGCAACAAATCGATCAAGTGTCGGGTAACCCGCCTACGAGTTGCAGTCAATAAAGGAAGCCTTCATCAGGATACTCCCACATGCAGCGCAGCGATTGCTGGGTTGAATTCCTTCAGATGAACTCTCCCACACGGCCACTGTTGTTTTCAATTGGAAACACTAGTACGATGCGTAGTAAAAAGCTCGAAGAGCCTGCGATGGACTTAGTTCACACCCTGGGGGCATTAGTGATGGGTTTGGGTGGCCTGATTTAATTGGTGATCGGTGAAAAGCTGTTGCTAGTTGCTGAGGCAGAGGAGAAAGCTGCTTGCGCTCCTTGAGAAGAGGCGGGCTTAGTAAGCATACGGAGAGAGCAGAGGTGTGTGGTAAAACCGCTGCAGTGTGTTTGTGCAAGACTTCGCAACGTACTGGGCAATTGCGAATTCGATGTAAACGCTGGATTGCGGTTAGCTGAAATTGCGATTAGCTGCAAAGAAGCAAATGCTTCACTTTTGCGGCAACAAAAGTAAAGCATTTGCTTCTTTGCAGCCACAGAGCAGTCAAAGAAGTGGCGAAGTTTTTGAAATTGCCGGCAGGAGATGCTGATGATTTCGATTTGAACTCGTCGCAGACATTTACTTTTATTAGCGTTTTATGCGATAATTAGTAAAGTTGGCAAAGCAAGCGCCAAACGCTTTTTTTCGGGTCTGGAAGTTAAGTCGCGAGAAAATTACTGGTCACCGTCATGGCATTGGGCTGAAAATGCTTTAAGAATTANATTTTCGAGGCAGATAAAAAATCACACTCTTCAAAAGCAGCGCGGATCAGAAACATCAAATGCAACAAGTACCAGATAAAAAACTTTGGAGCAGGAAAAATGTTATCGTAAAGAACCATCCATGAAGTGGGCAAAGTGATTTGTAGAGTTCATGCCTCAAACACCAATAAAACAAATCTCATGCAGGCATCAATTTAGGAACATTTTTTGAAGCAAAGACTTTACTGTTAACATTTGTTGTAAATTTTTTAAACGTCGTTCGTTTAATCATAGGTTTGATAAAATCAATGAAAATATAGCAGCACCACGTTTTAACCCAATATCAGCGTGAAAGCTTTTCGCGGAAAGAACCCTTTTTAAGGAAAGTTTGGTTGAAACTGATTAAATAGGTCATATGAATACATCAAAAGGTCCTGAGCTGTAACAACCAGAAGTATAAAGCGTTATAAAGATCCAACAGAATATCTTGCTTATCAGTGGTCTCTGCACTGCCGCACTGTGGCAAAAGCAAATTGTCATCAATCGTACTCTTTTTTTAGTGAAATACGTATAGAAGGAAACTCTACATTGAACTGTCGATAAACTTTCTGTCAAACCGAACTTTCTGGGCTCTTTGCAATTGAAACGCACTGCTGCTAACGTGAGCTTTACATCTATTTTATAGTGTGGAAATACATCTGGAATGAGCATTTCTTAACATTTCTAAGCAATGCACTTTTAGAAAGTGAGTCATATTATCGTGCAAATTTATTTCTATGCATTGTTCAACACTGGACCTATTAGCTAATAAGTTTATTCAGTTTGTGTGACATTGCTGTTCCTTGTTTGACGCAACGTGAAGACCTCACAGAAAAGTGTGGTACTCTGCACAATCCACTCTCAAACGCGTTTCCCAACCAATATTTTCCTGTAAACCTTGTTTCGTTGAGTCACAGAAACATATCACCATTCATAAGTTGCTGAAGACGCTGCGTTGTTGCGATGATTTGCCCAGCAACAGCCATGTTTGGTTGAGCCGACGCATTAACGTTGCTCCCAAGAACGTAACACTCGCCAGAGTTTGAAAATTCGCAGNAGCACAACAAAATCAAGAATATTTAGCAAATGTTTTTAATGACTGTAGAGAGACGTAACGCGCATCAAATATCTTTCGGCTGCAACGGTTACCAGTGTTGTCAGTGTGAACTCAGACACTTAGTAGCATCAATAGAACAGTGCTCATACAGTAGTTGGGCCCGTTATAAAAAATATGATGTCACCAGAACAAGTTTCACTAATGGTTAATCTTTAATCTTGTAGCTCCATCTAAATAGGGACATCACCGGACTTGCTTGCAGACACTGTTTATGATGGGAAAGTGTCTTGAAATTTTTTTACATCCAATTAAAAACTATGCAATATCAATTGGAAAAGCATGGAAATAAAGCAATGCTTATTCAATGATGCATCAACAAAATGTCAAATAAAATAATAGCAGTGATTAATCGTTTACCGACTTCGTCCAAAAAAGTCATTGAAGTCAACAATAGTTTGCGCTTTGAACAGCAAAAATCAATTTCATTTCTCGAATCCTCAAAGGTCATCCATTCAGAAAGGTCAGAAGAACTATAAGTAGCACAAGGTGTAACGTGATATTCGGCGCCAGGAAAGCAAACTGAGTAGGGGGTGGTTCTGTGTGAGACTTGGTTCTCATCTGGCTTGCTCAGTAAACAAACAAAAAACCGACGATATTAAGCGAGCGATCATTCATTTTAGTTAAGCCAAGCAGTTATATTTAGACCAAGACAATCGACCGAATCATCTCCATGGTTATTATATGTCTATTGTCTTGGCGGTTTTTACATCAGGACATTTAAGAGCTTAAGTGCGTCGCCATCGTGAATCCAGTTGCGAATGAACCTTTGCACAAAGTTCGTCGACATTGCGAAAAATTTTGGATATTTCTTTGTATTTTCTAATCTCACTCTTTCTGGCCACTTTTGTTTCGAAAAATACAATGCTTGTACAGTTGGAAAAACTGAACAAAGATTTGCTTAAAATGTTACGCAAGGTTTGAAAACAAAAGAGAAGTTTTTTAATATCCACAAAAGCTGTTTTGACAAGAAACTGTTTTATACAAGAATGTTTTTTTTGTGATTAACAAAACAGGTATTTAACACAAGCATTTTGTTGTTTTACTTACGGTAAATAAGTATGACGTTTTACTTACGGTAAATAAGTACCAAATATGACGTGATATACGTGGTTGTGATTAGCTCTAAGGCAATAGCAGTACCACAGCGAAGCACGTTCCCGACAAATGAATTTTGTTGGTTCAGATGCATTCATCGACTGCCTTGCTTGTGTTTTAAAGTCAACGCTTTTGCTGCACAAAGCCATGCAATGGTTTGTTGGTGACTTCAGTGGTTTTGTTTCAAATTGCTGATCGGCTTTTTTTGCTTACATGAAAAGTAGCAGAGGTTAAGTGATTTTCTGTGTTATGGTTTCCAAGACTAGAAGAACATTGTCTTGTTACTGACCTGGCTATGTTTGTAAGAACGAGGTGACGAGTTCATTTCTGAATTGCGTGGTGACAAAAACGAGCAAACAATAGGTCAACTGATCTAGCAACATAAACAGTGCCCCTGAACAAAAAGCATCCAATGAAAAGCTCAATTAGCATCTTTGTGCCTTGTAAAATCGCTTGTCGTCTCCCTTCAATAGGTTAAACCTGTTTGAAAAAAACAAGGCAACGACTCAGATGAAGTAAGTCCCTGCCGTAGGTCGGCAGCTCATGAATCAGCAATAATTAACAATATTTGAAAATTTGTATATGTATACTACAAGTTCTGCTAATTATCGTCCGCCATTCTGCCACAACAGCTTTCTCTGAACTGCTCAAGATGTAGTTTATTTTAAGTTTATGTCTCGATGCAGCCCTACCTTCGATTGCCCTGATGATGCAAATGATGATTATCATGCGCTCTCCTACAATTGCAAGAAATTAGAATAGGTAGTCATTCTATCTTAGGCAAGAAAAAAAGCTGGGCGCACAACTTTTACAAAATTTTAATGTTTTACCCCAAGATTCAATTGGAATTGCCTTTATGTAATGCTGGTAACGTTGTCCTCGTTGGTGAGGTAGTGCACGAGGCGTTGTCTGTTGAACCTTCTTATCTTTAACCAAAACAAGACAATCATGCAACTTTTTTTGATGCGCACTTTTTCTGTGGGTCTATGCTCAGTTTCAGCAGGCGTGAAGGCCTAGATGTCTCGATGTCATAGATGATGGAAAACGATAGTTTATATTTGTTTTCAAATGCGTTCTCTTGAGGTTTGAGCAATGCAACTGTGCCCGTTCACCCAAGAAAAAAGGCTAAGCGAAGAAAAATCAAAAGTGGATTGACAAGCACCAACTTCACTTTTCTGCTTGAAGCAAAGAAAAATTAGTTGTGTTTTTCAGTTTTTCTTTCCAGATGAGCCATGGGTTTAAGTGTGTCAAGCCGGGTGTAATGGAGATGTGTAGATTGGATCAAAAGTTAGCATACGTACTGACTGTACAATTTCTCTTTTATTGCAGGTGGAAATAACAGTTCCATTTATTCGCTTCACCTGAACTAAAGTTACAAGCTTGTATTACTGAACCAGACCATCATACCAAAGCACCAACCTACTGTATTTTTTTGCATTTGCAAACGTTTTGGCAGAAGCGAAAATATAGCCGTTTTGTTTCACCTCAAACCAAGATCAAGCTCAGAAAGGACATCAAGCGCTCCAATCACCAGGTGAGAACAGACTGATTATAAAAGCGCTTCACCACTTGACATTTTCATTTTTTTCTCAAATTACATCTTTTTAAAGAACGTAGGTTTTAGTGCTGGCAGGATTTTCACCCTCAAACCTTAGGGTTGTTTTTTTTGTTAGAAATATCTCGTATCAAGCGAAATGTGCGGAGTAGTTGTTGCCCTGTGAGCTTAACATGTTTGCCACAATAATATGAAACAACAGCATTCCGTTCATTTCATTTTGCTACCAATCGGAGAATCTCGCTCATGGTGGCTGCAAACATACATGCGGACACTTCATGGTCCCATTGTTGCGTCACACTCGCATGTCCACTGGCGCTTGGAGGAGCTCCCGGAGAGTGCAATGATGTGCATTGCTGGTGGCGGTTTTGTTGAAAGATGAACATGCATGCAGGGTTGCGGAGTTGGAGGTAAGATATCGGAATCCGACTCCAACTCCGACCTTTCCAAAATTTTCGACTCTTTAACATAAAGGGAATGACATTTGGCTGTTGTTGAAATCAATGGAAATCGTGGTGCACAGCAAGAAATCTCTGTTTCAACAAAAGTTTCAGAATAAACTGTACCATTTCAACAGGAATTCCCAGTTCAAGAGTGTGATTTGAAAAATGATCCCATTGGACATCCGGAGTCGTAGTCGGACAAAAAAATCCCACTCTGACTCCCAGTGTTGTTAGGAATGCTACTCTGACTCCATCCAAAAACCTCCGACTCCGGCTCCGACTCCGCAACTCTGTTTGCATGATCCCATGCCCCTCCATACCATACCTAACCAAAAGGTTCCAAAACAAGGACGAAACGGAATTTTATCAAAGTTCTGGAGAAAATGTTTCATATGCTTTTTTGGCATTGTTTATGATCACTGTTTTTTCAAACATCCTGCTTAATTATACAACTGTCTTGCGTGACATAAACTTCTATGCCTCTATTACACTTTGAAAGCAGTTAATTTACACGTTCAACTCAAGAAACATCTTCACTTATTCATTAAATTTCCAAATGTTTGTTAAACCCTTCCTCACTGCTGTGCATGCAGAGATTTTCACTTCTATCAAATACGTAAAGATGCCATCGAAATTTATAAAAAATAATCAAAGTAAAAAATACCACCGATGAAAGACTTCAGTTTTTGAAATTAAACCTGATTATAACGGCTACGAAGCAGAATGAGTGGCAGAAAGAACATAATTTCTTTGATTTCTGTTTTACTAAATTGCAGCTTTGTGTACAAACTTCGTCTAAAAAATTGACACATTTACAGTTTTTCCAACTTTATGCAAAAACCCAGGGATAATCTTGTCAAAAAACACCATCAATTACAAATCGTCACGGATATGAAATATATTTTACTGTACAGTGCTTGCATTCCATATTGCACTCAGGGCCTGTTGCTAAAGTTGGCTTTTGTTGAAAAAGAACATGCTTAAGCTTCTCATAAAGCAAAACTTAAATCAGGTCTTATCAGCAATGTTTATGGGTGCCGTGAATCGGTTAGTGCGATCTGTTATTCTCAGAAAAACAACGCATTTCTTTTTTTATTGTGTGATGCAGAATTTATTCAACTTTTGTTTCTTATATCCTCGTGAAAGTTCATAGAAGTCTTACCTCCATTTTTAGGAAAAACAACTTCAGCAAAGTTGCTCCAATGCCAAGAGGTGCAGTGTGCGCATTGGCCTCCATGCGCTGCCTCCCATTTTTTGTTGCATATTCAATTAAGAAACGTTTTCAATTAAATGAACATCCGCGCGGGGTCGCCGCGGCGCTAGAAGCCTCGTCACAAACGTTTGTATAATCTGCAACAATTTTGAAAGAAGCAAGGCATGTTTTTGCAATTTTCGCAACGACAGGTCAAAGCCCTGCGTGGCAAGCCTGGTGAGACCAGCAGAAATTACTGAGATGAGTTTTTGAGTCGATTATCAGGAGAACTTTTTGAGACCCTTGTCTCGAGACGCGTAGCGGAATGTTTTTAATTGAAGTTACCATTGTCAGGCCAAATACGTTACTGGGAGGAAATGATGATACTAACTGAAATAATGCAAAGGAAATGTTTTCTGACGCTATAAAGGTTTCAGAGGACAGGCCCACACTTCTCTGAAATGCGGAAACGTCATTGGTCGCTCCAAAATACAGTCCACAATATTGAAAAAATTTCCCATCGACCTCAAAAGGGGCAAAAGCGTTCCATGAGCCTTTTCATCGGAACNTTGATGACTTCAGACCCAGCAAAAAATAATAAGTGTCATGAGCAATTTTTTGCTATTTTTTCNATGCGAGGTGGAGGACACGCATCAAGGTAAGCAAACCTCATGGTTGTGACGACATAATCGATACACGGTCGTTGCTGACCACTTCCTGCGCTCTCCAAGGG
>JGI24021J15306_10011033_pt1 | contig 11237 bp, 7 predicted proteins | sample Ectturendosymbi1_FD_15306 | JGI IMG/M metagenome (IMG submission 15306)
GTCACCTGGACGACAAACATACCAGTTATTATCCACTAGCGTACGGAGGGGGGAGGCCACTGTGCCATGGCCACCCCCTCAGACCATAAAAAATGTAAAAACAGTATTGTCTAAAACTTGCTTCCAGAATGCACAAAAATGCGTATTTTTAGGTGTAATTTTGCAAAATTTTCCCGGGGGCCTGGCTCTGGACCTCCCTAGAATGGTTGTGCCTTCGGCACTTCTCCTAAAGTTGATTTGTGACGTCACACGATTGTGACGAAACTTGCCCCCCCTCGGAAATTTTCTGCGTACGCCACTGGCTATTTCGGTAAACTTTTTTCTGAAGACCGCACGGAACTGATTTTTGTTCAGTTTCCTCTATTTATGTTATTGCTGGATGACTTTTCAGTCTGTGTCCAGCCCAACAATCCACGTAAGCAACGAAACTTATATATGTGATCACATGTTGTCAATATTGCATGACGGTTTCTGTCGCCATGGCAAGACGCTGCAATGTTTTGCTGCAAATCACGGATGCTGCAGCCGCAATATCATGGGGATGTTACTTGCCGTATTGGAATGTTTCTGCGTGTTGGATAACTCCGTTCAAATTTATCGCGCTAGATCAGTGGTTGCCACGAAAACAGCAAGTGATGGGTACTGTTTTTACGTCTCGAGTTCTGCGCTTTCTGCATGTTTGTTTATTTATTTAACGACAATCTTGTAACCTGACTGGTTACATGGTACAAATCTGCCGTGTCACGTCAAGCTTTCAAAAGTACTGCAACGTACGAAAACTGCAGCAAGCATAAAGAACATGCAAAGACGAATACACTGTACAACTTGAATCCATTACAGCGTTTCAGGAATTTAATCAACAGCATTAAAAACAGTAACTGAAACATGAGTCGACGCAGCAGGCACACCAAATAAGAATACGCGCAACAAATCAACGTGGCCCAAACGCTAAAATCGTTCAGCAAGCCTGCTTCTGGACAGAATATCATGAACTTTATTATAAAGTACTGTTCGGNCTGTGTAGTGAATGTCACAATGAAAGAATAGGTATATTTCGGTCTTTATATCGCCGCATACACAAACACGATAATTGTTTTTGGTGATATTGAACGGGCTATGGGCGAAGCGAAGCATACAGTGTATGGATGTCAAATGCGGATTGATTCTGTTTGGGTACTGTTATTGATATGTGATATTTTGCGCTTTCCTAGTGCCTTTTCTCCTTTTGCCCGCGATTCTCCAGTATTTTCACTCTTTCGTCATGTGACGAATGCCACACNGATATCCGTCGTATAAACCCAGGACTCTACCTTTATTCCAAGTAACCTACATCTTNTAATAAAAACAGAGAGAACGCAATTTNTAAGTTGCTGGAGTCACAAAATGTCGTTTAACCTGATATCACCTCAAGTTTCAAGCAATGATCATTCACACAAAAAATNATGATAAAAAACAATGGCGCTTCTTCAACTACACCGCTGCAAAGAATAGGCTGTTAAAAGTAATGCAATATGACCACCAAGTCTTTTGACATTTGAAAACCATCATCAATGCAAGTGATGAGATATTAAATCCCATTTCATATACGCCCTTTTAGGTTATCAAAGTTTTTAATAGTATTGTATTTGTGTTTTTCAGGTAGCCTGTACGATAAATAGGTAGTGTTAAATGAAACTCTATATGAAAGCTACTCCCCAAGAAAAGGCACAATGCGTACCGTGGTTTATGAAAAGGTTTTGTGATAGGGCAACGTTTCATGTTTCAGGGAAATTAGAGAATCTGGGATAAGGACAACCTCATATTTTTAAAATACTTCAAAGATAAAGTCCAAAGGCTAACGTGTGGCGTGGGATAGAGCGCAGTCCAATCATCAGACAGACATTTTATTCAATATCTGAATAAATCAGATATCGCAGGGGGGCAGATTGATCGCAAGGTCTTCGAGTTATCCTCACCCGCGAAATACAAGGCCGACATATTTCACAGAATTCTAGACATGTATCTCCAGAGACGGTAACATAACCACAAACAAGACGCGCTGCAACACAATTACAGGCAAGCAGAAAAAATAATTTATAGAATACATCTCAGGAGCAGTCAGCAAACGTAAGGAGCAAAGGCCCAAGGTATTCACGAGCATAAATCCCTGCAAAGCAAACATAATACGAGACCCCATTCCTAATTACTTCAGAGATGTTCAATTAAGCAGTTTTTGTAGAACCGACAGAATCGAAAATAACTGACTACTTCAAAATCTTTAGAAATATCATTCCATTTGGTAAGTTTAGAGTCAATAAGGATCCCTAAGTACTTAACAGAATCTACTTGGGAAATAGTTTGTTGAGAACAGGATGATATATTTGTACTGTGTCTTTGGCATTTATGCATCCAGGATAGAATATTAGTTAGCTCACTGTTGACAGATTTCTCAAGTTCTTGTGCACCCCCACTGGCTAAAGTTTAAGTAGTGTCATCAGCACGGTCTATCCTTCTTCCACGAGAACCAATTACTACAAACGACTACCTTGACCTCTGACAGAATATGTGGCACCACAACCAAACCATCATTTTCCAGGAAGATGGGGCACGGCCACACGGATACTATACCTGGACAAGACATGAATCGGTGTCCATCGATTGTTCGGCAAAGATACGGCAACCACCTTTCAATACCCTTCTTTGACCTTTGTTTCACAAACCTGCAAGTTACAATAGTGGTTTATGTCTCAGCCTTTGGTGGATGACATATAAACAAGTTTGCACGGAGAGTGGGCGACAAAAGCACCTGTTTCCCATCAGGTGTTGCATATCCACATGTTTTGGTTAATATTTACTTTAGGCAAAAGAAATGGGCGGTACAGACTAGTTTTACTGCGAAAGGTGGGGCACACTACCAGTTGCGTGGATAGTAACCTAGAAAACACTGGTAAAAGCTATGTATCTCCGATACAGGGCCGTCCAAAAGTGAAACCTGTTACAAAGAAGACGTATCACCTTTGTAACTCCTTGAAACTGGTGAAGTTAAGCAAACGGCCGAGTTCGTAAGCTTGAGGCGATCCAAGGTTCACGTTGCCAGTCTTCCAAGATGTGATAATATCAATAGGTGATACCCACTAAAGCAAAATACAAAGTTTACATACAATTTAGTGACTGAGATCAGCATGAACAGACTAGGCAAAATGGATAAAACCGCCACAACCGAACTGTTGGGTCGGAAGCTTCATAGTCTCATAAGGCTGGTCACTCGGCAACTCGATGAAGAAATTGAAGATTAGTGATTTTTTTCAACTGGACAAAAACTATTTTGCCTCACTAGTTCAAGGCATTGTCTTGTGTTGTGCAAGGCCCAAGGCCTTCACTCCCACATGCAATGACTTAGCATGCATCGCAGTAACAAGGAACACACAAGTACATGAAAGAAAACAAGGACACATACGTGGCGGTGGTAGAAAAGTATACGTTTGATGACGCTATAATACATTTACTTTGATGAAACACAAGCATAAAGGGCGCACGCATTTGAACGACACCATCACGATTATTATAATGCAGTGCTGCAATGACTTCAATTTACACCGATTCATAAAATGCATGGGAGAGTGGGAGGCTGCGAAGGACCAGGGGTCATTTAGGCTGCAGACCTCCCTAGGACGAAGCTACTGTATTTATAATGTAAAGGGAACAGCTTATAGCAGTAAGTGAAAGTCTTTTGCTCTGAGTATCAGCAGTAGGTTGCCGATTATTTGTTTGTAACACTGGATTACTTAAGTTACGGTCTACACCAGCGTGGTCCAACTACTTTTGACCTACGGGTCATTTTACAAAAACGTGACAACTTGCATGCTACTTCCAATATAATGATGTATAACACAACAGATTCACAACAACTAAAAAAGGAAAGATAAGTGAGTGTGTCATTGAAATTTTTACACAACGGCAAATAGCAATTTGTTGCAAATCTCTATCAGTGGAATGCCTGTGGTCAAGGCTTCTCTGACATTATCGTTACTTCATCAATACCAGTGTTAGTGGCAGCAGGTTGGAGACTATCATCCAGTGTTTTGTCTGCCATTCGATTTGTTTTTTAGATTTGACTTGCTTCATCATAAAAAATGTACTCTCACGCACGTATGTGATTCCAAACATCAAGAGGATTTTAAGTGCAAAATCTTTCAGTTAGAGAAATCTTTCCCTGCTGACTAATTTCCAGAAGCTCTCTGCAGTCTCTAACACCGTTAGTATTGTACATTTTTATTAAGAGATGTTATCCTAGCTCTAATTAAAATTACCTATTGCAGGGATGAGCAATTAAGTTTGCTCGAGGGCCCCTTTGAGAATGCCGCGTTTAGCTAAATAGACAATTCATTTGGCGGTGCTGAGTTTATTGCGCCGGATGTACTCTTCAAGACAACGAACGCCAGGGCACTGAAAAAACACAGAGGTTATCTAAACAGGTGCCCCAGTATGGAGGGTTAGCGGCNGGCCGTACCTTCTGANGTGATCATAAAATAAATTAATATAACGAAGTGGTACACACAAAAGGTATTGTTCTTGCACAAATACACTGTATCNAGCGCAAGCAATTCAGTGGGACAAATATAACCTCACACGCTTTTCAACGAATTTCAAATTTGAAGATTTTCCTGAATGCTTCTGCGAGCNACTGAAAACAATATGGTGGGCCACATGCGGCCCACGGGCCTGTGGTTGGACCACACTGATCTACACTATCCCCTGTCTTATTCAAATAGAATTAATTAAAAAAACCTGAGTTCCAGCTCAGGAGACTGTGTCTATGTCAGCAGTTTTAAATTATAAACATTTGTGGGTGTTCTGGACTTTGACAGCAGTATTTACTGCTACCACTCCTGTTCATATCTGGATGAATTGGATAGAGAATCACAGTGGTGACAGGGTAGTAGAGCTGTTGCTACAGGATCAGTTGGCTTGCATTTACGGGACAGTCAAAAAGCATGGTGCCAAAATGCTAAATGTTACATTTTTAATTGAAAAGGAAAATAAACAAAAATATCTCTTGTTCAAAAGGGCACACTTACATAACAGAGCCCCATGCTTGGAAAGACAACTTCACCAAATTGTCTACCCTTGGAGCTGCCACTGAGTAGTGACAAGAACTCCAAGAGCTATAGGTAACAACCTGGATAGTAAACTATATAGCAGTTTTTTTAAGGAAAATGTTAGGTACCTAGTATGGACCTGATTTCTCGATTCTAGGGACACGATTTTCTCTGATTCTAGAGACACGATAATAATTTTCGCTGATTCTAGGGACTTGAATCGGGTCCCTAATACACCTTAAAAACAGTATATAGTAGACCCTTAGAAAAAACAAGCAACTAGCAACAATATCAATACTTAGCAAAGCCCACACTATACAAAAATGCTTTGTCTCTCATAGTCTGGTTAGGGTTATGGGTTCAGAGAAAATCATCTACTTAAACACAAGAAATGAGAGAAAATATGAGATAAGATAATACCAAACTGTACGCCATTAGCACAAGGTCAAGACCATGTTTACACCTAATTCCCATTGCTAATATACCTGAATTGAACTGATGAAATTAATGACAAGTGAAACAGCAAAACCAAGGTTTCTGTTTAATTGAAATTGTTGTTAACTGTACAAAGCAGTCACAAACAAATCATAATTACTATGCCATTGTGACCTGTGAAGCAAAAAGCAATAGGTTGTAAAGATTTGTTGCAAAGAGTCTATATATGCTGAAAATAGCAAAATAAAGCCAAGATTCATGATGCTTTTCTATGACAATAACACCTTAAGTGGTAAAAACAAAATCCATTAGGTTTGCTCAAAACAGTTGTTATAACTTTAACAACTTTGTGAACTCTTAAAAAAAAATATTGCCACAAAAGTGATAATAAGTTGTACTTGCCACAACAGTGATAAGCAGTGGCTTGATAGAATACAGAACTACAAAAGGGCTAATGTTATTTTGCAAGATGCAATGTATTATTGCTATACTTCCTAATAAATACCATCACAAAGATTTAACATATCATAAATGGAAAATCAAAACAACCAGGAAACTGAACTCTTTCAAGTACCGTGTTGGCACCAACATATTTAGCCATAACTCGACAGTCGATTGAGCTAGAGAACTGTTCAAGCCCTCTATGGATGTGGAAAGTATTATAGTTTCGATTAATCAAATCTGGGAAGTTTTGGATTTGAACTTTTTGTGGGTGACGTCACAATCTGGGTTGGTTTAGTGTTTTTTGTATGAGGTCATCTGACCTTGGACCCCACAATCAAAGGGCAGTTTTTTGTTTTTTTAGAATTAGGCAAAAATCCAAATCTTTACAGCCTTCTAGAGTTTGCGGTTTGGATGTAATGGCTTAAATTAGCTAATTATTCATCTAATTCTAAGGGGATCAATTTAATGATTTTGTTGTTTGTAGGCTAGAACTTGCTAACCACAATGAGTAGAAGGCCAATCAAGGGCTCTAAAGATGCAGATTTTGCCTAATTAAAAATAAAAATAACAAAAAATTGCTCCTTGATTCTATGGTCCAAAGCCCGATGACAGGCCAGTAGTAAGGTTTTAAGGGGAAAGATTTTTGTTTTCATTGTACGTTTAAAGTGAATTTTTTGGGCACAAAACAATTTGGGAAGGAATAAAAAATATTTGGGGAGACACTGCCCTTAAATGACCCCGTGGATATGGATCTGCCTGATGACCCCATCCAGAAAACACTAAGCCTACCCCTATTGTGACATCACCACAAAGAAGTTCAAATACAAAACTTCCAAATTTTTTAAAAATAAAACTAAAACACTTTCCACAATTTTAGAGGGTTTGCAAAGCTTTTTAGCTCAATCCGCTACCGGGTTATGAAAATCTCGAGACACCATATAAAATCAAAAAATCAGTTAGGTCTTACAATGAGGTCAGTGGTTTCTTGTCTGTCATGCTGAGCAAAACTAGGGAGATTTGAAAGACATGTGTTGTAAAAAATGGTATCAAATCTCCTTGTGATTACAATCTCAGCCTTTGTTGGAGTAAGCCATGAAGACCACTCATGAAGAGCCCAAACATCTGGAATTTGCCTGAAATAATTAACATTAGAGATACACGTCACACTCAATCAGTTTGCAAGTTTACTCCATTACAAAAAACATAATGCTGTCAAACCTTAAACCTTTGCATAGATCAAGAAATGCAAATGCATTTTCATGAACCTTTTTCCTCCATATTTCAATATCACTTGAAGAAGCAAATTCAAATGGTTTTGCAGTCCTAGAAATACAATTGGGGATTAAAACACATCTAGTGATAGCACATTATCAATCTTGTTTCTTACATGGATTCATCTGCATTTTCCGCAACATTTAACCGTCCACGAAGGATAAGCACTCCACTCTCTTCAAAAGTTTCACGAATAGCACATATTCTGTATGCAACTTCTTTAGGAATACCTGTTGTAGATCTGTCATCAGGAACAAACATAGGGGAGCGTAAACTATCATCTTGTTGTACACTTAAGGAGTTAAAATGGCTGATGAATGTGGGATCCACTGAATGATACAAATCCAACCAAGTGCTAGAAAAATCAGCCTGTAAAAATAAGATTAGTTATACAATTTATGAAATAATGATCTTAAACAATTCATTGATACTTCTGCACAGGTTTCATTTTTTAACACAACCTTATCAATCGATCCCCCAGGAAAAACGTAGTTGTTCGGATAAAAACTGCTTTTTGCACTCCTTTTCAGCATCAAAATTCGAAAATCTGTGAATAAAATGTGGATAGTTTATTCATGATGTTACCAATTGGAACTCCAATGATTTTAAATCAGATTAATATTGAAAATCAAACTTATATAGAAAGAGATATACTATACCTGTACCAGCAGTGTTAGGTGGGGTTTGTACACTTATAATAAGTGTTGCAGCATTCTTCATGTTTTCATTCCTGAATTAGGCTATAATACAATACTTCTAATCATAAAAACTGAAACTACCTATAGGATTGGGCAGATTAAAAAAAAAGCAGTCAAATCTACAGAAAAAAGACAACAAATTTGTTAAAAACAGCCAAACACAATTTTTAGATCATAACTTTTGAACCAAAAACACTAGAGCATTGCTACCCAACCCTTTAACCTTTTAGCCTTGCGGCACCCTACAGAAGAGAAATATAATTTGCGGCACCCAGTGGCAAGCTCATAGCAATTTGCTTTAGAGTTTGATGACCTTTTGAAAATAGTATTTTAAATGATGCATTGAAAAATGTATTAGCTCGCGGCAGCCCTGAGTATCACAAATGGCACCCTAGGGTGCTGTGGCACCCCGGTTGGGGAACACTGCGCTAAAGAATCGATCAAAAGCTCAAGACTTGAATTCTAGGCTAGCTTCTAATAAAAACTTGAGCAAAATACTTCCGTCTAGCAGTTGGGCCCTAGGCCACATAACATGAGCCAAAATGGCCAAAAACCTACCTCACTTATGAAGGCACTCACTAACAACCTGAAACAAAAAAAATGTTTTTTTTTTCATTGCCAACTCGAAGACTTGCCAAGACTTTTGAGGATTTCAACAGCTCTTTAGCACAATCAGCGGAGGACTTATGCCATCGCTAAGACAAGTGAAACAGTAAAATTTAAGGCTGATTTTTAGGTACGATATAGGCCTACTCATACGCCAGCAGCGAACATGTTAATTTGCCAACCAGGACACGAACTTCTGAGCAGGAATAGAATGACCTGACAGTCAACAAGCATCTGCTGACATAGTTTCCATACTCCCACAAAACTCCCAAAATATTTATTTCACTAGAAGGACAGTACACATCAACTGATGCACTTTTGACATATGGGTCAATAACTATGAAGTGGTAAGAGTCAGAGTCACCAAAAATTTTTTCGAGTCGAGTCATGACGTGGTAGAGTTGAGTCACAAGAACTGTCGAGTCATTGGTTTGCAAGCGCGAGTCAATGTCGAGTCAAATAAAATCAAACATTTTTCCTATGTTGTTTCATTTCTAAACAATTGTTCATACCAAGTTGTTCCATACAGCTGTCATCTGACTCTTAACAATAAAAACGTGAGAAAGATATAAATTTGAAAGTTACGTCAAATAGCTAAGAAATAAAATATGTTATTTTTTTATAATTCATTTCCAATTGAGTGTTCCATTCAGGCTCATGGCCCATATCCTACAGCAGGGTTGGGGATCCTGCGGCCTGTGTGAACATTTGATACGGTCCGCATCAGAATTTTCAATAACCAGTGGGAGTACAACATCGCGTCAAAACAAAGCTCCATGATAAGCAGGTGCTTAGATAGTGCGTTAAGAAAAGACACTCTTTCTCATTGTTAGATAATGGTAGAATTTTAAGATAAAATTAATTGATTTTGCAGCCTGCCAACGATAATGCACAATTCATGCAGCCCATACATAGTAAATAGGTTCCCCACACCCTGTCACCTATCATAGAGGTTGGTCAAATAACACAAGAATGTGGTTAGTCAGAATACAATAGAGAGTAGCTATTAGTTAGTATGTAGCCTACAAGCAATAGGCTATTAATAAAAGGCAAAATACTCAGACAGCTTCAAATAACTAGATTTGCTCATTGTCATACAAAAACTTTCTTTTGTTTTGATAAGAAGGAAGCTAATTGTACACACTGAATTTTCATAAAGATTCTGTAAATGTAAAAGTCTTCAAGAAAATCTAATTGATACTTATATTGCAGGCAAATTTAAACAAGTGCAGAAATCAGAATTGAAAACTAGTTTTGAAGACGCCATTTGATAACAACACATCAGAAAGTGTGGCAATTTCTTGATTTCTTGCCGGGTCATAATTGTTTGTATACTTAATTACCAAAACTGGTAAAAGTATAAAGACACAAATACAAAACCAATCCAACACCAAGATATGGAATGATTGGTATTTTGATCTTTAATTCCATGAATGCTATCATTATAAAAATCAATTAAAATAGTTTGAAAAGAGACTGAAATGCCAACCCCATATTTCAAATGGACTGTATCAGCTTCTCTAAAACGAAAGCAAGATTGTTTCCAAAAAGCTTAAAATGCTTGCAAGAGTTAAATATAGCTGAATTGTAAAACACAAAACTCAACTAAATAAAGCACTAAGCAGGCAATATGTGTATAATATACTATATACTGTATGAAAAAAAGTTCATCCTGTGAAACAAACATTTCATAACCATTGTTTGTATATGTGAAATCAAAGCTGTAAAGCTTCATGTAAAAGTCATGAGGAGCATATACAAAAATGCAGCAATGTAATGTTCAATAAAAATTGTTCTAATGTTATTCCTATGATTGAATAAAATGTACCAGTACATACATAAGTACCTTAACAAAAATGGTGTTTTAATGAAATACCAATTTTCATGAGGTCATTTGTTGTTTCATTAGTTATTTTCCAAGGAAATTCTACATCTTTGGCTTAATTACACTGTATTCCAAAGTCTAGCCTCCAATCTGAAAAGGCAGTGTCTACGTTGCCATCAACGGCTACGTAAGGTCAAGCGTTAGGTAGCCGGAACCGGCTACACAGTACGCAAAGTCTAATGCTAGGTGGCCGGCAACGGTTAGGCAAGGTCAAGCACAGTGCTGCCACAGGCTTCTCGGCAAAAATCACTAGATCATAAAAAAAATTCACTAGATCTAAAAAAAAAACATTAGATTTAAAATTTTTGTGTTGAAATACGTAGTTTTGCTTGGAATGATGTATCTGTTTACTTTATTGCCCAAAAACCTTCACATCATTTGCACGTTTGTAAAAATTGATCATGCCAACACTTGAAAAATCCCATACCAACCATAAACTCGAACCTTTCTCAAGAGCAGAAAATGACACCACTTGTGAGTATTTAGAGCAATCAACCTAACAGGTAATTAATTATTCCCACTGCAGTGCAGTGGCGTATCTATGCAAAGTGGCACCCATGGCAAAATTTAAACCTGCGTCGTTTCTAATAATTTAAATATTATATGTAGGCACAATTTTTACGAAAGACATATTGCAAATGATAAGTTGCAACTGCATATGACAATTTCCTTTAAAATGAAACACATTCAGTCTGAATTGTGCAATAAACTATTTAATGCAAGTGAAATAAATGGGTAGTTTACATAGATAAGCTATGACTTCTTATGAAACTAAACCTTAGCACTAAATAATTCTCTAAGATACTTAACCTTTTTATT
>JGI24021J15306_10011034_pt1 | contig 11237 bp, 4 predicted proteins | sample Ectturendosymbi1_FD_15306 | JGI IMG/M metagenome (IMG submission 15306)
CAAGCAACTTCAAAATTGATTAGAAATGTTAATTTAGAATCACTGGTAATTGGTAAATCAGCTGTAAGGCAGTATATATGTGTATTGTGAAAGGTTGGTTTTTCAGCATTTCATGACTTTACACTAACCTTGATATTTTTGGTAGAAATTAATAGCAAATAAGAAAAACTTTCTTTTTGGCAAAATATATGCTGTATACTACAGCATGGGCAAAAAAATTTTTTGCAGCCATTCGCCAACATCCCCNTANTTGTGGCCAAAGTGTGTGCATGAAATTTTTTTCAAGATGAATTTACACCCTGAAGGACTCATTTTTAGGTGTTTTNAACTTCAAAAATAGATTCCCAGACCTAAAAAAAAAACTGATACCAATTTTCATGCNTTCAGCTGCCTTAGTATTCATNTGGCAAATNATTTTCTGAAAAGCGGGGAAAATCTCCCTCTAGTGGCCAAAATTTCACATCGCAATAACTCGAAGCGTTAAAGCAATTTTAAAATTTTTTTATATTCTTCATCATTTTTTTANTCTTTAAGAAAAAGTACAAATAAAAAGGTTTCATGACATATGGTTNCAAAAAATCTTGNAAATTTCAAATTAAGCATGGAATGACCCAATGGGCAATTCCAAATGTGACTAANGGGACATTTTGAATACTTTTTCATTCTATAGCAAACATGAAATAATGAAGAAAACTGTAACTAGTAGCNTTTGTTATTGATGACTCATACTTACTGTTTGCATGTTTGGAAAAATTCATTTGTCTTGAAATTTTTTGGTCATTTTAATATTTATTTAGGACTGACGGGACAGGGGACAAAAGTAGCAAATAAGAAAAATAAATTCAAACTCCAAAGTCTGCTCATTGACTGCATAGATACTTTTGATTTGGTAATATTATGGAGACAATTATATCAAGGTTTTTAATCCATAGATTAGTTTTCAATATTTGTTAGTTACACTTTGGCAACGAAGATATTTGCAGAACATGTTGTGGCTAACGAACATGCTGTTTGTGACTAACGTGACATTTTTATTTTATGACTGCTTTCCATTTATTTGCAAAAGAAGCCTCACAAGTATTATATTGTTCTGATACAAGGTTGAGAATTAAACAAGCTAACTAAAAAAACCTTGTTTGAAATCAGTTATAATTATTTGGAAGTCTGTATCCCTTAGAACTTGACCTGAATTTCAAAATTGTAACTAAATTCAACCAACAAGAACTAAGAAGCAACCAATTTTGGCTAAATACAAAGTTTGTAATAAAACTAAGTGAAAATATCTGTAAAAGACCATGGTGATGTATACAAATGCTTCCTATGCTATGCATGCAAGCAAATGGATCCACATGTTAATAAAACACATGAAAATTGATTGGTTGAAAATTTTACTCGATAACTAAAAATAACAAACATGAAAATCCATTGCTGCACAGATTGAGACAGTCAAACATTATTTTACAAAAGCTTGGCAAATGCTGAATGATAACCACAACAACACAGCATCCCAGACTCTCAAAATAATAACCATTCTTGAAGCTAAAAAAATGTATTATATCATTTTAACTTGATCTTCATGCAATCAAAAATGGTTTAATACTTCAATTCAACAGCATTTTTTAATACTGCCATAGCAATGAGTACCACTATAAAAATAATGTCACAAAGAATACCTTATACTTCCACATGAAAAGCTAGTACAGATGAAACAAGAAAAAAGAACAGTTAACAAAATAATACCTCAAACTTTCAAATGAACATGTAATGAATAAGATTTATCTGAGCATGCTTCAAGACAAATAAATGCAATAAATTGAGCACCTAGGCGAAGGACTTCTGGAAACTTCCGTTTCAACAGGATGGACCCCAGTCCATTTTGCTACAGCTGTTAGACATTGGCTGAATGATACTTTTTTCCGAATTGGAAGAAGAGGTCGTGTGGAGTTGTCCCCTCATTCACCAGACCTTTCTCCCCTTGACTTCTTTTTCTGGGGTATGTTAATAAAGAAAGGGTGCTCAATGAAGATTGCAGATTTAAACCACATGAGAGAATGCATTACCAGTCAGTGTGCTGGCATCAACCTTCTACCCAGACTTTATAGGCACCCTGTAATACTGTACTACTCATTAATAACTAAACTTTTTTTGTATATGCCCACTGCATTATTGAAATATTTGTTTCTTAAATATTATTTTAGCTGTTGTGTTATCTGATGCCTTCAACTGGATGATAAGACCTGTAGGCCTACTGACTTGTATCTCCATTATCTAGGTCTACTGTACAGACCCTTTGCTGTCTAAATCAAAAACTATGGCGCTTCATCAATGGTCTGTTAAAATTTCTTTTGTTATATGTCATGCAATGTAATCCTGTTACCCACATCATCATTGTATGGAATATCTTGTCTGCTGCCCAGCTTTCTGCTAGCCTGCGTTTGACACTATTGCATATACCTCTCACTCATTTGCATGCATCACTTGTTACTGTGTATTACCTNTTCATATGTTGTATGCCATCCACATTTTTCTTCACTTGACTATTGATTATAATCTTTTGTCTGTTTGTTTATATTATATTGTTGTTTTACCCAGGGCTGCGGAGCCGTTGTAAAAATGACACAACCCGGCAGCTTTTCATGAACATGGATCCAGCTCTGTAGCTCTTAGTTTTCATGAGTATAACTCTGGCTCCAGAGCTCACATTTTTCATAACATGGCTGTAGCTCCAACTCTGGTTTATGTTCATTTTTCCACGTTAATATTATCAATTGTCTTTGTGTGCCTCAAATTGACTGGAAAATAAAATATCTAATGCACAAAACCAAAAGAATATATCACACTTATTTGAATAGGTAATCTGGTAGTTTACAATCAACGCTCTTATCGTGAGAAAACCAGCAAAAAAACAACAATCACAGTTTCAGATGATTCAGAGAACAGTTACTAACAGAAATGTTACTCAAGTTATGATAATATAAACAAATTCTGGAAAGGCAGTCACTGGTTTTGCTGTTGATGCCTGGTCAACGTTTGTTATTTCTTATGACCGGAATCAAGAAAACGTTTGCTTGGAAACTATACATTGACATAGTCCAGTCCCAATCGATCAAGTGTTTTGCACCCATTGCATGCTTTGCCTCTTGTGATTACCTCTCTCATCTGTTCTTTCTAACGTGCACACATTTGCATGTACACAAAGACAAGATGTCTTTAAAAATTGTTTGTTCAAAGAAATAGTATGGATTCTAGCAAGAAATTCACCTCTGGCTTTTTTAAAACAGCTGAAAACTTCTGTTTTCTTATCTTTTGTACTTATAATAAGCAGTGATGAATGGCAAAGTAAAACACAGTTTAATCTGCAAAGCTCAGGAGAAAATAAGAGTAGTTGCCATGCTGAAAACAAAAATTTGTTTTCACCAATGAAAACCTTTAAAAAGACCACATTTGTTTACATTGCATTTTTATAGCTTGGAAATGTACTGTCATGCATAGCAATGCTAGTTTGCTACCAGTTAGTTATAGATTTTATGTTACTCTGCTGCTAATAAATACAATGGCTCCTAGTGAACCTTGCCAGTAATCTAGTAAACCTCACTGGTAAAATCCTACTTTATTATGGCGTGCCATGCATTTCACACTTGGGCCTGCAATGACTTCTTACCTGAATCATACTCTCTGCTAACAGCATGATTACAAAGCTACAAAAGCTATGGATATTATATACCTACTGATTATAGCTTAAATCTTTTTAGATTGCTACACTATTATAGATTACAAATTTAATTAACTTTTCATAAAATTTTGCTTTGCCTTTTTTTTATATCAAGGTCAGGGTGTTGGTATGCATGATTTCACATTTCATAATGGGTTCTCATCTTCTGGGTAAGTCATAATCAATATTTTAGCATTACAGTATTATTATAATGTTCCTTTGGTTGTTTTTTCAAAAAGTGTATTAACACATTTGGAGCTGGGCAATTTTCACTTTAAAACTTATAATTTGCCTATAATGGGCGAGTCGTTGCAACTCCATAACTTGCCAGTTGATTGTGTTAGAGAGCTGTTCAAACCCTTAAAAGACTCGACTAATCTTCTAGTGTGTAATTAAAAAAAAATTTAGCGTTAGACTATGGGATCTTTTGTGGGTGATATCATAAGTAGAGTAGGTTTAGGCTTTCCTGGCCGAGTTCATCAGGCCCTAGGCCTCAACCGTAAGAGGGGAGTATTTTGCTCAGGTTTTTAGTGGAAACAATGCTAAAATCAGAGTCTTTTGAGTCTTTGATCAGCATTTCGGGTTCAAAAGTTATGCCCCCCCCCAAAAAAAAACAATTAACTTTTGAACTAGAAACATTAGAAAGTCAATCAAAGGCTCAAAAGACTCATGTTATAGCTTAGTTTCCACTAAAAATTTGAGCGAAGTACTTTCCCCATGCAGTTGGGGCCCAGGGCCGGATAACTTTGGCTAAATACAACCTACCCCACTAAATTGTTTTCATTGTAAAGTGCAAGACTTGCTGAGTCTTTTGAGAGTTTGAACAGCTCTTTAGCTCAATCGACTGGCGAGTTATGGAGTTGCAAAGTGGTATGAAAATAGTGACTCAATGCATGATTTCAAGGTACGATATACTCCCACACCAGCTCCCAACAGGTTAATACTTAAATCTGTGCTTATAGCTTTGATGGAATATGTGTTCTTAATTGCATTTTTGTAGTGTTGCAAGCATGAACAACATTGATTCTGCTGACTCTCATTAGTTTCACCTGACGTGCTTATCTGTGAATGATAAAACCAAATAATTTCCTTTCACAAGGATGTTATTGATGTAATGTAGTGCATGCTGATGAGTTTAAAAATTACTTGCAAATGCATTAATTCATAAATTTGCATTTGATGCTGGTGTGGAATGTAAGAAAACCCATTTTAATTGCTGTTTCAGCTGTTTGATATTGGTTAAAAGGCAATTAATTTGCTGTTTGTGGTTCTAGATCAGAATGGTAGTCAAGTGCTTATTGTTCACCCAGAAAGCTTGCCTGAAGATAATTTTGAAGGCCCAGAATTTCAACAATATGCATCTACACAAATCAATAATACGCCCAAGAGGTATATTCTTGTTCATATGATGGAGTGCTATAATGGGCATACTGTCATTATGTGTTTGTTTTATTTTATTTTTTAAGATTCTCTTTAGTTTTGAAGTCTAGCTCAGTGCTCTTCAACCTTTTTTGTTACGGTGCACCCTTAAAGATATTTTGACTATCTCATGCACTCTATTTACTGGCACTTACCCCATGTCCCCCACCTAATTGCGCCCATGCCTGTAAGTACCCTGGTCTAAATAAGTAAGTCCCCTAATTNAGTAACCCAACTACATAATTCAATTGATAATGGCTCATTGCCTGTTGCTTATGAATCACANATAATCATCTACAGTAATTACAATTAGGTTGATATAGTGTGATGTTTATGCACCACACTTNAGATTGTGCAAAGTCTTGGTTAAATCCTGAAAGTCATTGGTTTGTTAATGGTTCATTTTTGCTAACAGAAAGTTTTTGTAAAACGTATTTGTTTAATGTGACAAGTTTGTGATGTACCCTTGTGAACCCGTTCTTAGTGGTGCACCCCATGCATNATTTGGTGCACCCAAATTTAGTANGTGATCACAAGATATTCAATCATATGACCTATAACAGGTGTAGCCAAGCCTGCTCTATGTATGAGCTGCATATTGTANAACCCAAATAACAAAGAGCTGCAACATAAAAATCTAAACACACAAATTTATTTGCAATCTACGCTTCTGTGACATCATAATTGTTTTTGGATTGACTTGCAAAAGTAATACTGTATGGCACACAAATAACCACAGTACCATTTTACAATATTTCTACACTTTGCAGTAGAAATAAAAACAAATATAATTTTTTGGAAAACTCAAAGAGACTCATGCAAAGGTTTGAAGAACCGCATGTGACTCACGAGCTGCAGTTTACAGTTTGGTCACCCATGGCCTATAATAAGGTCACCATTTCTGAAGAGGCAAAATTCTTTACATTCTCAATGGCTATTTTTTTTAGACAACGAACAAGTGCTATGTGGAATTTTTCAGTATGTTTTACAACTACTCAACCACAAGTAATAAAGTACAAAAAAGGTATATTGTTCTCCCCCAATCCTGATTATCAAATTTTTTTGTTCGCAATTAACTTCCAAATTCTGGATATAAGAGCATTTAAAAAAATTATTTCCTGACACAAATTTTAACATTGAAACTCGGGACATGTCTGGGTAATACTAGACAGATGGTAACTCTAGCCTATAAAAGATGTGGTCATAATGTATAAATCCGTTTTTTACCAGCTGGTATTATTGTCAGTAACTTGTGATCAGGCAATTTAATACACAAAGACATTGAGTCAAATTCTAGAACAACAACAGAAAATAGTGGAAAAACACGTGTCTGCAGAGTCATTACATTGCACTGACAATAAATGTATGCATGAAAGCTGTTGTTAGTGAGTATTTACGAAGTTATATGTGATCAAAATGTCTTGGTTCATGCAAATACAGCCTGTTTGCATGTGGCTTTGTAGAAGCATAACTCCGACGCTGTAAGCGCTAGAGAGCTGTTCAAATGCTCAAAAGACTCGGCAAGTCTAGTAGTTTGCAATGAAAAAAATTTTTTTGGTTGGGGGTTGCAGATTTGTTGTGAGTGATGTCATAAGTAGAGTACTTTTAGGCCACTTTGGCCCACTTCATCTGGCCCTGGGCCCAAACTGCTAGATGTAGTATTTCGCTCAAGTTTTTTGAAAACTAGGCTAAAATCTTGAGTCTTTCGGAACTTTGGATGACCTGCTGGGGTTTCGGGTTCAAAAGTTATAATCTAAAGTAAACAAAATAATTGATCAATTCCATAATTAGATAACTATTGAATTTGTTTATTTTAGATCATAACTTTTGAACCAGAAATGCTGGAAAATCAATCAAAGGCGTAAAAGACTCGGATTCTAGTCTAGTTTCCAATGAAAACTTTAGCGAAATACTTTGTTCTAGCAGTTGGGCCCTAGGCCAGGTAACATGAGCCAAATCTCACTTACGACGTCACTCACAAAAAATGAAACCAAAAATTTTTTTCATTGCAGATTTGAAGACTTGCCGAGTCTTTCAAGGGTTTGAACAGCTCTCTAGCACAATCTGCAGTGGAACTATTGCCTTGGTAAGGCAATTGAAAACTGGTTGTTTTAGGCTGATTTCAAAAGCACAAATATATTGTACCCCGACAGCCAACGTGTTAACACCTTCACTATCAGGTGGTTTTCCGGTGAAAACCCAGTTTCTAGGTTGTCTTAGTAACTGTTTAACTCACCAGGTGATTGTGCTAGAGAGCTGTACAGATCTTCTGCTTTGTTAATTGTACAATGACATATAGGATGTGAAGTTGTTAGAAACAGGGACATACAATTATAATTCAACAAATGATACTATCAGACTTTCACAATTCTCAGATAGGTTATCGCCTGCAAAAATGTAAGCAAAAGATTTTTAAAAAATTTGAGTTTGGTTGACCAGTTTCTGAGATATTGGTGTTTAAAATTTTTGTCAGGCGTGGGACCCATGCGTAGAGGGTTACCCATTTAATTCCCAAGCTAATTTCAATATGCTAGCATTATAAAAGTAATCTTTAATTTTCTTTTTTTTTGCAGACGTACTTCAAAGCAAGGGAATTTGCCAGCAAATAAAATTTCATGTACCGTTTGTTTAAGAAAGAACTATCCCTCTTCACATAATCTTTTTGAGCATCCTGTATTACATGTGATTGTGTGCAAGGTATGTTATCCTGATAGTAGTTTGGTAAAAAACACAATTTTGTAGAGATTTTACCTCTTCATAATCGCTAAAACAAGAGATTTTACTCTTTGAAAGCAGTAAGTAGGTGGTCTGTGCATGTATTTGGTGATGTTATTCCTATGGCTCTTATCAACAGTTAAAACAGATACATAATTTACTAGTTCCTTTGCCAGACTAATATCAAGCCGCAGAGAATAAATACAAAAAGAGGCAGAAGAACTGGCAGGTAATATGCCAATTTTGTCTGAAAAGCATCTCGCAGAAGAATTTTACAGCTTCTAAAACAGTGGTTCTCAAACAGGGGACTGCGAAGCACATTCCAAAAAAATCAACACGACGCTCCTAAAGAAAAAACATTTGTGTAAAATAAAATTTTCCGGCAACTAATTTTTCCAAACCAAACTTAACAAACACAATTTGGAGCTATGGTAGTCTAATTCTATTGTGGAACCAAACAGTCATGCTTTTCGTGTTTATTTGTGTTGATTTTTAAGGGGACCGTGAGCCATTTAAAAATTACTAGAGGACTATTGCATAATTTAAAAAAAAAAGTTTGAGAACCACTGTTCTAAAACTTCAATGCTGCACCTGCTGGCAAACAACGGTCTACATGCTCTACTTCAAAATGCACAAATTGCACTACTGACATTTTTCAAAGTTATAATAAACCTGTGTGTAGTAAATGTGCATATAAAAAGTGTGTATAGATTGTGTACTTAAATAATGCATGCACAGCATATACCAGTTGTTAGTGAAAGTATTTTGGTGTTTACAAATAAAAAATAGAAATATGTTAAATAGTTTACAAAAAGAACACTTCAAATAAAATCTTTCATATTTTACAATTTAAAAAACATTAATTATGTCAATTGACACGTTTCATTCTTCTTGGTATGCAAAAACAGCTGTCCTTCTAGTGTTAAAAAGAGAAATGTTAAAGAATGCTGCAAAGAATAAAATAGCTGAATTTAATCAAGTAAAGAACAATGTTGGCAGTAACATTGTGTGGTAAATTTGTGCTTTTAAATGAAGGATGGGTGTTTAATCCACAGCCACTGAGTGAATGACTGAGTGCTCCTTAGGTAAGAAAATTCATCTCAACCACTCCAGCAAGAAGCAGATGTCATGTTTGGCTTGTCGCCAATTGCCATTACCCAAATCATAATTAAAAATATACTGATTATAAAGACCAAGTCATTAAGACTTTTCTTCTTCCCTTTCACTGGCTCCCTCCTGGGTGTTTTGACGTAATGATAGTAACGGGTACTGGGCTGATTTTGCAGAATTTGCAAGTTTTCACTGGTTGCCTAAAATAAATTAGAATGGAAGACAAATGTAACAAAGATAAATTTGTATTTGCACACTTTTCNNTCTTGCTCCACTTTTTTTTTTNTATTNNNNCTGCACATNGCATATGTGAGGGCAGAGAATTCCAAAGATACCACTAGTGTTTCCAGCCTGGGTATTCCTAAATCTGCAATCTATTTTTTTGCTCAGTTCCTACTACCTGAAAACTGGGGTTTAAAATCTGCTAACCTGGATTTTTGGAAAATCGATAAAACCCTGATGTATCCAAAAATATCAGCCGATTTGGCTCCTTTGCATGCTATTCAAATAAAGCAATCTGAACCACATTGCTTATTGCTTAGAAGCAATCTCTGAACCACAATGATTTCATTATCTTGTATTTCAATACTCTCTGTGTAACTCTATATACATTGCAATCAAAAAACATTATGACCGATAGTCTGAATGTGTTTTCCCACACTAGTTATTTTCAGTCATTTTTCATTCTTAGACCAAAAATCTTTTGAAATGACCATAAAAAATAAGTCAGTTCAATCATAAAATCTGAAAAGGTAAGCTAATGAATACTGTTACGGTGAACAAATGGCTGAAATGTGTCAACAAAAAAGCCTAGTCCCCACAGTCTTACCTGTGTTTGATAGGATATATTATCTTTAATCGCATAATTTTGCTAAAATGATGTTGAACGCCAGTTGCTAATACAAGAGAAATAAAAAAATTATTAGCATATGCCCAGTAACTTTATTTGTGGATGGAAAATGTATGCTGAGGGTATGGTGATTGTGTGATTGACTAGAAGATGATTGGATGCGGTTTTATTCTGTCCTTATCATGAAAAGCAATATGTTTAAACTCACAACACAATTTTCTGTCTGCTTGAGACTGCCAAGAGGAATATCAACATACAACACTACATGTACAACAATAACTTGATAATGTGTATCCACACAAAATTTGCATAAACATTTATCAAAAGATCAGGCAGTCATAACATAGTTGGAAATATCAGAAGGAATGTGTAGCACACAGCAAACATGACATTTATGCTTCCAAAACTTGGTGGGTAGTTTCATAATTTTGTACAGGTGTGTTCTATGAGACTTTGCGTTGGATACCAGGTAGGTTTTGAAAGCTATTACATTTTATTCTAGTTTCTTAACACATTTGATGCCAGTCTAAATCAAGCAGTTCGCATGTGTTTTGCAAGCCTGTAGCTCCTCCACCAAATGCGCTAGAGAGCTGCAGACTTGGGGCGATTACAGCACAAATGTTTTTGATTACGATTACTTGCCACATGCTCGATTACGATTATTAAAAAACAAAATCACAATGTAATGGATTATGATAAATCGTAATCGATTACATTGTAAGTAACCACGATTACAATAGCGATTGCATTTGTCTTGAAACATCCTCAGAAAGAAAACAAACCCATTTACATAGTTTTATGTAAGTATATTTTCAGGCAACATACGATGTGAATCAGTTCAATAAACGAAGTTACTAATTCGCAACGATTAAGCACTAAAATAAAGAAAAAATATTGATGTTTACTGAGATCTTCATCCTGTTAATAAACCATGTGACGTAACTAGAGGTTTGAGCTAGAGGAGAAACTGAGCTGAAAGAAGCCTACTGGCCTCTTTAACACTTTTAGAGCCGCCTGGTTTCAGCAATTTTTGTAAAAAAAACAGCAGTTTTCGGTTGCCTTACCAACGCCCTAGCTCCTCCGCCGATTGCGCTAGAGAGCTGTTTAGCGGCTCAAACGGATCGGCCAGTCTAGTAGATTGCACTCGAAAAAAAATTTTTTTGTTTTGGGGTGCGGTTTTTTTGTGAGTGACGTCATAAGTGGAGGACTTTTTGGCCCACTTTGCCTGGCCCTGGGCGCCAACCGTTAGGTGGTAGTATTTCGCTAAAGTTTTTACTGGAAACTAAGCTACAATCCAAGTCTTTTGATTCTTTGGTTGACCTGCTGGGGTTTCAGGTTCAAAAGTTATGATGTAAGTTAGTAAAAATATTTGACTAATTAACTAATTAGATAATTAATTAATTTGTTTATTTTAAATCATAACTTTTGAAC
>JGI24021J15306_10011036_pt1 | contig 11236 bp, 6 predicted proteins | sample Ectturendosymbi1_FD_15306 | JGI IMG/M metagenome (IMG submission 15306)
GTTTCATCAAAACATTTAGTCGCAGCATTGCGCAAAAAATTGACGGCAGTGCTTGTTTTGCAGCGTATCCTCCTTACACCACGCACATGGGTGTAGGAGCAGGGAAAAGTTCAGGAGGGTGAAGGATATTTTGCCCGAATTTACCCAAACTTGCCCGAAAAATTTTTGTGCGGCAAACTGTCCCTCTACAAATTTTCTGTAGCAGCTGCTTACTCATTATTATCAACTCTCACGAACTCTAAAATATGAAGACTTTCCTTTTCTTTCTGTTTTTGGGGGTAAATTTATTTTTCCATTGAGAAAAGAAAGTCGAAGTCAGAGTTTTGTATTCTTTTGTTCCGTCAGACTCCTTGATCACTCATAGGAAACAAAGGTGTCGAAACTTAAGTGCCCGAAATTTCAGGGATTGTGCCCGAATTTTTGACAATTCAAAGCTTTTGGTGGTGCGCTTGCGCCCCCTGCTCCTACATCACTGTATATGCATTTTTTTCTAGAAATTGAATCCAACACACAGTAATGCCTTTGCTGAAGGCAGCACACCAGTTATACAAACAAGGGTCCAGCGCTTTATATGTTTTTTTTTTCGCGCAAACATAATGGGCTTGATTACTCGCCTGCATGAGACCCATATAATCGCCGGCTGATGTGACAGTGCAGATAAAAATTACACGGACTGGCCATGGTGTGCTTGTACAGAAAAATAAGAGCAATTTCATCGCTCTTTACCAAATAAACATTAAGCAAAGACTCGTACCTCAGCGTGCTAAGCGATTCATCGAAATTTATATCCGCTGGGCTAATCGCCGCAATCATGGCTGTCTTTGAGTTGCCGCCAAGATTCTCCTTCAGAAGCCAAGTCAATGCAGAATCACGGTAAGGAATGTATTCTCCTCGTTTTTTCTTAGATTTTGTCTGCGTAGCAAGGTAATTCTAAACAACGACAAACAGCAACACCTTTTTTCAGGGTGGGTTTACAGTGAGAGGCAAAGTGTCCCTGACATGAAAAAGAGTTTTGTTTCCTGTTAACAGAAACGAGTCTTTGGCTCCCCGAAATATTGTTTCCCAGGCCTATGTCTCACTCTTTCTATCCGTTGCAAAGGCGCTGCAAAAACATTCAAAAATGCAATCTCTCTTTTATCATGCCTTTGCTTTACACAAAAACCATCATAGGCAAAAAACAAACTGCAGCAAGTTATATAATAATATACCCCAGTTTGGCTGGAATAATACGGTATTTTTAAGTTGTAAATGCATCTGAACACAATTGTTCTGGAGCTTCACGAACCAGGTGAGCAATAGTTGTTATTATCAAATGTAACTATGGCAATTGTGATTATCTTTACTGGTTTCCATTATCCTATACAAAAGTTGCTGAAATTTTCATCGCACGGTGCGATTCTATAGAATCCACCAAATTGCAGCAAGGACGCCTGATGAGATACAAATCTTTCAATAACCTAGTTTGTAATTATGAGATTTTTTGCTGGAGTTTTAAATGATACTTGTGATTAACCTTGAATGTGCTTGGCCTACCTAGAGACATAAAAAATACTTGAACATCAAATCAACTAGCCATCAGCATTTAAACACACACATGTGTAACAACTACCACTCTGCACATTATTCACTATTGTACTACAAAAGCAGATGAAATAACAGAACGACCACAACAACGATGCTTCACATAAAACAGATGACACATCCACAAACAACAGCACATTTAAACTTACATAGCCTGAACAGTCCTAGAATGAAAACATTACATTACAAGATACTGTCAGAAGTAAATGCTAGGTTACAAGCTAATGCAAAAAGTTACCATTAACACAGGATGAGCTAAATGTACATTCTGCATTTAAAAAACAATGGCAAAACTTGTTGCCATATTGAAGAGTTGACTCCAGCATATCCACAAAGCAATTGTTTCAATACAGTCTAAAAATATCATGCCAAGATTCTTACTTGCTCTGCTAGTGCTGAAATAACTTTTCCCAAAGTAGTGAGAGACTTATTGATATTAGCCCCTTCCTTCAGTCTCTTTCCTTTAGCACCTGTTGACTCGGCCCTTTCACTCCCCGCTAAGTCCACCAAACTGATTTTACTCACCTGCACAAGAAATATTTTATAACAACATAATATTTGGTAAGCAATGCACAGAGTTGCTGTAGATTCTAATCATGAACAATATAGGCACATATTGCAAACACTATCACACTGTTGTATTTTATTTGCATTCCTGATGATGGCTTAATGACTAACCTGAAACGTTGAATAAAATAATGTATTCCATATTTGTGGCTATATTGTTTGCAATAGCAACATAATATTCCTTGACCATTTTAACCAAAACTGTGCAAAACTATGTGGTCTTTTTTACATGTTTTGCTGTTGTTCCTCCAGATTTCATTAGTACAGGTTGCTTCACATGAATTGTGATTTTGCTCTTCACAACCAGCTTGTTTCACATAACAGCAGGACCTTACATTGGCATGAAAACTGCCAGCACAGGTAAAGAAACTGAGAAATTACAACATGTGACAAAATCAAAGTCATCCAGTTTCTATCTTAAGCTAAAAAACTTGCTTGAAATGTTTGAATATTGTGATTTACTAGTACTGTATTGATTTGCACACAAACCCATTATTAAGTTGTTTTTTTTGTAGATTGTAATTGAAAGTGAGAAACATCTCATGTTTCATGTGAACACAGCTTGTACAATTAATTCTAAATTTGAATATGAACAAATAAGAGAGCAAGACAATTAGAAACATACAAGACTTCCAACAGCATAAAAGTACTTTTTCTGTTTCTAAATTTGTGCAGACATCTTTTCTCTTTTGTGTGAAAACAATGCTGAACACACCATGTGAACGACTGCTGGTTGCATTCATGTTGGTAGCAGCAACTGTTCTGAAATGCACAATTGTAAAAGAGACATTTAATCAAATTCCATGTTGATAGGTTTTACATTAAAAAGAGATACCTTGCTTTGTTTCCCTCATCCATTAGATTATTAATGTCATTGAAAGACTGCACAGCCAGCTTTGACAAATCTTCAACATACGGTCCAAGAAGAGGATGCTCCCGCACTCTGAGATTTTTGTTATTTTTAGGGTTAAGCAAATCTCTAACTTGTTCACAATAAATTTCCATGTAGCTGACTTCCACAGAATAAGTTATAGTACCCTCTCCTTCACCAAGATTATTGTTGGCAGTGGACTCGGCGATTCTTGAAAACAACTCTTCACACATCTGAAATGTTTTTCAAATACGATCCATCAAATACTGTTTACTTCATTATGAAGCAAGAATATGTTTGGTACAACTGCCCAGACAGCAAAATATGTGATTTCAAGCTACATGATAGTCTTTATTATTTTCATTACACTTGCTTTGTACTCCCTTTGAAGTGTCATGACGATGAGTGGTCTCGAGGTGACCATCTCCACTTTCTCAGGGGCTATACAACTACTTATGTAGTGAACACTGCATTGAGTGCCAAGTCAATGACAACACCATGCATGAACCTTCATTTGCACCCATCCATTTATGGCCAAGTACTGTTTATCAAATTTTTGGGATTACCTAGCCAGGAATCAGACCAAGCCTACCAGCTTTAATGATGTGTGCTTAACCCTGTTCACCATTTAGCTGGTTATTATAATACTACAGGTAGATTAAATTGGTTAACATCTCAAACACAAAATGGTGTACAGGCATGCAACATCATAGTAGTCTCCACTATAATCACCTGTGGTATGATTCCAGAATGCTCCTTGGAATCATGTTTGCCCATCATCGTGTATGACTTACCAGCGCCAGTTTGACCATAAGCAAATATGCAAACATTATAGCCATCAAATGCATGTTGCAACATTTCAACACCCAAATCATTATAAACTTGCTGCTGACTTGCAAACTTTTCATCAGTTGACTGAAAAAGCAATCAAGTATGAATTGTCAACCTAGAACATGGACTTATGCCAGCAGGCATCTCAGTTTTAATATAACACATAGTTATAGATTTTGTCAACAATGTTCTGAAGCAAAAATTGTAATGCAACTGTGTTTGATGTAATCATGTTTTTTGCAATAATAATATCTGAGGCAGTGATTAACTCCAAATAGATATCTTACTGAGCAACCACCGCCATTTGTTTGAACCTCAAACACCCTTTGTTGGGCAAAATATACAGTGAGTAGTAACATTTAGTGTCTTCATAAGACCTGGCTTACATTGATCAACTCAAGTTGCAGTAGATTTCTGGACCGCAAAGCCCACAAGCTGGAGGTTAAAAGAACCATCATAATCTTTCGCTTACCCTCTTTATTTCTCCAGGTGCTCTCACCTCAAAAAACTGCAAATGTTTTTTAAAATACTATGGCACTTCTACATCAATTAAATGGCTTACATGCATCATATGGGCTAATTGTAGAAGGTTAATGGAGTGCCTTTCTACCCACGTATGAACAAACTACACAGTGCAGATATGCAAATCAATCTGTAATAGCTAATCCACTTCATCTAAGACACAGAATAACAAATAAGGCATGTAAAAATTATCCTAAATGAATGCAACAGGCAGACTAACTTGCCATACCTTAGATCTATAAAATCCATAATAAAATTAATTTGAAAGTTGAAACCAACTGCATACATTGCTTAATATTTTTAACAAAAACAGAAAGAGCAATACTTCAAGAATTGTTATCAGCTGATGATTGTAGAAAAATCATAGCAAAAAAGCTATCCTGTAAAGACAAGGTATTCTTTAATAATTTAATGTAAAAAAAGAAAATATAGATCAATAATTTTTAGTACTGATTGATTTGTTCACTGTAACGTTTGACTGCACTCTCAAAAACACATAAGCTGATATAACCAATAGTAACACCAAGCAAAAATATATTCACTCACATTTGTGTGAGACCAATAAGAATAATCAAAAGTAAAACTCTTCGGATTTTCTTTAGGTTGCTTTGGATTTGTGATTGCTGCAAAATAATGATGCTGCTGAGAAAAAAGATTCATTAGAAACATAGGGTTAGCATACAATGTGACAATACCATAGATTTACCATTTGTTGAAATAGGAAATCTATGACAAAAGAAACTTTCAATGCTTGTTTAACATCACAAGAGTGCAGTGAGATGAAAGAAGTATGAACAGATGAACACCTAACTGTATTTATCAAACAATTATTATGTAAAAATAAAAATAGTAAAGCCATAGCAGTTGCTGATTTAGACATTCACTGACTGTGCAGTCAGAACATGCAAATAACAGAATGCACACAAATGAAGCAAAAATCTACATTTAACACAATTATGCTACATATACCTTTGTGCTAAAGCATAAATATATACAAAAATCATTATATATAAAAATCGTTATATTAAAAAGTACTGACTTGTAGTGTTACCCTCCATTTGAATAATGCATTGTGCATTTCGCTGATTTTCCCTGCTGTTGAAAGGTCTAACCCGAACTGCAACTTTCACAGAAGACATAATCAAACCAGATGAAATACAATATATTTAACTTCCACAAATCAATCCATTTTATTATTCACAGCCAACAGTTTGTCAAAAAAAAACTACTGCTGTTGGATACAATCTTCAAACGCATTGGCAAGCTTTTTCACATTTGACAATTATGTTACTATGTACAAAATACTGTGAAACACAGTATGCTGTTATTGTATTATTTTGAAGAACCAGAATATTTACTAAAATTAACATTCAAAAACATAATAATTTTTAATCTTAACAAATATGCTGTACCATTGTGTTGATTAAAAAAATCCAGTTAATTCCATAACCAATTTGCTAAGCTTTTTTGTACGCTTAACAGGTATATATGATTATCTGTATCAGACAACTATGAGCAAGTTTACTGACTAGCTATACTTCTGTCCACATGCTTTGCTACCAGACACCACTGATGTCTAGTAGCTTGGTGCTAAACATGAAGAATTTTGGAACGGCAAGATAAAAAAATGCTTCTAGAAGTTCTAGAAATCCCTAGCCAAACAATACTGTATTTTGCTGACTATAAGGCGCACCGGATTATAAGGTGCAATATCAATGAACGATCATTGAATAGTTTATTTTCACCAGATAAGGTGCATTAATCTTTCACAAATCCATTAAATTCCACATCTTCAGTGTCGAGTGTAACAGTTGCGCAATTTCAACATCAAGCATGCCTGGATCTTGTCAAAGCATGTCTCGTAAGCAAGTCTCTTAACAGGTGCCATGTTGAGGTCCTCCACACACCATAACATTATATGGTGAAACACAATGTTTTACTCAACAAGGCACCTGAATAAGGTTGCCATAATGCTCTGACAAACTATCAAGCGGTGCAACTTTGTCAATATACAAGGCACACCGACAATTTTTCAGAAAATTGAAGGAATTTAACACCGTAGGATCTAGGTGGATTTACCTTCAAGACCCCCATGAGTCAATTTTTTGCCATCATTTTGCACCACCATAGCTCGCCAGCCAATTGAGTTGGAGAGCTGTTCAAACACATTAAAGATGCAGCAAAAAAATTGGAAAGTTTTGGGTTTTTTGTGGGTGACATCATAAGTGGGATAGGTTTAAGCCTTTTTGGCCCAGGTTACCGGGCCCTAGGTGCCAACGCCAAGAGCCAATTGTTTGACTCAAGTCTTTACTGGAAACTAAGCTATAATAACCAATGTGAAAGGCAATAAAATGTAACTTGAACCCTTAGCTATTGAGCAATTTGCGCTCCTACCAAGTCAACAGCCTGTGCCAGGAACAGCAACTCTTTGCACATCAACTTCATGACAATGCAAATGAACCCAGATAGCCAACAATGAAGAATTTGATACAAAAATCAAACAAAACAAGCCTTTATATAAGCAGTTTGAAAAAAACTAACAATCCAAAATATTTCATTTCTACAAGGAAAATGATTATCGATATATGTATATCTTTACCTATTTGTATGCATTTCATGTACAAAATGTGATTTCTCAAATATATACCATTTAGCTTGTGTCACACTACCAAGGTAATGTCATGACAGTAGATTCACATCAGACAATTGTAATCATTTTACTGTGATCAACAGTTCAGAATCTGCCACAAATTAACTTCACTGCACTTTGAGACTGGGTGGGAACCCACTGACGTTCCATGATAAGAAGGTACTTAGACAGTAGGCCCGAAGCCTTTATCCCTCATAGTTAGATAAAGGTAGAATCTTAGGATAAAAATAATTAATTTTGCAGCCCAACCATGATATTGCACAATTCATGCAGTCCATGATAGCAAATAGGTTCCCCACTGCTGGTTTAAGATGACAACTCAGATATTGCACAGAAACCAAACATTTAGCAGCCCTCTTACAAAATATATAGTTTCTACACCATGTTAATGAAAAAAGCATAGGTACAATGTACATAACAAAGCAAGTTATAAATATTACATAAAGTACATTTATGTAGTCTTCAAATGGATAAATCCTTTGAGGGTGTTTGCAAACATCTTACGCTAAAAATGAGAAAAACCTGAATGGTTATTAATAGTTTCATACTGCGCTTGTAAGCAATCCAATTAGAAAAGTTCTAAAACAATTTCACTTTTACATTAGTACTGTACGGCAAAAATCTTGACCTAATCAGAATTCAGTAAACTTAGTTGAACTTGCCATAATACTTGCTTACATCCTAGATCAGTGGTTCCCAACCGGGGAGGAATTTCCACTTTATTATTGTAGTGACCTATTCGTTGTGTTTTACTACTTTTTAAAGTTGCCATTGGCTCTTGCAATTAGTTATATCACATTATATTTGTAAGTTATTTAGTGGACTATCACACGTTTTTGTTGACAAACTTTAGTGCCATTATTTGAAAACAAATAGTTTTTGTCCCACTTTTATTAATCAAGTTATTGTCGTCAATAAAGACCATTATTCCAGTTGTAGTTAATACTAGTCTACGAACCCGAACAGAGTAGGAATGAACATTCCATAGGGAGGAATGAAAAGTTCCAAAATGAGTAAGGGAGGAATGGATCAAAAAAGGTTGGGAACCACTGTCCTAGATTGAATGTTTTGGCCCTAAAGTTTAAATTCCACAAGAAGTACACAAATGAAAAAAAGATCTTTTGAAGCATATTGCAATGCTATTTGATTTTATTTCCATTTGATTCAAAGCCAAGTGAAATACTTTGGATCGCCAAATGCCTGACTGAAGGATAACAATCATATCCATAGACAAGTGAAATNGCTGTACTGTGCAGCAAACAANCTCAGAGGCACATTCACTCAGTGCTCTCTCCTGCAGTAAAAAACACTTCATTCTGTGCCTAGTGCNTGCCAATGGCATTGTACCAGTGTTGGTAANCNTGCGGTTTTCCTGTGAATTTGGGCTTGTTTTTTGTGGAATTGCAGTTTTTTTGAAGACTTGCAGGTTGCATGTTTTTGGGCTATTTTAATTGAAATTTGCTTGTTTTTTGGGCTTGCTTTTCATAGATTTCTCTTTTGTGGATTGTTTTTTTTTTCATATTTTATGGCATTTTTGCTGTTTCAATTTATTGCTAAAGGCATGTTAGGCGTGTTTTTATAAAAATTTGCTCACTTTGGGTTGTTTTTTTCAGATTTGCCTCCCTGCTTCTTTATTTAATTTTCTTGCTGGTTTTTCGTTTTGTTGAATTTTCCTCCCAACACATGCTGGGCTTATTTTTTGGTGAAATTACCGATTTTTGGCTTGTTTTTCAAATTTACTTGCCTGTTTTTGCAAAATAACCTGGCATCACTGCATTGTATGCTTGCCAATTGTGGAGCAAATACACGCAGACTACTATGAAGTGCTTACGTGTTACATACATTGCTTACCAAATTATACATTACATACCAAGAAACGTAAGTGTTCACCCACATTAAGTTAACCATTATGTCTGCACCTTTGATGCCTTGTTTCGAAACAATCTGTTTCACTTTTTACAACGCTGTGCATAACTTCTTTATCTGATTGCTTTTAAAGGTCTGACGTTTTTACAAATCTTTTTTCCTCAATTACTTAACGCTCGTGCAAGATGGTAATCCCAACTGAAGTAGCTAGTGCGTTTTTTCAGTATGAGTCTCATCAGCATTGCCTATGTGCAGCAAACAAAATCTTCTGTGTGCTTCGTGGCACCTCAGGATTTCTGTATTGTTTTGTGATTCCTCTAGGCCAGGGGTCCCTGAACTGGGGTATATTTGCCTATCTGAAGGGATACATTTCAGGTTAGCAATAGAAGGAAAAAATATGTTTATATATTATTCATTTCGAATTATTTATACATATATCAGTGAATCTTATTTTCAAAAATCATTGTGGGCTTAATGGGTAATAATATTATGTTATTTTCCTCTGCCTTTAGTCATAAAACATTTTAAGGGTGTATGCTCATCTATCGAAATGCTGAAGGGATCATGGCCAGAGAAAGTTTGGGAACCCCTGCTTAGTTGTAGATGATGTGTGCAAGCCAAACATACAAAAAGGGAAGAGAATAGGCATATAACTAACAAAACACCAACCATCAAATCCTGCTTTAAATTCAGTAAAAACAATTGGTTGTCAACTTCATGCTAAAGCACTGAGGAAGGCTAAAATCAGATCAAACTTGGACGCAGCCCAATATACTGGCAGTGTTCCTTTTAACCACATCCAGGAACAAGTGCTGGTGGAGCCACTGTCGCTCCTGGGGGTCACCTGACATACCAACAAGTTTATTTGCAAAGCAGCTCAGAAAAGGGGCAATGGACTTGCTATACACACTAGTGGCTTTGATTGCAACTGGTTGAAAATAATTGTCAAGGAGGTCATTGTATTTTTGGCATTTGTCTGTCTCAGCATTAGTTGCTACGCCATCTGGTTTAGCGGCGCTGACTATATAGTGGCTTGGAGGAAACATGTCCACAACCTTTGCGTCCCAAATGAGGGTCCTGCCCCTGTACCAAAAGTCAAAATCCAGACCATTAGGCCTCCATCCCCTGCCAAGCCAACAGGATCCACGACAGAGGTAAGACCAATGCGGGTCAATTACCCTTTGAGAATGGAGTTGATGGATGAATGCCTGGGGATGTGGTCCACATTCTTAATGCAGAAAATAATGAACACAACTCTGAACTATGACTGTGCCCAACCAAGTCATTAATATGAATGTGCAAGCAAATCCTACAAAAAACATTGAATAAACATTATGCATAACTTACAATCCCTCTCAAATGCAAGGCAGGCAATAGATTGAGAGCTGCAAAACAATATAGGCTATCTTCTTAAAGCTGCAATTATCAGGACAAATATCCAACTTTGTTCAGGATGGCTCCAAAATATGAACAAAGGTTGGCCTATGCAAATGGTGGCTGTACTAAAAATCTGCACAATGCAAATAAATATATTCTACAGTACTACTGTACATTACTTCCAACATGTCAAATCCTATCACTATCATTTCGGCACACCTTATTTCTTTATAATCCGTTTTATTGACTATTGTTTTTGTCATGTGTCTTGTGCTTTAGCCCACATCATTAGCCCAACATTCTCAAGGTTATGGCATTGATTCCTAAATTCCCAAACTGCATTTGTCACTTACACATCGTATTTTGCATAGTAGGCATTAGCTTCTGAAACCGCATATTCATTAGTGGTGAACTGATGAAACGCTCGGTACTCTCATCTAGTGTCACACTTTTGTGATATATGACGACGCTGGTCAGAAAACACGTCTCTATTAATTTCATTCTGTTTGACAACAACAAGGAGATAATTTTGATTGGCTCCTGCACAGACCTTAACACCTTGGTGTCTGGGTGGTTTTGGCGATTTTCGCAAAAAAACAAACAGCAGTTTTCGGTTGCCTTACCAACGCCCTAGCTCCTCCGCCGATTGCGCTAGAGACCTGTTCAACGGCTCAAACGGATCAGCCAGTCTAATAGATTGCACTCGAAAAAAAATTTTTGCCTGGGGGTGCAGGTTTTTTTGTGACGTCATAAGTGAAGTAGTTTTAAGGTCATTTTGGCTCATGTTGCTTGGCCTAGAGCCCAACCACTAGGGAAAAGTGTTTCGCTGAAGTTTTCACTGGAAACTAGACTTGAGTCCGAGTCTTTTGAGCCTTTGATCGACTTTCTAGCGTTTCTGGTTCTAAAGTTATGATCTAAAATAAACAAATTAATTAATTAACTAATTAGTCAAATATTTTTACTAACTTACA
>JGI24021J15306_10011037_pt1 | contig 11235 bp, 11 predicted proteins | sample Ectturendosymbi1_FD_15306 | JGI IMG/M metagenome (IMG submission 15306)
CTGTCATCAAACCTCAAAGCAAATTGCTATGGGTGCCGTAAATTATTATTCTTTTCTGTAGGGTGCCGCAAGCCTAAAAAGGTTGGGAAACACTGCCTTAGAAGCACAGCCAAAAGCGCACCATTTTGGGATAAAAACTTCTGGATATAGGGTACACCTTTAAGAGGCTGACGAGGTCCGGCCGTCACCATCCAAAGGTGCGGATTCGGACCGCGGTCCGCCATTTTAGTAGCCCTGGTTTAGCATTTACGTGATTCAAGAAACAAGCAAGCGAAAAAAAACGTTTTCCGTGATGATTGCAAGAAGAAATTCGAGAATAAGATACCGGTGAAGCAAATGGTTCCTGGAGATAAATAGGCAAATATATGAACTGACGATAGTCTTGCAAACTGAAACATTCGTTATCTTTTTAGGTAATAAAATCAAATTTTTCTCATCCGTCCTTATTTTTGGTTCTAGATCGATGGTAGCCCTGGATATAACGTATATGTAATGTAACAAATACTTTATGTATACACTTACCTATTTATATAACATTGCGACCATATTTTTTATGTAAATCTTGTTTGTTAGAAGTTTCATTTATAGTGAAATAAACACATTCGGATTGCCCAAATTCAGCAAAATAAGCTTTGCATTTAATATTTTCGTCCCTATCCCTGTGTAAGAAATGGTTTATTTCAAGGCTATGCAAAAAATTCACCCCAGTGGACGTTTCTGTGTCAGGAACCATCGATCAAAAAACGTATCTGAAAAATTTAGGGGGGGCTTCAGCCCCCTTAGCCCCCCACTGGATCCGCCTATGAGGCACCTATGTTGTGTTCACGGTCCGCAAGCACATTATATGCCCATCTGCTGACTGCAGAGTACTGGTTCACACGAATACACGCTCGAAAGAACGACTAAAAGGCCTTTGCAAAATTTGGAACTAATATTCTCGTAAAACAACTTTTGCTCCATTTTATCCTGTTGCAGAGTTAGTGCGGACAATTGCCATCTAAAAGAAGTTTTTTCTATATGAAAGCTCTTTTCAGGAAACGTTCCTAGCTTAATTCTATGGGGTCTCACAGGACATTTAAGAAAAACCCAAGGACCATCGCTTTTTGCTTTGAAGGCAACAGTTTGCACAGCGTTGTATGAGGTGCTGTTTCCCAATCTTAAAATCGCTGAGCTGTTTTGCTCCAACGAATGATCCGGCACATTAGATTTGTTGATCCGGCACTTTAGGCTTGTCTCGGAAAATAGTTTGATGTGGGGCATTTCTGTCGAATTAAATCAAAATGCATTGCGTACAGATATGACTATTCGCAACTCCAAATCATCAACATCGACAAGGACATTTTCACCACCCAAAACTAACAGGCGTTTGTTTTAAATGTTCATTCTTGCTCTACAATGTTGACATGGATGATTAGAGAAAGATCAAGAAGACAGAAGCCAATGGTTCACCAGATAGGTTTCGTCAAGGAGGCTTTTCTCTTTGATCGATTGTCTCATGTTCCCATCTTTTTAGAAGCAATGTGATTCTCTTAACTCATTGCAAGACAGACAAAAGATCATAACAGAACTTGTAACGTTCGCAGAACAGCTGAACTACCTTCACAATTTATACCTGCCAGCTCGTTTATCGAGCAATCTGCAGCGCAAACACAGCAGAACGACCAATAAACACCTTTTCAAGCAATCCGTTGATGTTGGACTGCACTTGCCCGTGGTGAAACACTCCGAAACAACAGTAATCAGTGTTTTTGCGGTAAAAGGCGTTGCAATCGTTTTCAAATTTATAAAACTGCTTCAGATTCCTGGTGCCAGTTCGCTCGCAGTGGTTTGTTAGCTGGACTAGAATGGGACATGGCAGTATGTGCGGTAAATAAAACCATAAACGTCAGCTCAGAACTGTTCCACCATCAGCGAACATAAATGTCGGTACTGGAAAATATTATGTGCAACCAACCTTGACAAATAGTAGTCAGTAATCACAGTATCGGATAATTGGATACATATGTTGCATTGCAAACAAATTTCAGCAACGTGAACTGTTTTTGGTTGAAGTTTTGTAGGTGTTTGTTTTCCTGATAAATCGAACGAGAAGTTATGTCAAAATTCTCCACCTTGTGCAATTATGCAGATGCAGCTGCTGAGATGCTCGCAAATACTGAATGGGATTTTTTCGGAAATGAAGCGGCCGATACAAAAGCTTCAACGTCGGCGTTCGAAAAGTATGTTATGCTTTTCCTGTGGTACCTTCCTATGTGATAAAACAAGTTTAAGAACTTGCTCCAACTCAGGTATTACTTGCGTCCTCAAGTGCTGAACGATGTATCTGATGTGGACGTTTCGACGACCATTTTGGGGTCTGACATCGATTTTCCTGTGTGTGTTGGTCCAACATCTCTTAATAAAATAGCTCATCCTGATGGGGAGGTGGCTGTTGCAAGAGGTATATTGTTGAAATATTGGTACTGTTCTTAGTGCGACGTTGAGTAAGACCAGTGTTTCTCATTTCTTTGTTCCATCGCCCCTTTTTCACCCTAGACCCATCGTTGCCACCCAAGTCTGATAAAACAAACAAGGTAGTGTTTGTAACGAATTTTATTTGAAGAAATCGATACATACCATGCACCCCAGTTCAGTGTAATACATGTGCTTGGCGGCCTTCACAAAGCTTCGAAATATTGGGAAAAAAATTTTAGTGAGATGCAGTCGTACATCACCTCGCTTATGAATCACCCGCTTATGAATCACCAAGTGGTTTCATTGCTTTGAGAGCAATAAGGTCACAGCCGAAGTTAACTTAACTCAATGATCGCTTAGTGGTTGAGCGTCTTCGCCCCTTTTGTCTTGTTTTCCCCCCTATTGCCCCTTTGTTTTGTTCTCCCCGTTGGCCTTATAATTGCCCCAAGGGGTCGATTGCGTCCACTTTGAAAGCTACTGCGTTAGACAGAGCTTGTTATCACACGCTGTTTTCAGCCTCCGCTTGTTTGAACACCGCGTATGTTCTGGGTGCGTGGACATCTACCAGCATCGAAGAAGTTGCAAAACAAACAGGAGGTTCTCTTAAATGGATGCAAGTTTACATCTACAAGGTAGGGTAAACGGAACTTACTGGCAGGTAATGACTTTCCCCTTTATCATAACCATTTTTACTTCTCAAGCACCGAGCCACGACTCTTGATCTCATTAAAACGGCAGAGAGCAACGGCTTCAAAGCAATTGTTGTCACCGTTGACGTCCCAGTGCTTTTCACGAAATACCGTCCTCCTGCAACGAACTTGCTAATATCTCACCTGAAGTAAGTTTAATTCCACGGGCAGACAGAAGTATCGGTTGAAGTTCTGGTATGTTGTATTGCGTGATTTGCAGGCTACCGAACGTCTCTAAGGAAGATGCTGGTCAAAGTGAAAATAAGTTTATTGATATTGTTAGTGAACTCATTGATCCTTCTATCCAGTGGAAAGATATCGAATGGATAAAAAGCAACACTAAACTTCCAATAGTTTTGAAGGGCATTCTTACCGGTAAGGCTCGTAAAGCACAAATTTAATGGTTACCACCATGAGAAAATGTACCGCTGTTTTCGCAGAGGAGATGGCAAAGAAGGCAGTGGATTGCGGTGTTGCTGGTATCCTGGTTTCCAACAATGGAACGCAAAAACTTAAAGGCATTCGACCCGCTGTACGTATACAACAAACTACTTTTGAAAAAGTGGATTTACTGGTTTCCTTTGCTTTACTGTTTTTTATTTTTTACTTGACATTTACAGATTGACTGTCTGCCAGAAGTTGTTCAGGCGGTGAATGGGAAGTGCGAAGTTTATTTGGATGAAGGGATACGTTCTGGTTCGGACGTTCTGAAAGCGTCGGCTCTGGGGGCCAAGGCGGTTTTTCTCGCAAAACTTCCTATTTGGGCCTTGGCATGCGGTGTAAGAATTTTTTCAACGGTCTTTTGACTTGCTTTCAATAAGTTCATCCTCAATGTCGTGTTGCAGGGTGAAGATTCAGTGCGTAACATGTTGTCAATGACAAAGGACGAGTTCATACACACAATGCAACTAATGGGTAATAAAGTATTTCTGCTATTGTGAGCGATTATTGAAACTATTTTCACAACCAGGCAATCATTGTTACAGGCTGCTCATCTCTAAAGATGCTCCAAGATGGTGAATTCATTGGTCCCATGAACTGAAAGCATCAGCAGTTCCTCAATTTGCATCACTCGTTGTTTTCGTCAATAAAGTAAAGCAGTGATTGCATCTTGATTTAAGCTTCCGATGATACAGTGTTTGTCACTCTGCACTGGCTTGGCAGTGTTTCAATAACTGCTTTGTCGAAAACAGGTACTTCGGAAGTTAGTGCTGTTGCCACAGAGAGCAGTTTGGAAAGTAGCAGCAGGAAGATTTGTACTGGGTGAAACACACGTAAATTTGCCATCTTCGCCAAGACAAGCAGTTGGCCAATCAGACCAGAGGTCATCGAGCGTGAAAGCAAATGCGCAACTAAGCTGCAACAGTACCATCATTTTTTCTCTAAAACTTTTCCCAACAAAATATTTGCTGTATAAAAGTTTCACAAAATGGGAAGGCAAAACCACTGTGGTCTCAGCATAAGATCCGCATAAGCATCATCATTTATTTTAGGTTCTATTGCAGAGGTTGAAAAGAGGTTATTATATAGCAGGCGTGGCCAACCAGTCAGAGACCAAGAGCAACATTTCTTACTCTGTTACCGCCAAGAGCCACATCATACACATGGGCATACATGAACACATGACGAAACATCGCGGCATAGTCAGACCCGTAGCCTTCGCATGCAGTTTCCTCCCAATTTTTTGTTTCCCCAAATTTTACAGCGCCCAGAAAAATTTATTTTAAACATATAACGAAAACAAAAATCTTTCCCCGCGAAAAATGTATCTTGCCTCTCCAAACCTTGAAACCTGGCTACGGGCCTGTGTGTATTCGGCGTAGACTTCACCTCTTCCGAAACTTTAATTCATTGGTCGCTAAGTACTGAAGTATAAGCACGTTTCTATTACTTTTTGTGAATGAAATACGGCGCTTTTCAAACGTTGATAAGAAAAAGACACATTGTCTGCCAATGACATACCGAAGGGAAAGGGGGCAAGAAGCCCAGAGCTTAGCGTTTGGACGGGCTGGAAGACTGAAATACAACGCATACCGTTGACCTTTTCAAGACAATTTTTATTTGAATCATTGATCCAGCGTGGTTCAATTGTCATTGCTATTTGGGGATAGTCAGGAATTTGTAGGGAAGCGTTTCAACCGATGTCCTATTGCCCTCACCACCACGTTTGCGGTGATTAATTCTGTTCGTGTCGCAAAGAATATATTTAAGTCTTGGTGCGTCGTACATACCTTTATTTGTTCTGCGTTTGGGCCAGGTGCAATTCAGCGCAACGCTTTATTGCGCCACAATTATTGCTACACAAACATGTGGGCTTTGTTACCGTATTACCAATGAAAGCATTTATCAGTTGATTTTTTACGGTACTTTTTAAAAGTTGATGGAAAGTTACCAGGAATGTTTATTAGCAAGCTTAGTGTTGCCGAAAACAGAAAAACGGCAATTATAAGACGAAAACCACCAGTAGAAACGTTTCTTTGAGAGTGAGGGTAAACCACCTAATTCTGCTTGAATTGTGTTTTGGCAATAAAAAAGACGCACACTCACTAACTTTTGGCACTACTCTACTGATTTTAACCCCGTTGCACATAAAGAACTGCTGTTATCTCGTATCTCATGACAGCATGTTTGGTATCACGTCATGTTTCAGAGCTTTTTACATCAGTAGTTGCTTGTATTTTCAAACGAAAGTGTTGCTTTTTTATAGGTCCCAGCAAGACTTTACGTGAGCTTTAGGTGCACGAGCCCATGCAAGAATGAAAAAATGCAACTGGCATAAATCGTATAAAACAGTGGTTCTTAAACGGGGGGCGTCAATAAACTTCCAGGCGGGCGCGAGCCCTTACGCGCCCTACAACATGGAAAGTTTGATCATTACATTTACCAATAAATACACTTGTTTTCAAAGCGTATTTAAAGTCAGGGGGGATTGAAACAAAGGAAAATGACTTAAGGGAGGCGTGGTGGAAAAAAGGTTTAAGAATCACTGGTGTAAAATATATTGAACTGGTGAAAAACATAGGGTAACGAATTTATGTCGGCGCCATTCGAAGTCATGCAACAGAGGATCTCAGATTTGCTATTCGGAAAAAAACACAACAGCTTGAAAAATTTCCTTGCATAAGTCCTGTCTTGCTTGACCCCATTTTACGATTAGTAACTCCCATTACGAGTGGAATAATAGAAAGCGATTTCTGTGATCACCTTCCAACATTCATCTTGATTCTTTCCTTCATATCTTCATACTCACCGGCATCGTATAAATTTCGAAGGCGTTAAACAAAACTGACTATGGACAATTCAATAATGAATTGTACGACATGCTACAACGTGAATGTTCTCACAATGGTATTGGTGTACATCACAATTTTATTGCGCTAATCAGTACTCTGAAAACAATACTAGAAAAACATACACCTATTATTATCAGGCAATCCAGACGTGAACGAAAACTTGCTCAAAAAACTTGGGTTATATCAAGCCAAACCTGGTTTCAATCGTCATAAAAACAGGTTTTTCTCTATAACCTGCAAAAACCGCACCCCATCTGCTACGGTTGCGTGGAAGTAATACAGCAGTTTCTCACAAAGATAAAATGCAAAGCCAAGAAAAATTATTACCAACATCTTTTCTGTGCCTATCAAAAGAACGCTAGTAGGACTTGGGCAACCACACATGATATTATATGGTTTTAAAAGGGGTGCATAACAATACACAACTTGTAGTTAATCAAAACAACCAGAATGTGACACATCCAGCAAGTAGACTATATGTAACGAGTTCAACGAGTGTTTGTGTCTGTTGCACCAAAAATGGCGGCTAAATTGACCTTATCAAATTCCATTTTCTCCCATTACATGTCTGACACCAGCCAGCGCAAAAAAATTTTCCTCCACCAGTCCGTGAAGATGAAATCACAAACTTCATACTTAATTTGGACATTCAAAACGCCTCAGATTCTAACGGTTTTTCGGCTCTGATATTAAAAATTTGTAAAATTATAACAGTAACGTGGTTAGCAAAATTAGGAAAAAAGTATTTTGCACTTGGAGCTTTTCCATATGTTCCTAAGTTGGCCCGAGTTACTCCATTATTTAAATCTGGTAATAAGTCTCTTCATTATCGTCCAATATCTATACCAATGGTAGGCAAACTGCGGCTCGCCGACATGTTTGTGTGGATCTTCTGAATGGTTAGCAATATCTCGAATTGATAGCGAGCTGTCGCCTCATATTCAATGGTTGTATTGTTTATCAATGTGCTTACTCTAGTTCGTAAGGTTAGTTACCAGAGAGTCTGCGCGATTTTATAACAAAAACCGTGAACCACAGCTCAAATTAGGCTACTTAGTTTTCCGAACAAAATTAAAATTTTTCAAAAAGACACATTGTCAGAAATATTCTGTCTGCATTTTCCCATGTCAGAATGGCAACGAGTGGATTTCGCAAAGAGGCAACTGCAGACCACAAAGTGGAAGAAAACAATCAGACATTGCAAGACTACTGGAGGAGTTGGAGTTCCAAGCCAGGTTTGACTATTTGCAGGAATAAAATCCATGCTTGCATTTTTTGTAAATTCATTCTATTTATAGTCAGTGATGGCTGTCTGCTTCGCCACCCGTTTGCCACAAACTTGTTGTGGAAATGAAACTGACCGAAATGCAAGTTAATCCGGCTTTAAAAATTTTAGTCAATGCCACTCTACAGTTCTTCATGGTTTGAGTGAGTTGGTGCAATCCACTGTTTGGCCGCACTAGATCTCAGGGCAGGTTGCTGAGCAGCCATTCGATTGTCTCGCCATTCAGAACCGTCAACCTAGTCAGGCCATTCACTCCATGGAGAGGACGATGGATTGGATAGCGAAGATTAACATGGTCAACGGTCTGTTCCTCTGCGCCATGGGCGTCCGCAGTGGGGGGGCAAAACGGACATTTGCCCCCGTGGAATTTGGGACTAAGACCAATAATTTCTAGAAAACCTGAAGTTAGCAGCTAAGTTCCAATTAAATAATTTAATTGTTGCAATAACACCATAGCGTCGCGATGCCGTGGTGCGTCGTTTTAATTTTCTAAGGGCGTCGCACAAAAGTAAACTCAGTGCAGTTTTACAGTAAAATTCAGTGCAGTAGTGTAACTTCACCAAAGAAAACTTGTTGTTCAAGTACAGTAGCGCTGACAGTAGATAGCCTATTTACTATCTCATGTCTACGTGACTGCAATTATTGTTTAGTAAGCATTGTTTACTGATAAAAGAACTGCACAATTTTAATTTGCTTTGCGTCAGACAAATGAAGGTTGCAGTAGTCATTTATAAAAAATTTCAACTTGCTGATTTCTTAGCTTGCAACGAAGTTTTATCTAAATTTGGTTGAATTAAAAAACTCATTTCTTTGCAAAGGCCGGATAAAAATACGTTTGACGTTTTAGATGAAATTGCGTCGTTCATGAAACAACTATCTTTGTGGAAGGAAGATATAGCGAACGTGTCTGGAAGTTCTCAGTGTTTCACTTTCTTGTATAATTTGCTTGTAAAGAAATATATGATGCTGCCTTCAAATTTAGGAAGTATATTTTTGCAACATCCATCTAAGTTCGAGTCGAAATTTTCCTCAGTACTTTCCGCAGAATTTATCAAGTTCGTGCGTATTCACCATCCTTTTGTCCAAGCTGCGCCATCGTCCTTTGCAGAACAAGAAAAAGAGGACTATATTGACCTTACCTGTTATAAGTCTGTGAAAAGGAAGATTTATTCAGGAAATCCGACAAATTTTTGGCTTTCACTGAATGACGAACACCCAGCTTTAGCAAAAAACACGCCACGAGTGGTTATCCATTTCGTTGCATCGTATTTATGCGAAGCAGGATTTTCTGCCACGGCCATGATTAAAACCAAATATCGATCACGAATAAGCGTGAAGAGGGAAATGCGGGTGGGGTGGCAGTTTCACAAATTCTTCCAAGATTCGACAAACGTTGTTAAAATAGGCAAGCCCATGCATCACGCTAAATCAGTGGTTCTTAACCGGGTGGAGCGCCTCCCCAGGGGGTGTCAATAAATTTCCAGGGAGGCTCGACCTTTACGCACTGCAGCGCACAACATACACAGTTTGATCAATAAGTTTACCTATAAATACATCGGCTTTTAAAACATATTGTAAATCAGGGGCTTGAAACAAAGGACAATTAGCCTACTTAAAGGAGGCGTGGTAGAAAAAAGGTCAATAACCACTACACTAAATGATGCATATTTCTTTTTGTTGTTTCATCAATAAATAAAAGTTTGATAATTACTAACATCTTATGGCTGGTGCGTCGCACATCTAGCAAACGTTTCCGAAGGCGTCGCAACCAAAAAATGTTTGAGAATCACTGCAATAACAGTTTGTTTGCCGGTATAACACTGACACTGCACAAGAGACAACAGTTTCACTGTTCTAGTGTCATGCAATGATGATATTGCAATTCACTCATGCCCGCTCTTTTGCCTGCAGAGGCAGGTTGCGAAACTTGCTAGCGGATTGTTCTGTGTTGCGTAACAATAACACGGTAATAAATCTTCAAACATTCACTTAAAGTCACGGTATTAGACGTTATTCCATTTGTCGATCTGGGTGTCTAGGTTTACTTGTGAAAAATCGCGTTAAATCTGTGGTTTTTGAAGTGATAAATTCATCAGCAACTTCAATGTGTTCAATAATATGAAGATAGCTTTATATTACAGTGTTTGCATGTGCAAATCAGGTCAGAAAGTAGGCATATCGGATGAAGCAGAACGTATTCAATCGGTTTCATATACTTATATACTCGTAAGATCATTGTCGGGGTTATATATATAATGTTATTGTCTCTAATGCCAGTTGAAGAAACTGGTGAAAGAGGGTTAGCACTGAATGTTCAAATGTCAATGTTTCCCCATGCGTACAAATTAAAAAACAAATTTCAATTAGAGGAAAAAGACATTGGAATTATATTTTTGTGGGAATTTAGATACCGCTGCAGTTCAAGATTGCACAAAATTTCCTAGTTTAATAACAAATGAAATCCTACAATTAGTGAGAGATATCATCAACAGAGTACGTTACCAGTGTTATGAAAAACGTCTTGAGCAACAAAAAGGTCGTCCAAAGGTTAATGTTTGCGCTGCAGAAGAAAACTTTGAAGAGTAACTATCAATAAATCAGTATCCGATTATCGTTTCAATTCAAATAATCACACTCATATCTTTTGTTCGTAACACAAGCTTTGTTTTCTTATTGTTTTTGTACGAATATGTTTTTTTTGGTGTACAATGTGGTTTCATTTGAAATCACTGAATAGGAGCCCTGCATGTAACTATTGAACACAGACGTCTTAGCAGGTAATGCAGTGAGACAGTGACACTGCTGATAGCCTCGTATAGTTTTATACTGTGTGAAAAGAAGCATGAATAAATCTGTAGCAGTGTTTCCACAAGTTTGAAATATCCATTGCTGGTGTGAGACTGTTCTCAACGTGCCCGAGTGAATAGCTTAATCAAACGACGCTTATGCAGGATTTTTTTCGCGCAGTATAAAAATACGTGGCTTGTTAGAATACGTCTATGCAGACTTATGGGAATACGTCTTTATCGTTAAAGTTTAGTTCTGACTTCTTGTTGAGCACTAACTGTAAAGCTATATTTGCTGTGGCGAGGTTTTGTAATTGATCTGCTCAGTTTTGTAAAGTCTGCGCGGTGTTCTAATTTTAGTAAGTTGTCTGATAGTTTTGTCAACATATAGTACTACTTCTCCTTGCTTGAAACAGTTTTACGAGAGTGTCTAACTTTCTTGTTTTTCCACCGCTTATGTTTTTCTGGCCGTTGAATATTCTTAAATTACATCTTATTTGCAGAAAGTGCTCGAAAAAATGGATATTAGGCAGTTTATGAAAAGAAAAAAGGATTTCTAATAGCCGAAGTGTGGAAAACATTTCGGACAAAATATTGAGAAATGAGGTTCAGCCAGCATAGACTGGTGGAGTAGAAAGGGTAAAGCGTTTTTTGAACGTCCATTTGCATTGCATTGTCAGCAATCTGAAAAGGATAAACAAAATTTCAACATTGCCCCCCCCCCTTGA
>JGI24021J15306_10011038_pt1 | contig 11234 bp, 4 predicted proteins | sample Ectturendosymbi1_FD_15306 | JGI IMG/M metagenome (IMG submission 15306)
GGTTTCATTAAACTGAAGTGAATGCTTTCTATGTATCAATAAGGACAACTGAAAATTACGAGTTTGATAAGATTAGGACTGCTGGAGTGACTGGAAACGCCACTAAATAGCCAGGGCGACAATCCTATATGTTCAACCAGAGACGAAATTTCGCAGCCCTCCTGGTCATTTTCACCACGAGCCACCACTGCAAGCACGCATATAGGTTTATTTCATGATCCACAGACAACAAAAGTTCAGTTTTCTGTCTCACCGGCTAATAAGTCTCGTAAAAGCATTATGCTAAAACTTGCTTGCAGAATGCACAAAAATGCGTATTTTTAGGTGTAATTTTACAAAATTTTCCCGGGGCATGCCCCCGGATCCCCTAGAGTGGTCGTGCCTTCGGCACTTTCCCTAAAGTTGATTTGTGACGTCACATGATTGTGACGAAACTTTGCCCCGTCGGAAATTTTCTGCGTATGCCACTGGTTGTGTTTATAAATTAGATATCTGATTGCGGTAGCTATTTTGGTAGTTATTCTAGTTATTCTAGTTTTTAATGAGTTGTACTGTGGAGTGAGTTGTATACGGCCCAGATGTCTCTCAGTGATGTTGCCATGTGCATGAATTTAATAAATGAGTCTTTCTTCCACATAGTGATGTTGTAAGTTATTTTTTAGTCATTGTGATTTTCTATTGTGCAAACACAGCTGCATTTCATATGCCTGACTGGAAATTTTCGGAAGGGGTTCGTTAGGTTAAACTGGGTTGCAAAATGGCTCGCTGCATAAAAAAGGTTGAAAACCGCACTCCTTTAGAGAGAAAATACAGCTCAGCATTAATCGTTGTCAATTATCATTCCGATCACCCTCCAATTTCCGCTAAACTTAATTACTGGTACAGAATTGTACTATAAACTGAAATATTACTTCCGGTTTTCAGCTACGAATCAAAGGGAATCATTTCGCAGTCAAGAATCAGAGACTATCATCTGAAGAGAGGATTTATTTTGCCTACCAAGCAGGCATCTTATTTCAATAAAAGGCAGATCTTTACACAATTGTCAAACCTCAAATAGCGAAAATTAGGCCTATCGAAAAAATACTAAATGATAAAAACATGAACCATGGAAAAAACTATATAGCCAAAAACATTGCCATTTTCAAAATTTTTTGGCTAAACATTTGCTATAAACTGGGTAAACACTTCCCACATACCTTGTCAAGCATCCGGCAACCCTGGGCAAAGCAGCGGACATGGGTGAACTGCAAGCTCATCACCGCATTATACCAGAACCGTGGACGTGGCCCTTGCGCAGTGTGAGTATAATACGGCCAAATACGCCATCATTGCAACAATTAGGTCAACGGAATTAAGCTGCTGACTTCAAGTTTTTAGAATTTTTTTGTTCTTAGTCCCAATTTCCAGGGTGGACAAATGCCCGTTTTGCCCCCTCTGCGCACGCCCATGGGTGTCAGAAAGATTTCGTCGAAGAAGCTTTATCTGGTGTCAACGTCGGCTGGCCTTTCGATGATGTTCGTTCTGTGAAGTAATCTGTGGAATGACTGTTATTTATGTAGAAGAAACAATTCGCTGTTGTCCTTCACAAGCGCAAGCCTGGTTTGTGTTTAGCCCAACTTGCATGACCTTCGACTGATCTTGTTGTGCGCGACGTCCTCCCGTCGTGCGTATTGCGTGGCACTCCAACCGGAACTCGAAGGGAGTGCAGTTTTTTTCACCTTGCGCTCAAGGTGGTTTTTATTTCTGATCTATTTCGAAATCTATGCTTGGATGTTACAGCATTTTTGGGCTTAGTTTCTCGTTGGTTGGCGTAATTTTTTCATGCTTGGAATTTTTCTTCATGGTGTTTTATCAAAATTATGTTCAGGCAACTCTTTTTGTCCGTTTTCACTATTTGCCGATTCTTCCGTTTGTCCTTAATTTTTTATCACATTTAGATAAAATTTGTGCGGCGAAGGCACAAAGAATATTTTTGTGTGGAAATGCAAGTTTGCATAGGTGGGTGACGATCAAGTAAATAAGGCTTTTGTCAATCCATGGGCTTTCTTGCAATATCACAGCGTTGTGTTTGAAAGTATGCAAAAAAGATCGCTCACATTGCAGCAACGTTTTCGTGCATTACTGCGACAAAACCTTTGGTGAACGCTTTGCTTTGCCGTTTCAATTCAATTTGAATGCACACCGCAATGTTGTCATGTTTCTATTCCGCGTAATTATGCAAAAACAGTGATATAAAATTATTTACGGTGTGGCAGCATCAAAGTGGTCTGGTATGAGTTTTAATAAAGCGATTGTTCCCATATTGCGACATGCGCAGTATACTGCACTAACAGGGCCACGTGCGAAAGAAGGGTTAATAGTACCATGCTTGCTTCTTCATAAAACCTAAAAAGCATCAAAAATCGCATGAGACACATAATGTTTTTGCTTTAACCAAAGAAAGACTAGCAATCTATAATGCAAACAAATTTCTTGAATTACAACGTGCCCAGTGGCGTACGCAGAAATTTTTCATGGGGGGGTTCATTCAGTGACATATAATGGTCATTTGCATTTGGTGTGCGCTCTTTGTGACGTCACAATTTGATGTGATATTCATATTTTGAAACCAACGTTTTGGCGAAGTTTGTTGACATAATAGGCATATTCTTCACATACACTCCCCTTGTTTTACACTCCCCTTCAACACTCCCCTTCAAGTTAGGATATCGGAGGAAAATACAGTCAACGCTACGACACAGCAGTTCATAACTGCAAAAATATCAGGCTGCGTGTTGAAACAAGGGAGTAAAACACACTCATCGCTTATTCAGAGCAATTTACAACGGCAGAATGAGGCTGCGCTGATGTCTTGTCGAATGCGAGCAGTCGAGCACAGAAAGTGTGCGGCTGGAGCCGCTGGGGCACACCCCGGCTTGTAAAATCGAATCTTGCTAAACTACACAAGAATTGAAAATGCCCATAAAGCACGCAAGAAAACTTCAATTTGTCATGTATAGAAGTCCGGCAAACTTTTAGTTTTCCTTTTTACCCTGTTGAGACATCATGAAATTCCTGAATGCTTCTATGTCAAAAACTGCTGTTTTCGAGCTCGTACAACATTTCCATCATGCTACAGAAAGTGGTAGTGTAGTCAATGCCGTCAGCGCTTGCGCTGATCAGCCGTAGCAGACAAAATAAATGCAATTGTATGGGATAAAGTGAACTATCGCGGAACACAATTTGAAACATGTGTGGTGGACGAAAGGTCTGTAAAAAGTGGTGAGATGGTTTCTGTACGCAGACGACAACCCAGATTCCCACCAAAACTTATAATTATTACTTTTTGGCCCATTTATAATATTCCTTGAAATTTTCATGCAAATTTATTCCGTGGTTTTTGCATTAAGTCGACAAATTAATAAGCAAAAAGTATGCGAAAACAATTAATCTCTTTTGCGCAGGTAATAAAGTTTTCGTAAAATATCAAGCTCAAGGGGGGGATTAACTAGGCATACCATGCGTCCCATTTTAGCCGGGACAGTCCCGGTATTAAGGCTTTGTCCCGGTCAGTCAGCCCAAAAGTCTCGGTTACGCATTAAATCAGCCAGCATAATTCTACACGTGGTACATCAGCTCTCGTTGAGAGAATTTGTTCCATCATGAATAACATGTGGTCTGAAAACAGAAGCAGAATGCGAAAGCACTTATCACCTGTAATTACAGTGGTCCCCGCTTATTAGGCCCACGGTTAATAAGCCCACCCGTTTAAGCCCAAAGTTGTCTGGTCCGCAATTACTCCATCTATTCCTGTAATAAAAAAAAACATTATATCAACCGAAAACCCGCTTACTAAGCCCAATTTTCGAACACATTTGCTTAAAATTGGGTGAACGTCGAAATCACACTTTTTGTCTTGCTTTCGACGATTTCGCACTTTACGATGCTGACCAACTGTAGTTCATAACTCAAAAATCTTTCGTCACAGATCGTTTATTTGTGCCTTAATCGATATGCAAGACAACTGGTGCTATGCAGAATTCATTTTCAAAATGGCGAAGATACAGGGGCGGATCCAGTCAGTAAGTCTAGGTGGGCGATTTCAGTAATATTTTGCAGTGGAGTCTTATGACAAGTTCACTACTGTAAGAGACATAAAGTATACTTCACAACACTGTTGTGACAAAACAATCGACGGCAGAATGATCTTATAACGCGAATGCTGTTTCCCGCATTGCACAAAATCATGGTGAAAAAAGTTACTTTCGTAGGCTTTAGGGGGGGCGATCGCCCCAATCGCCCTCCTGGATCCACCCCTGCCAAGAGACGTGCAGACTTAACCTTAAGAAACTTGAAATTTTAAAAAATCACCCAGCACTGCCAACCAACATGCATTTAACGTGCTCCGCCGAACAACTCAACACCTCTCGTGCCTGCCTGCGAAATATCCTATGCAACGAAACAGCTCTTTGAGGCAAGGACCAGGAAGTAAAGGGTTTAGCAACTTTTAACGATAGTGCAGTCGACCATGCTCATTTATGTCCATGAGAGTGGCGATAATTTATCCCCCGGTCAGGGGCAAGGGGGGTGCAAGGGGGAACGATTCCCGGGCGCCGAATCACTATGGGGCACCGAAAGTCCCAACAACGTCACACGTACTGCCTTCAATACAGTACATTTACTTCCGAAAAACCTCATTTGCGAACATGAAGGCGGCAAACTTTCTTCTTGCCCCTGGCGCCATCTAAACTGGTTACGCCCCTGCTCCCCGGTTAATACAGTACGTTCAGTTGCGCCCAAAATTGTCCGGCCCCGAGATGGGCTCAACGAGCGGGGACTACCGCATAATACTGACTTTTCCTGCTGTGATCTTTACGAGAAAATAAAATCGAACCAAGGCTTCGTGAAAAAAGTATATAGCCTACAGAAAAACATGATTGGACAAATGTGTAAATTTACAAATGTTTGAACATTGTCTGGTTTCTTAGTAGAATACATTATATTTTAGTTTTTCTTGGTGTCCTAACTATAAGAATCCAATATAGCTACATACTCCAAGTAAGGTATATGAACCACATTTCTCTGATAAGGCTCGTTGTTCTGAAGCGTCCCATTTTTCAAACACAAAAATATGGTATGTCTAGTTTTAACCCCAAAACCCTCCCCTTGCGTACGCCCTTGAACGTGCCTGCATTGCTCTAATGTTTTTTCAAAAAGCAGCTCCCCTAAAAAAAAGTCAGTTTACTAGCGTGTGGCCAGAGAATATAGATCAGTAGCTGTTAGTGATAATGTTCACATCTTGCTATTGTGCGACTTGTACCATTAAAGTTGTGCTTTTACCCTCCTAGCGAGAGTGATTCAAATTATGGATTTTGCGCATTTCCCGATTGTGGTCTTTACGTATTAATAACGTTAGGCCGTAAGGCAAAAGCTGTCATATCAAGGATGGCGGACATGAAAGTTAGGCTACATTTCTTGCAAACTTGTTGCTTAGCCACCTTTTAAATACTCTGAGATGTCTATCATTTTTTAAACTTTACTGCAAAAGCTGCAGTCGTGAATGTCATTGGGGCCAGCCAAAACAGCGTCAGATCGCCAATACCAATAAGGTCCATACGAAACAATAATAAACACAGGCGAAAGGGGATAAAAGACAAACACAGAGAACAAAGAACGCTCAGGAAATACAGCACTCATTAACACCACCATATAGCACAGGATGTAAAGAATCACAGGAATGCAAACTTCCGCAAGATATGAAAAAAGCACAGGGTATGTGACAAACAAACCTGCACAGCAAAAAGAAAGACAGATTCAATAAGTGAAACTAAAAACACGATCACAAACTACATAAAACAGGAAATACAGACTGGTCGAAACGAAGAGACAGATTGCACCAAAAGATGAAGCGGTACGGGACCGACAACCACAACCGATCAGCGTAAGAAATATCTATAAGTGAAGAACCTCCATTGTGCTTCTTCAAAGTTCCGCAGGTGTAGTGTTTGCAACGGTCAAGATAATGTTTCACTGTACGCTATAAAACAGTCACTACAGCACAGCAAACGCCATAAAATTGAGAACAGCTATTTCGTGTGCAGAAACATGCTGAATCAGCTGGGAACATGTCGTTTCAGACAGATGCGAGTCGTGTTTTAAAACTTCGCTTTCGGTATTGTATTGGAATCAATATCCAACTTTTGGTACTCACTGCTAAGCTTGCCTTGCATTTTTCTGATTTTTTCAATGAAGTACTTTCCTTCTCGTTTGAATTGCACACCATGGTCCTGACCACCAGTTCCACAGGACAGATGCCGTGCATAAGTAATTTCATGCACGATTGTACTGAATCTTAGCAACAATGCTTGTGCAATGCACCTTTTGGTAATTACAATAAAAAAGTGAAATCCATCCTGTATCATTTCATGATAGGTTAGTCCGCGAAATTTTTTTTTTCACATCAGGGAAGCAGCTTTTCAGTTGATTTTCGGTAAAACATCCAATGTGCCCAAGACCCTTCGGAAACCGAAACTACGGAACAAGCTTAATCAACTCATTGTGAAAGGAAATGACCAGGTCTGTTTCTTTATTTGTTGCCGCCATGTCAACGAGTTTTTCGAAAAATTGTACTTTCTATCTCACCAACGTTCTTCTTTCTTCTGACTGCTTTGTCTTGAACTGGCATGATGAGCAGGTCCACTGAGAATCAGCGAAGTTATTGTTATCTTTTGGCTCTCGCAAACCCCGTGCAACCAAGCATCACATGCAGTGCATTTCACCATGAGTTTGCCATCACAAGGCATCTTGCAGTGGCAGTAGATTCTGCAAATACATGTCTGAACTTCACTCTGGGCAGTAATTTGGGTGAGCTTTGTTGACTGTCCCAAAAAGATGGAGATGTCTTTACCTGCAAAACTCTGAACCAGAGAGGACCTCGTTACACATTGTTGGAAGCTAAGCATTGTAGGATCTTTCCTTTCGCTGAAAAGCGCAGCATGTGCAATGGCAGAGACCACAGTCATTTCCACCTTTTGCTGTTCAACATCAGCGACATCCATTATGATGCTGCTTGACATGGGTGATATTAATACACACACCGCTTTCTCTATACTGCAGTCATACCGATTTGTTCTATGTCTGTTCATGTTCAAGGTATGTGAACTATCGTAAACAATTGCAGCATCTGCTGTACTGTGCAAGATGAATAATCTGAATGAACTTGGAGAGATTTTTATTGTGCATGTAGCCGCAATTTGTGCCAGTAAACACATCTTCAAAACCATTTGAGCTGCACTGCAAAATACCTCTCATATTTTGCGCTTGTGTTGAACTACGTCTTTCATTCCGCATTACCGATGAGCTGCATTTAATTTAATTTAATTAAATTTATTTGTTTGTGAGCAGACACGAACTCCACAGTATGAACACACATACTCTGCAGAACGCAGGTCGATAAAAACCGACAAAACAGAACGTAGTACAAGGCATGGAAGCCGGCGGAATCACAGGGTTACAGACACTTTTTGCAACTGCATTGAAGACAGAACCACAGGGTGACAGACATATTTTTAACACTAAAGTTAGCTAACACGTAACACTTGTTACAAACCTACTGCACAGTAGGGCGCCAATTCCTAAATTGGTCGAGTCTAGGTAAAATGCGAAAGCATTGTGGCATGACACGCCATCAATCAAACAGATACTAGAAAGTTCGATCACTCATTCACAGAGTAAAATGCGATTATAGTGTTCAAAGAATAGGGACGAATACATGCATCAAAGCATGTAACCATATGTTGTTAGATTTTCTGCATCTTTCGAGAAACAAGTACGTGTATTTTCGCAACAGAGCCTCAAAGGTAGGAATGTTACATTGAATCTGGTGGGTCAACGCCGGATTTAGGGGGGCAAGGGGCCGGGGCCCAGGGCCTCCCACCAAAGAGTGCCCCCCACCATGTTCATGTCTTTAGCCATATGTGCGACATATGCGCGTCACTTAGTCGTTTTTAGAGAGAAAAGTTGGTTTGTAGACGCTATCAATTTATCGGTCGGCCAAACAGCAGTATTTCACTAGAAGAATAGTTGATATTTTTACTAAACAACTATTACACTCATTGGTTTCCTGAAAGTCGGTCAGATATCTGAATCTAGTGAATGCAAGGCCAAGCCACGTAGAACACGTTAGCTTACGTCTCTGCCAGACCCGTAACCAGCTTGGGACACCAGGAGGGGCGAAGAGTTTTCTGAGAGGGGCCCAGATTTTTTAAACTACGTGCAATATTTTCAAACTATATCCAACACATTTTTTCAGGGGGGGCGAAAGATTTTTTAGGGGGGTTCGCCCCCCCTGCGCTCTCCTGGTTACGGGCCTGGTCTCTACTCATTTCTGGTAGATTTTTTGTCTGCTTTACTTAGATTTGCAAAGGTCGCTTATGAGTAGCATTGCTAGGTATGGCTACAATACGTCCTCTTTTTGTAGTACATGTCCACTTTTTTCATGAGAAATGAAATATTCTCTGAGGACATTCAAAAATGTCCTAGTGGCGTAACTAGAGCTTTGAGTCAGGTTAGAAAACTTAGCTAAAAGGGGCCCACTGGCCACTGCACAGGGCCCACTAGCCAACACTCGCAAAAAAACTTGAGAAATGATGGTGAATCCGGATGTGGATAGCTGTGCTAAAACCTTAAATCACCAAAAAATAATCCGAATAATGCAAAAACAAACAACCTACTGAAAACCAAACGAATGAATATTGAAACCGAAATATCACTTGAGGTGGCGGTGCGGTTTTCACATTAAATTGCCAAGGGGGGCATTTCACCCTTCTGCCTCCCGTCGTTTGCGTCACTGGCGATGATATATTGTTTTTGCATACAGTAAGCTGTCCTTACTCAACTGCAACATGATACGAGTTGGTGGCGTAGCTTAGTTTATGGGAGGGCCTGCAAGCTGTCTAATTAATATATGTTTTGGTTGAGTTAATTCTCGGCTGGAAAGGCGGGAGTGCTGTCACATTAATCGTTACATAACAGTGGTAAATCTTATTTCAGTATCTCAATGACCTTGACATTAGAGTGCGGACTGCTGACGCCATTATACTGTACCAGCTTTGCTGGTGAACCGTGATACGGTGATCAGTGTATTGTACATAGCTTAGTGTAGTAGTTTTACTTTCTAATCATTATAGCGCATCTAGGGGTGCAAAAATGCAGTCGAGCATTCGCGCCGCGCGATCAAAAACTAAATTTTTATGAGGCTGAGTGAATTACGTGTGGTTGCATTTGCACAGTTCGCAAAGGAGAGTGAAAAGACTGTTGTGACTTTGTGGATACTGAGTGCCAAAAACTAATTTTTTTAGCGTAACCATGTGGCTAACACTTCATCGCAGTTTGCCAAGCATGCTTCAATTGTACCCAGCTTCAAATTCATACTTCATGACGAGCCAACTGTTGTTCTGAAACGTTTTTTTTTAATTCTTTGAGCGAATTCTGTTCACATTAAGTCATTTTCAATCATATGTGGTTGCTTTCATTGAGCAAGATCAGAATACTGAGAAGTCAAAAGCATTAATTGTTGAGGCTGTATCGTGTTTCGCCACTGTCAAGGCAAGAATTCAAGAGAGGCAATCAGATGTAGCCTACATATCAAGCCAAGTTAAATCAGCACTAAGAAAATTCAGCGAAGGCAGGGATCATGACTGTGATTCATTCATGTCAGATGTATCTGTATTGTACAAGTCTTGTGTTTCACATCTGGCCAGATGGACTACTTTATTTGCTGAATATAAAATGCTTTGACTAGATCCCTCCGTTTGCAAACAACTAATTGGGAAAAGGATGAAACATGTGGGTAGTATCTGCTTGATAGAAATGTTTATATTGATGAAGCTGAAGGAAACTATTTGACCAATACCAAAACTTGTTCGAGTTCGTGCAGAAAGAGCATCATTCGAATGCAGTTGATTGTAAAATGATGGAACATGATAGATGCGCAAAATATTTTGCAACTTGCAATACCATTAAACGCTTCAAGAGCTTATAAAGATTGCACAGTTTTAATTCAACGTTATGGCTCTTTATGCTAATATGGAACGATTTTTTCCTTGATGCAGCTACAAACCAAAAAGAAAGAGAAATCTTTCTGGCTGAACCAGTTTCTAGTCTAAAACCGATGTGCAATTTAAAAAATCTTTCATGCAAGCAGTTTCATAAAATTGTAAAAGGCGATTCTACATTTCAGGAAATTTAAGAAATCTGCAAAAATTTTTTATGGGCTGAATAGGTTAAACAAATAAGGATTTGTGTGTTTTGAATGAAGCATCATCTACACTGGACGTTTTACTTCAATGCTTAAAACCAGAGCCGGATGAAAAGGTAGGGGGGCCAGGGGCAATTTTTACTGGAGGGCCCCTATAACGTAATTCATGACGTCATCGTTTGTAAAAGTTGTGTTTTCGCTGATTAGCAAGGTTCCCGTTTGTTTTTTCCGGTAGAATTTGTGATATGGATACTAGGGTGTATTTTTACTAAGAAAAAATATTTCACAGACTACAGAGTGACTCAGCAAGAAACAACATTCACCCGAACAATAAACAGAAACCTGAGATTACAAACAAAAACACCGCAAAAATAACATGTCAATATGGCCAGCCAGGCTAAGTGTGAAATTTGTTTCCAAGCTAATGTCTTGATTTTCACCTTAATTTTCAAGTGCTCTGGTTAACGCCACTGCTTTAACGTTGCTGCTTGAAAGTTTTGCCAAAAAAAGCGATTCAGTCGCGGCGTTTTTGTTAACACTGCCAGATCCTTGCGTTTTTTCTTCTCAGAAGCTTTGCGCTTTTCATAGCTCCTGATGTCCTAATGGCATTACAGGTTTCGGCATCGCGTTAGCTAAACATCGCAATCTCGTTTTCCTTTCTTTCGTTCTACGAATCGACTGATTAAAACCTTTTCTGACGGACCACGCAATAACATGTGGTGTAAATAGCTTGAATAGCGTCATGTGTTTATGATGTAACAGAACGATAGTAGCCATCGGAAGAAAAGGGAGTTTCCACCACACGTTACCCTTTATGACGAAACAAAGGTGCAGTTCGGTTGCAGCGGCCTCGAGACAGCACCAAAAGTTCGGGATTATTGATAGTAGTGTTACCACTTCTGATATTTTAACATGACATCAGATGTGATGTTCTCAGATAAATTTCTGATGTCTGATGTTTTGGCGACAAATCTGATGTTGACTGAGCTGTTGT
>JGI24021J15306_10011040_pt1 | contig 11232 bp, 5 predicted proteins | sample Ectturendosymbi1_FD_15306 | JGI IMG/M metagenome (IMG submission 15306)
ATTAGCTAATTGATAATTAATTAATTTGTTTATTTTAGATCATAACTTTTGATCCAGAAATGCTAGAATGTTGATCAAAGGCTCAAAAGACTTGGACTCGAGCTTAGTTTCTAATGAAAACTTCAGCGAAACATTTTGGCCTGGTAGTTGGGCCCTAGGCCAGGAAACATGAGCCAAAATGACCCCAAAACTACTTCACTTATGACGTCAGTCACAAAAAATCTGCAACCCCCAACCAAAAAATTTTTTTCGAGTGCAATCTAGAAGACTAGCCGATCCATTTGAGCCCTTGAACAGCTCTCTAGCGCAATTGGCAGAGGAGCCAGGGTGTTGGTAAGGCAACCGAAAACTACTGTTTTTTAGGCCGAAATCCAAGTACGAATATATCGTACGCCGGCTCGCAAAGTGTCAATTACAACTGGTTTAAATATGTAAGTGTTTTAGGTGTCTATCTATCAAAAGCAATCTTTTCACTGCCAGTGATCAGATGCTGTGATCTTGTCAAAGTATATATTTTGCATATGGAATAGGCATCTTCGGATGAATGAAAAGATGATTATATTTTCTGGATTTTGCAACCTCTGCTTCTGCAATGCTTGCCAATTCAAATAGTGGCACAGAACAAAGATTTGTTACATTCCATATCTGGCTGCAACCTCTGAAGTGAGAAATCAATAACACTGGTGATCAGGCTGGGTATGATCAATGGGGTAGGCATGACTGTATCATGATTTTTTTTGCTGTTGAACCAGATGAAAATTTTTTATTTGAAACTAAAATCCATGCAGTAGTATGGAAAGTACTTCAGGCAAAGCAACTTTTTGAAGAGTTTCTTGGACTTAGTAATTTTGGTTCTTGTTATAATCGAAAACTGGCAAACCACTGTGGCACAAAAAAGTCCCAAGTGTGCCACCAAATTCTTAAATCTGAAAGTGACTTTGTTGAAACAATTATGTATGACTATACCTTCATTAATTACATTTTAGTAATTTGTTAGCTTCAAATGCTATGCTGTCTGAAGCAAATTGAGTTACAAGGTGTGCCGTGGACAGAATGTTGGAAACTGGCCTAGAGGTCCTAAAGTGCATTTGAAAAGCCCCGTGTGAATGCTATCCAGCAGTGGTTAGGCTGCATTGTCATAGCTGTGTATTCTTTTTTGTTGCATGTATATGCATATGCTAAAAAGCTTAGTTGAGGTCGTAAAAGTTTGGCACACTTCGATAATGTGGATCTACTCTTGTCCATTTTTTCAGGAGTACCTGCTGTAGCTAAACTTAGAATCAATCGGTGTTAGAAATATAAAATGAATTGTATGTCACTCAATGCAAAGTGATTGTTATTTGAAAATATATTGCTGCATTCTTTTTGATGAAAAGCTGGAGTTGATTTGTTTACGGGCAGCTAGTGAGTACAGGTATGAATAATGGTAACTACATGTAGGTATTTTAGCATGGTCTAGGTTGCACCTCCCTGTGGCGGGCAATGATTGACTTATTGTTTCATGTGACTTAGCTTTTTGCATTGTTTCTGATTTTTGTCTATCATGGAAAGAAGTAACCAATTATCAGTGGAAAAAAATTAATGAAAACACAATGGTAAAAGAACTATATCAATGTAAACAAAGACAGTCACTGTGTCACATAGGATTGGTGAAAGACCATGGCAGTCATTTAGTCAACCAAGCCTGATAAAAACTTATCGACAATTAAGTGATAGAAAATAATAGTTGAAAATAAAATAAGCATAATTGTAAATACAAACAAGCATAGATGATGGTGAGGAAACTTTTCAGATGTAAAGAGCATGCTTATGTACATAAGGGGTGGATTTAGTCTCATTAAAAAGTTCAGGGTGGTCCAAAAATCATTAAAGACAGCAAGAACTACAAAAATAATTGAAATAAAAAACATTAGAATGTTATGTTATCCATAACAATTGGATGTGTACAATAAAGAATAACAAACAACAAACAAAAATTAATAAAAAAAACAAGAACTTTAAAGAAAGCATTATGTTCCTCATAGAGTGAAATGTTAGGTAAACACATAATTATGTGTCTTTTTCATGTAATAGGTGTTTCTAAATCGCATTTTAAAGGCAAAGGTAGCGGGGTACATAATGGAGTCTGGTATTGAAGACCAAACTTTAGAACCAACAAATGTAAGGGAACATTTCCCTGAAGATAGTTAACTCTAGGTAAAAACAGGTTGTTAGAAGTGGTCTGATCAGTGGTGTAGTTTTGCCGAAGTTTGGCCATGTCTAGCAGTGAATGATGGCTTATTGCCTACAAACAAATGCAAAAATACCCAACAGAGTTCCAGCATAAATTTGCCCCTACATCCCTGAGGCTGATTAGAATAATATTGTTATCAAAAGAGTTTGTTGTAATACGATTGGATGAATTTCCCTGCTGAGAATGTGTTAAGTTTAGGAAGGCATTAGATGTTTGAAAGCTAGTTTCCGCAAAGGTGAGAGGTTTCAATCCATCAACAAATTTTATTTTTCTTTTTGAAAGATTCTTCCAAGGAGATGTGGTTAGTTGTCATGTTAATTTTACAGCCTTTTTTTTAAGTTTTATGAGAGGCTGAATGGTTGCATTGAAAGCATGACCCCAACTAAGGAACCAGTACTGTAGTTATGTGATTGTAAGCCGCAGTGCACAATGTTTTTTACATCGTTGTGTGTGGCATAAAATCAACAGCAGCCTACATTTTTTTCTTTACCTTATCAAAAGGTCTAGATCAGGGGTTCTCAACTTTTTCCCCGTTAAATACCCCCAAGCCATAAAACAGTCAACCCGAAACCCAGCAAATTGTCTGTGGAATAGCCTTGCATACTCTTACAGGTTAGCTGGATAAGCCATGGATTTCACATTATTGCATCACAACAGCACAAGATCAGGCAAAATCTACATGGAGTTTTCAATCGGCACGCATTTTCCTCTAGCAGAGGATATTAAAAACAGTTATACAGGAAACCTCAACTGCCGTCCAATTACCCCTGGAAATCTTCCCATAAACCACTGGGGATTTGTGAATTGCAGGTTGAGAACCCCTGGCCTAGATAATGCCCAGTCTTTCCGTGGCTACATTTTTTCGACCCAGCACTCTTTGCATTCTCTTCACAGGAGGGATTGTGATGAACAGAAAACAGTTGTAGTTATGTTAACATCATTACCAGGGTTGCAAAAAATGTGAAACATGCTATTGCATGAAAGTATTTCAGGAACCTTTGTTCAAGTATGGCTTGCATTAATTTTTTAATACCATTTTTTGTGGCTTACAATCAAGGGTGCAGTGGCATACGCTGAAAATTTTCTTGAGGGGGTTTCATTCAGTGACATATGCTGGCGATTTGTATTTGGTGTGCACTGTTTGTGACGTCACAATTTGACGTCATATTAATGTTTGCAAGCGGAGTTTGTTGACATAATAGGCATATTCTTCTACACGCACTCCCTTTAATTTTGTAAGAAATCAAACCCTATACACTTCCCTTTAAAGTTTTGTAAAATATCAAGCTCAAGGGGGGGGGTTAACCCCAAACCTCCCCCCTTGCGTACGCCCTTGCATGGGTGTCTAATAATTGAATCAATGTGGTAGGTAATTTAGCCAAATAATAAGCTACATAGTACTTTCAGTACAGATTGTATTGTGTAATTTTAAGTTTAGACCAAACTTTAACTTCCTGATAAGTGAGTCTTTATATACCTCTTTTACATGAGGTGTCTAGCTTGACCTATTGCCGAAAAACACTTCAGGGAAATGCTTTAATTTTAAATGAGGTATGATTGTGTTTTTGAGATTTTAATAAAGTCAGTTTTATTGTAATTAACACCTTCACTGCCGGGTTAATTCAAGCGGTTTGCACAAAATCTAGCAGTTCACCTGTGTCTTTGTGCAGGCATAACTCCGGCACCAAATGCGTTAGAGAGCTGTTCAAACCCTCAAAAGACTTGGCAAGTCTTTGAGTCCGCAATGAACAAATTTTTTTGGTTATGGGTTTCGGGTTTTTTGTGAGTGATATCATAAGTGGAGGACTTTTGGGCCTATTTGGCCCACTTCACCTGGCCCTGGGTCCAAACTGCTAGATGATAATATTTCACTAAAGTTTTTTTGGAAACTAGGCTGAAATCTGAGTCTTTTGATACTGTGGATGACTTGCTGGGGTTTGGGTTCAAAAGTCATGATCCAAAATAAACAAAATAATTGATTAATCTCATAATCAGATACTTTAATAATTTGTTTATTTCATAACTTTTGAACCAAAAACGCTAGGAATCGATCTAAGGCTCAAAAGACTAGGATGCTAGCCTGGTTTCCAATGAAAACTTGAGCGAAATAGTTCCATCTAGGAATTGGCCCCTAGGTCAGATAACATGAACCAAAATGGCCAAAAACTTATCTCACTTATGACGTCACTCACAAAAAACCCAAAACCAAATTTTTTTTTTCATTGCAGACTAGAAGACTTGCCAAATGTCTTGAGGATTTGAATAGCTCTATAACGCAATCGGCAGAGGAGCTATGTGGTTGGTAAGGCAACCGAAAACTGCTTGTTTAAGACTGATTTCAAAGTATGAATATATCATACCCAGCAGTGAAGGTGTTAAGAGAAAGTCTGCTGGCTCTAAATGGTTCAAGGTTGACAGTTGTTTGAAGACCATGTTTTTAAATGAGCTTCATTGTTTCACTGATAATTTTTTCATGTTTCTTGGGATTTCTGCAAAGGTGGCAGTGGGTTGGAAAAATAAACAAAAGTTAGTCAAATTCCTGTCCACACAAATTTTGAGAGAAAAACTTTTACAATCCTAGAATGGGTTAGTATGAAGTTACTTCAATACACATATGTCTTCTTAGTGGTCGGACAAGTTTTGGGTCCTTCAAGGACTGCAAAGCCACCATAGTTGCTTTGATTTTGTTCATTCATAACTTTGCAACTGATAAGAGCTAGAGAGCTATTCAAACCCTCCAAAGAAGCAGATATAGTCTCCTAGGTTCGATTTTTGAAATCAGGNAACTTTAGTGTTTGAACTTTTTTGGGGGCAATGTCATGAGTGGGTGGGGGTCAAGGGATTTACAAATGATGTCATNGGAGCCTGAGAAAAGATTACAAGAGGGTAATTTCTTTGTTTTTCCTTTGAAAATAAAATAGGCAAANATTGCAATTTTACATTCATTGATTGGCGCTGGGGGTTAGCAAGTTATNGTCAAAAACAAATCATTTCCAAATAGGCTACATGCCACTGCAGCAAGCCTGGGCCTACTGAACTTTGGCAAAAATTTCACTTCATTGCAATCATTTTTTGAAACAATAAAAGCAGCTATCACTGGCATTAAGCAATTAAAACTTCATCAACATGCCTAAGTATACTTACGTAAACAGTGGCACATCTAGCCTGGAAGAATGGGATCTGCCGTGGAAGGGAAACTTTTGATTGTCACTTTTTAGCATAAAACCACATTTTCTCGTAAGACTAGAAATCTAGCAATGAATTTTGTGTGATGTTGTGATGAATTTTGTTTGTGATGTGTTTTGTGATGTCATATCGGCAAAATTCTGCTGATATAATCCGCTTTACTAGTTTTCTGCACAGAGTGTTTGAAAACTCAAATTGCTACTTTGTCTCTGATTAATTAACGGAAATTCTCTGTTAACAGTGCACAGCGCTCTTACTACACCAAATAGTGCATAGTACGGACTGAGCCATCGTCCCAATAAACCAGTCTATGACATAACATTTACTCAGGTTTTTGTGGTAAGCAGATGGCTGCTTGCGGACAAATCAGGGTAGCCTATGCGCCATGGTGATCGACAATCTTAGGGATCCAAGTTGGCGCAGAATTCCATGTTATGCGCTTCTTCATCGCACTGAAGTATTGTCTTTCAACTGTGGTTTGAGTGTTGCAAATTATCAGTATCGTTTATCGGCAATGAAAAATAAAAACATCGGTATTGGCCTAAAAAAGCCTTATCGATCGAACTCTACCTGAAACCCAATTAAAACTTGGCTAGTAAGGCTAGTGCCACTAACTATTTAGAATAGGTATTGGTATTGATCTCGTTGTCAAAACACACCAGGAAAGATTTCCAAGTTATTCTTGCTTTTGGTTACAGCGTATTTATTACATCACAATCGCTGTTTGTTCCTATATGAACATAGTGCTTGAAAACATACTTGTCGAACATTCAGTAAATGTCAGCCAAACAGCAATGAGAGCTGTTTATCCATATGTACATACACCTATAAAATCGATACTGACAAATCAGCTGCACAACTGAGTCTGTGGAACGCTGTCTATCAAGATGACAGTATTGTAAATATACTTCTGAAATCACTGCAGAGAAGAATGATTGAGCTGCAATTGTTCTGATGATTTTACATCATCATGTAAAAGTGAATTACTTGAAATCAATATAGGATTTCTTGTGCAGCAAACAACATTGTCAACTGCTCAATTTTAAAAAGGCTATTTTCGAAATGTAGTGCATGACTGATATGTAGTTCAGAGAATGTGACTACAATATCTGAGGCCAGCTGTTGCACCTTTCAATATGAGAAATTCTTCATAAACATATAGCTTCAGTAGAAATGAACCTGCGGTACTAGGCATGACCCTGAGGAAGGCCTGAACTTAAAACAAATCTTATTTAATTTTGTCATAATCTCGTAAGTGTAAACAGCAGATAAAATGTAGGCCATAACTAGAAAACAAAACAATCGTGATTGGAGACTGTGTCTTCTTGCCATTGAGCAAAATATTACAAAACAGCTGTGCATGTGCATAACAGTTTACAAGCTTCTGACAGCTTTGCTTGCATTGGAGCTGGCACTGCCTGAGTAGGAAATTGAGAAACACGTGCATTCGACACTATCAATTTAGAGTGTTCAAATCAAAACGTGGGTTGTTTCATGTCACTGCACAGCTTCTATTTTTAGACAAGGCAGGAATGTTGTTGTAATGTAAAAGTACTATGCAACGTTTGAAGGGAAATGTAGGCTGTTGCCTGTTCTAAGCCACCCACATTAGAGACCTGCAGTGATAGCGTTTGATATTATATCAGCTTTAATGCTAAGCACCTGCGGTACTAAGGGGCTTGTCATGACAGCCAAATGCCCCTATACATAAACATTTGCAATACATTTTTTCCTGCTTTCCAAGCATTTGGCAGCATATCAAAGCACTTCCATTGCACACACTCATTGTTGCAGGAACCTGTTATCGCCTGAGGTGGACTAACTCAAGCATGCTTTGCAACAGCTCATCCCAAGACCTAATATTATTTAAACTCAGTCCAGAACCATATTTTTAGACCCTTTTGAGATGAAAAACATTTTAATACTTTGAGAGCTGGCATACNATATGTTCGTACTTCGATTTCGGCCTAAAAACAGCAGTTTTCGGCGTTATTTTTTGTGAGTGACGTCATAAGTGGAGGACTTTTAGGCCACCTTGGCCCACTTCACCTGGCCCTGGGCACAAACCGTTAGATGGTAGTATTTTGCTAAAATTTTTATTGGAAACTAGGCTACAATCCGAGTCTTGATGCTTTGGATGACCTGCTGGGGTTTCGGGTTCAGAAGTTATGATCTAAAGTAATAACAATATTTGACTAATTAACTAATTAGATATTTAATTAATTTGTTTATTGTAGATCATAACTTTTGAACCAGAAATGCTAGATAATCTATCAAAGGCTCAAAAGACCCAGACTTGAGCCTAGTTTCCAATGAAAACTTCAGCAAAATACTTTGGCCTAGCAGAAAATGGCCCGAAAACTACTTCACTTATGACATCACTCACAAAAAATCCGCAACCCAAACCAAAAAATTATTTTTCGAGTGTAGTCTAGAAAAATGGCCAATCCGTTTGAGCCCTTGAACAGCTCTAGCACAATTGGCGGAGAAGCTATGGTGTTGGTAAGGCAACCGAAAACTGCTGGTTTTAGGCAGAATTCTAGGTACGATATATTTGTAGACCGGCTCTCAAAGTGTTAAGCTGTGACAAGCAAAGGTGCTACGATATTTTCTTATATAATGTGGGATTTTGAATATAGAACATAAAGCCTTCATATCTGCAACTTTCAGTTGTTACAGCAAGAAACATACAATTGACTGGAATAAGTGTAACAATAGTTGTACTGGGAAAAGTGATGATTAACCATGGAAGCAGAAACTACCATCATGTTTACCATTGATATCAACTCCATTATTTTGTTGCTTGCATTATGTCAAAAATGCTTTGGTGCTTTTTATCTTTTGTGATATTCTTGAATTTAGCTGCAGGGAATAATTGCTATAAAAACTTGCATTCTAACTATATACCACTTGTATTTTTCAGATAATGAAAGTAATGGATTATTCAAGGTTAACCAATGGTACCAAGGTTTGTTTTGCATCTTCATTTGTTTTTTGTGTTTGAATGCATTTACTTTGATAAAAGCAGTTTTATTGTTAGATGAAAGCAGACTAACTGCCACATAATCAATTTTATAGTGTGGTGTCATGTGGCTATTCAAAAAAATTTGAAAAAATTAAATCACGCTATATAGAACTAATCATATATATACTTGTTAAACATGTGGTATGGAAAACATGTTATCAGACCAATGCACTGAAGCTGCCTTAGAATAAGCTGTTTTCTTCGAAGTGTGTATTGGGTGCTGAATAAGTGGTTTTCTGAAGTGTGTTGAGAAGTTGGGTATAGTGCCTTTAGGAATGATTCTTTTCAAGTGCTGTCCATCCACTTCTTTGTATATCTTTGCATTTTTTTCTTCGTGACATTTAGCATTCAACCTACCTTTTAGGAAACATTGTTTCACAGTACACATCTTGTCTCCAATTTTTAGGGCTGCACATTTGAGGAAAGTCTAATGAATCAAATTTTAAAATCATGTTTGAAAAGTATCCAGATTTTCACGAGAGTAAACTTGTTCTATTAAATCCAGTCATTCATCAGCTTGCTTGAGCAGTCACAGCTCTACAACCTGCATCTACAGTTTGTTGCTAAACAAACACAACCCAGATGTGCATTTTACTTGTACAGTAAACCTCAGTTAATATGGACTCGATTTGACTGGTGATTTTATTTGGTTTAGGCAAAGATCCAAATTAACCAAAAATGTTTATTCCTAACCTGACATCATCTAAGTTCTGAGATATTGGTGAAAATCACTTAAATTTAACACATTTCCAACCCAACAGCAGACTTTCACAGAAGCAAAATGAATGTATTTACAATGGTACATCAGATTATTAACCACCACATCTAGGCAGTTGTGAACAATCATAACATGTTGGGAGCTGTTGTACGATATACTCATACTTTGAAATCACGCCTTAGCCAATATTTTCGTACAACTTTGGTGGTGCAAAGTGATAGTAAAAAGTTGCTCATGCGTGTCTTAAAGCTAAATCAAGCCGGCACCAAAGGTGTTGAAGTAAACAAAGTTTTTAAGTAAACAAAAAAAACATGAAGATTTTTTTGTGATTAAAATCTCTTCAACAAGAGGTTTCAACACATGTGTTACATATCTCAATAGCACCTATACACATAGAGTTTTTAGAGTTCAAAGATTTGGTCATGCTTAATTGATTTTGAGAAGCACTTTTTTTCTTTATCCCCAAACTGGGGTAAGTGCATGGATTTTTGCAATTTTTCATCGTATGTGAGGAAAAGATACATGAAGAAACCTATTTTCAAAAGTTAATAGCAATTGAAGTACAATGAGAATAATTTTATTCAGAAGTTAGGTGAAGATTTTGATAGTATTCGTTCTGCATCGTTCATCACAGAAAGTGCCGATTTTGTACAGTCCGTAACTTTATGAAACATCAAACAACATTCAGAAAATTTGCTTCGCTAGAATCAGCCTGAAAAGTTATTTTTATTATTAAATTTGAGAAAAATCTGAGATGTTGGGTGACAGGGCCTGGATCATTAGACACGGAATGACCCAATATTGATTTCTCACATTTTACGCACCTTCAGTCCTGAAAATTGCAAGCAAGAGTTTACAAGTGAATTCATGAATAACCACAGCAAGATTCGGGAAAGCATGCCGACTGTTATCTCAACCACAAATTGTGACTATAAAGCTGATCTCACAGAAGCTGGAAAGCAACCAGATAACAATTTGCAGAGCAATCACTACCTTCAAGCAACATGATGATGAGTCTGACCACAGCACAACAATAGGAAAACATTTTTATGGTATCTCTTCTCCTTGTTGTGATAAGTTAACACGAAAGTGTTTGCCACAAGGTTGCAGAGTTGGAGTCACAAGAAGTCAGATTCCTAAAAACTGTAATTGGTGTCAGAGTCAGATTTTGTTATCCGACTCTGGCATTCTAATTCAATCATTTTTTTTACATCGATGCGTCCTAACTCATGCCTTTTAAATTATTTATTGAAACAGAGTTCTTGCTGTGTACCACAATTCCATTGATTGTTAGTTGCTACAAAATTGTTGACAGCCGAACTTCTTTCATGTTATGTTAAGGTGTCAAAGTCATAAATTTAGGAAAGTTTGGAGTTAAAGTCAAGCATTTTACCTCTGACTCCACAACCCTGGCTCGCCACACGTAAATAAAGGTTTGGAAAATTTTTGCACAAGTGCTTGGTAGGCATAAATGTAAACTTTTACCAAAAATCATGTTTTGGGGCACTGGTTTAATGTTTTTCACCTGTAAATGGTCTAAAATTATGGTCCTAGACTGAGTTTAAAAAATAACAGGTCCTGGAAGGAGATTTCAAAGTCTGTGTTTCAGAGGCTGTTTGAAAGCATGATTTTTTTGAGTTGGCCCACCAAGGGGAACAGGTTTCTGCAGCAGTGACTGCGATTTTGTGCGATAGAAGTGCTTTAATATGCTGCCAAATGCTAGGAAAGTATGAAAAATTGTATTGCAAACGTTTATGTAAATGCTTGCAGACATGTTGACAAACTTAGTTGTTTAATGCGCCAGTGTTGGCTGCTTTTATGGTATGAAAACATGCTTCATTGAAATAAAATTTTCTTCAACTAAATCAGTGGTTCGTAGAAATTGGTCACAGGCTTAGAGTGGATGCAGCATCTCTGCATAACTTGAACATAACTTTCGGTTGACCTTGTGCAGAAGGCATCGTCATGAACCTGACTGCTTCATGTCAAATGACCTTTCTTTTGCATCCTCATCCTTTCTGAGCAACCGTTGTGTTGAGTTGCTGCAACTTCTAATTGTGAATGGTATTA
>JGI24021J15306_10011041_pt1 | contig 11231 bp, 5 predicted proteins | sample Ectturendosymbi1_FD_15306 | JGI IMG/M metagenome (IMG submission 15306)
TTGCACGGTTCAACAGCACCCTAATGTTATAAAGTTTCATGAGGGCAAATTGAGGCCTGTCTAAGACAAAATGGTACACGAACAAATAGATAAAAAATACCTTAGAAGTACGAACATTTTAAACTATCTCCCAAGTTGACACTTTCAGCATATTTGTGGTTGAATACCAATCATTTACGAAATTTTTGATCAGACAATCTCTTTCAAGATAAATGTTGTAAGGAGAAAATTAACGAGCAAGACAAAGAAAAATTCCAATAAGATTTCTAAAAATGATAAAAATATAAAAATTCATCTTTAATTCTTTGAAAGTTTCTACAGATGTCAAAATTGCTATGCAATGTTTTGAAAATGTCGGGGGGGCAAATGCCCCTCCCTGGTTGAGCGCCTGGGCAGAATATATTTTTATCCCACAGCGCATATAATTATTTCAGGTGGTTCAGTTACGCCAGGAAGTCGCAGGCCTAACGTCTGGTCCATTGGTAGTGAGTGCATGACCAAAAATTGATACATACAGTAGCTTTACACGTCTATTTTTTTAAACACTTCAAAAATAACAGGTTTTTTAGCAGAATTTCGCTATGTTTAGCAGATCTTAGCTGAAAATTTTTGACATGGTTTTTAGCAGGATCTAGCAGTTTTTCGTGACACGATTTATTAGGATTGGTGGCAACCATCTGGCAATACTCTCACTGTTATAAGAAAATAACCTTCCTGACAGTATACCACAAGGGTAAAATGTCGGACAATAGCAGTTAACCATCTTTCACGGTCACTAGAAACTTGAAAAATGCTAAAAATTATGTTATCGAAGCTAAAATTTATAAACTAACAGAATCAGTGGTACTACACCAAACTCTGTTTCAACATCAACTTGGCTACGTGTAACCTACCATCCAACATGAAAAGCTCTTCACACAACACGTGACAAATATCACTTGTTTTTGAAACCTCTCCAAATAGAAAACCTTAAGAGAAAAAAGTGGGGGGACATGGCATATTATATCCCTCCCACTTGAAAAAATGGGGCGGACACGTCTCCAGTGTCCCCCACCAAATTGCGCCCATGGTCCTGGCCTTCATAACAAAATTGTCTAGGATTTCATTCAAATTTGTTTGCCTAAGTTTGTCATTTTTAATGCACCGAATGCTTGATGTTGGACAACCTGTCCTGGAACATTGTGATCCTTTATCCTTTAATTCAGTTTTATTACTTTTGAATCTTGGGAAAGACCTTTCTCCTGAGCAGTTTGTGACCATCAAACTAAGAAATAAGACTCCGCGTGGTTGGATAGACCGACCAAGAACCACCAACATAAGGCAACAAACGTCAAACCCAAACGCAGCTCTGTCCTTTTCTTGTTTTTTTACTCTTGGTCTCCTTGGGTAGAGTTATGTGGTTGCCATTTGGCAAAGTGACTTTTCCATATTGTTTAGGCTCATCTAAATTTCTTTGATTTGCTTAGCGTGGGAGCAGTACAGACTTGCGCAAGTAGTGTACTCAATGGCATTCAGATTTCTAAATGAATGAATAGAGACGCTAACAAAGCAGCTGTGTTGCTCAAGATCAGAAAAAGCACATCCACCATCGCTTCATGAAACCATCTGTTTGGCTAATAATTGCCGCTTCTAGCTGTCAATTTCCGATTTGCTGCATTTTTTGGAAGCAGCATTCACAGAGCTGAAATTTCGTTTGACCTCAAACCCTTTTGTAAACGTAGAAGTACACCGGTGGACTCCACAAGATCAATTAATTAATTTGCAACTGAAAATGCTAGATCACGCTCAGCAATAAATCTAGTCAACTTCAGCTCTGCAGAAGCAACTTATGAGCATAATTCAACCTTTTATCAGCAGAACCTTTAAACTGCATCAATTTCATCGAGTATTTGAAGAGCGCATGGCTCTAGTGCGTGATTTGGCTTCTTGTGTCATAAACAATCACTCCTTTTGGGAGCGTTGAACGAGTTACGATGTAGCCTACTGTATTAATTTACATCGCCACTGATATTTTTATTTGTCATTAGTTTTTATCAGCAAGCTTATTAGTTAATGTCTTCAAGCCACGACTTGTTAAACTTAAAGGCCAGCAAGAAGGCCTATGCTATTTCCATCATATAAACTGCAACTACCTTAAAGGAACTAAAACCTGAAAGTTTTATAATGCCTCAGTCGGAGGTTTGTATCTGCAGCAAAAACATTTTGTCTATCGGACTTGAAATCTCTATTTCATAAGGTTAAAAAAATACAAAACTGGGTTTGATCCATGTAATTAAACTAAGTTCGGCATCATTGAATCTAAAATGAGAACATTTCATGTTGACAGTAAGAATGGCCTTAACATATTGCAAACAAAGTTAAGGCGGCCAACGTTCTTGTCAACCTGCGCTAACAAAACAAAGGGTTGAGGTAGCCTGCACTTAGTTGAAGGTTAGAGAGTACAGACCACCTCCACCTTTTCCAAATTAGGGGTGACGAGAATGTTATGTAGTCTGGGGTACGTTTACTTTACTGTGGTCATATTGCATTGTCAACAGAAAGATTACCAAACTGAAAGCTTAACTGGAAGGAAATGCAGAACAAGTGACATGCATGGAGAAGCATTACCATCAGTGTAAACGGTCCCAATGCCTGTGAAATAGCGTCTTTGTTGATCACTAGTTAACATTGGGACTGTTAGACTGTATATTAGACCCACTGCTATATGTCACTAAGGCAAACGTGCTTTACTTTGTTACTACAAGCGTAAGCTACAATTTTGGTACAGCTGGCTTTCCATACTCATCATCAATCATGGCGCATGCTGTGAGTTGAGGCTAAAGTGATCATTTCTAAATTCATTGAAGATTTTGTGGTCTTGAGTTCGACATAACCTACTCTATGGAAGCTTTGTTATGCAGATTGCATTTTTAGATGCATTTCTTCCCTCATCTCGTCACTTCTGAAGATTTTAGCTCGAATTTCGTGGATGCGTTGCATCAAATCTTGTTAACTGGCTCATGGTTCAAGCAACTGCAAGTTATTTTTCCAAACTGTTTGTCATAAAAAGAACTCTTACCAATGAATCATCCTACTTCTTTCTAGTACAAGCACAGGATACTTTTGCATCATAACATTAGTAAAAGCTGCACAAATAAACTTAGCAATTTAATCTTCTGCCCTTAGCAAACATGATTCTCTTAACAGTGGCTTTGACTAAGCGAGTTAAGCTACCGCACTGCCCTCAAAATAGGCTTGAACCTCTGTTCTATAGTAGGCTACGTTTCTGTTCAATCTTGCAAATACGCACAACTATTATAATCACCACTGCTTCCCGCAAAAGAAACTTTCCTATTTCGAACGGAAAGCAATAGCTAACACAATCAAATGACGACCTTAGTTAATTAAGACGGTCAGTAAACTTGCAAACTAACTTCGACAAATGATAAAAAATAAGAAAACTATTGCTTACAACATGAAAATCGTTGCGTAAACATCAAAATTTGTTGCGTAAACATCAAACATCAAAAAAAATTTTTGAAAACATCAAATCTGATGTTATAACATCTAAAGTGGCATCTCTGAGTATAACCTTTAAGTTTGATCAGGTGCGTATCGAACCTTTCGCCTAATTCACACGTAACAATCGACACGATTTATCAAACTCAGGACGCCGTCAAAGTGCTTTTGAGTATGTCAACTCTGCAGTCGGCATGCGGCTTGACCAACGGTCGTATTGAGATTCATGAAAAGTCGTTGGAAGACCCTGGCATTATCGACACAAAATATGATTAGATGAACAAAAATTAAAAACATAAATTGTTGACGAATATTTATTTGTCGAGCTGATCATATACAGTAACGGCAACTGACTCTGTGCGTACCACAGTTTGCTGGAGGCCCGCTTCGATTTTGAGGCCCTAGACTTAAGCCTACATAGCCTATTGGTAAATCCTGCCCTGAGTGNACACAACCTACTGTACGTGTGACTACTCAAAAACTANTTTCACAGCAGGCTATTCTGTGTTTCGTACAACTTTACTGTCCGTCATGAAATGAAAACAAGATGCGCTCTTGATTTACCATAAGCGAAAATTTTGTTTACATAAAGCATTCAAGACCCGTATGTTGGCAATTCATGCGACTAAACAGTGGAATTTTGCGCTTTTGTCTACTTGAAAAACGAACGCAATGTCGCAAACGAGAGTCATTCAACAAGCTATTGCTTATTGACTATCCACAACTGCGCTTAGCAATTCTACAGCTTCGTGGTAGTTCGGGGGCCGAATATGAAATGGGGAGTACAGAGTTTAAATAGGGGGGGGGCACTTCACCCTTTTTACATATCTTTCCCTTTTCGTCAAACAAGGTTACCAGATTTACACCCAGTACACTCAGTGGTGGTATATCTGCTCATTTATTCAAAATACGACATTAACAAATTCCTACAGTTTAGAATGATTTATTAATATTTGCTTTGGCTGTAATTTTTAGTTCAGTAAATTTACCCCCTTGGAAGATGAAATTTCCCTCAGGGGTAAGGCCTAGGGCCCCGAAAATGAAAATTCGCGCCTGGGCCTGACACTCTAGGACCTACTGCCGACGACACTGCAACACCATTCAAAATGTTGTCAAACCTGCGCGCACCCCAGTTAATACTTTTTCAAAAATTCAAGATGCAGTCCAGACAAATCAACGTCAAGGCGCCATGTACTTCAATTCCCTGCCATTGCGGAATACAGCAGGTTGATGATATAAAGATCCGTTTCAAAACCCACAAGAAAGGACATGCAAGTGATATCTCACTTAACCACCCGCAAAATGTGCTCTAGCAAACGAAGTTTACAAAACAACCATGCTATTGACTGGCCAGAGATGCGCATGTTAACTTTTTTATATGATTCTATAAAAAAAAACGTTCATTGACTCGTTTTTCATCAATACTAAACACCATTTTCCAAAGATATCNGGTTTCATCTCAAGATACACTATATCAAGCTGCCTTCGATCTGGTTCGCGTGGCGTATTTCCAAAATCTGTTCTCATTTGTCCTTTTGTTGTTTGCGCTTATTTCTCGTGTAGTTTCCGTTCGTGTTAAGGTCCTTTTCCACGCGTTCCCGGCCCATTACAGCCCTTTATTGCCCGATGTGGGACACAAACTGACCGAAACGCTGTTTGCATTTTTTTGCAAAGCAGCAGTTGTGCATGATTCAATATACTGATTTCATCGCAGGTCGCTGGTTCTACAATCTACTGTACTGCGATCAAAAACCGTTCAAAGAAGAGAAATATGTTGAAATTCATTGGACGTTTGACACCATTTCTTTCGCATAATAGTTCGCCCTACCTCGTGGCATCCAGGGGCTACAAGAGGTACATCGTACCCGGTAGGATGGAAGCACGCATGCTACGTTTTCCTGCATAAAATCAATCACAAAATAACCAGCGCAAGCCAGTTACCAGTATAACAATCGGTCTATTTCTAAATCTTAGCATGGTAGCTATTTTATCTAAATTCTTATTACTATACAAACGATCTATACAAATTTCGACGAGGGTCGCTGAAGCTAGGGGGCACTGTATCGGTCTTCGCACCCCTTGGTAAAATTGCTTTCAGAGGCCCTCGTGGCATGTACTTTTCTACCATCCTTCAAAAAACGAAAAGCAGTTGGGCTAGCTACCATTTTGTTTTTGGAACATGCTTTGCAAATTCATTCTTCTGTCGATTCAGACGAATTTTCGCAGTAATGTGAAACATGAAAAGCATAATTTCTTTACAAGAAAACGTATCTGCAACATTTGCTCGTTCTGCCAATTTTCTTTAGTGGTACATTTTCAACAAGACAGAGTTGAAAGGCATGCCGCAGTATCTTCCTGGCGCGTAATGGTCAGAGGTCGAATGCCGTGACATTGCACCAACTTAAGCAAACTTCCGCAGTTGCTACGGCGCATCTCAAGCGCAAAGAATACAAAACGGACGCACTAATAACGCATGACGTTGCTTCGAAACTGCCCGAGTCAGTCAGAGTCGTAGTCTCCTTGTGGCGCATCTGGAACTTCCGAGAAATGCGACGGATCATCTTTGGTTGATTGTTTTAATCGTTCGCGGATTATTTCTGCAATAGCTTTTTGAGTTCGTCGCTCCAGCTTGTCAAGTTTCACTTTTATGTCACGCTTTAGGTCCCAGTCTGGTTTACGAGGTGCAAGATTTAGCAAATCTACTTCGTCAGACACCGTGAGATCAGACTGCTGGCTCTGTAGTTGGTCCTTTGAATAAAAAAGAAAATAAACAGCTTTGTCATTTACTTATTTTCAGAAGGCACATACCCAGGGGGATCACTGCGCAGTCGCTTCAAGAGGCTAAACACTTCAANGTTAATCGTGACCTCCACCAGCCATACACCAGAACATGCACAAGGTAACGTCTTGGACGAAACCGTGACACTTGGTCTTTGGCTGGCCTCACAACGTCATGACTGAATTCAATTGGGAAGCTCTGAAGCAAGTCCAAGTTTGATACCGAAGCTTGCGTCAGACAAAACACTGACCGATGAAGTTTTAAAACAATACTACCAGCTTAGGATCGCCAATGGCAGCACAAGCACAATTTTTTACTTGCATGAACTGCCTTAATCTCTTTTGTTAAGCATGTTTTATTAAAGTTCGGAAATCAGTGCTACTTCAAAATTAAACATCGTTTCTCAAATCGATTACGTACTGTTGGAAGGTGTTACATGTAAAACGTGAACAAAATAGTGCCTCAGAGTCAGAAACAATGTGCACAAACAGCCTATTGGTAAAACTTACAGCCAAAGCAAAAGTTGTCACAGACATATTGTAAACGTTTAGGGAACCACTGCTACCATACATTTTCTTGTACTGGTGATAGTGCCAGTGGTTCCCAAAACGTTTACAACATGTCTGTGACAACTTTGGTTCCTATCCTAAGCCTTTATAGCAGTAAACCTAAGCCAATGTTTGCGTAGGTCGTAATTTTTGTCAATGTGCACAAAAAGTAAAAAAAAAAACAAAGTTCAAAAGAGCACAACAATGTTTACAAATTGTGCACCACAGAAAAATATTACTGAAAATATTTTTGAATCCAAGAGTAAGTAATCGTTTACACGAAATGAATCACAAGTAAAATACACTCTGAAAATTTAAAATTTGTTGTAAACTCATTATTAGCACATCCTTGCAGGTTTTAAAAGTGTGGGGCTTTCATGTAGAAGGCAAAACGTTTCTGAAGTACAATGTCAAGCATCAACAAACTCCAAACAATAGATAACCTTAATGTGATTTTCAACAGAACCAGGTTCAGCTTTTTCAACTTCTGCACCTTGCAGTTTGTCTGATATTGGTTGGTAATTTCTCAACTTCAGCTCTGGCAATGGTAAGTCATTTTTTTCAGTTTGTGCAGCAGCCGCACCACTTCCTTGTTCACGTTGCTTTCTGAGAGCTTTTAGTTTCTCTCTTCTTTTATGAGCCTCCTGCTCAAGCTTTCCCACAGTTTCATCACCCATTAAAAATTTGAATTAACAAACATTTAAACTCACTGTGATACATGCAAATGCAACTATTTTTACAGTGAATACAGTGTTAACAAACATTTGTCAAAGAAATGTAAAAAAATAATGATCATTCACCAGTATGCATTTTATGCTAATTGTATGGATAAAATGCTATTTTTAACATCTCGCTGGGTCTCTGCTTTGTGAAGAAAACTTTAGTTTAGTCAAAAATCTACAACAAACCTTTTGCAAATCTGGGTTATATTACTAATGATGGGAGAGTTGAATGTCCAATCCACAGTGTAGAAAGGTTTAGTTCTGGTTAGTCTGATCTGTTGCTAGTAAGATGCAAAGACAAAGTAAGACAACTTTGTAGAAATGTGTTGGGCTAATGCTTGTCAGAAATGCATTCTACACCAGTTATTTACAAACATATTGCAGAACACTTAATTATTTGACAAACTGAATATCATGGGGCAGCTCAGTCACCACACAATGTTTGAAGAATAAAAAGTAAAAGCATGTGTTTCAGCACAGAATGTTCCTGTGTTTCTGATGAACAATTTTCTAAATTAACTTCAAGTGCAGTATCATACTATTACCGTCTGTATAAAGTGATGAAAGTATAAATAATAGAACCACTGCTGGAATCATCCTCGATTGCTGGAAGATTAAATGCAGCTACTGTACCATATTTATTCAATTGTAAGCTGCATATTAAAATGTGTTTATTCTTCATCATTTCATGCACCTTATAATCAAGGGTGGCTCACATTTTTTCTGTAGTTCGTGTCCCCTTCCTTTCCTTGACTTCATTTTTGTTGACTAAACCCTCTTTTAACATTCTTTTTCTTCTCTTCAGCATTGTCACAGGAGGGATTATGATGAACAGAAGGCAGTTGCAGTGGTGTAAGCATCATTACCAGGGTTGCCAATACATGAAACATGCTAGTGCACGGAAGTATCTCAGAGGCTTAGATAACCTATGTTCAAACGCAGCTTATATTAATTTTTTTACACCATTTCGTGCAGCTAACAATTGAATAAATATGGTTTTATGGTATTAAATCTTTCCACAGAGGACAGCAAGCATGAAAATATAAGCATTCTACATGTAAACATCTAAAAATGTTAACGTTTTCAATCTTGGGTGGTTTCCCTGCAGCGATATCCACAGGTCCATGCAGTTTTGGCAGGAAATTCAAATGCTATCTACTTCTGCAGAAGGCAGAATACTGCTAGGTGTTTTCCAGTTGTTTAAGCTAAAACGATAAACTTAGCAAATATTTTGTTGCTTTTACGCTAAACAATTGCCAACATACCAAATCAATTTCAACTGTTTAGGCTACATACCACTGCAACAAGCCTGGGCCTACCGGAGCCACTTTTTTGCGACAATAAAAGCAGCTATACACTGGCATCAAACACCTAAACATGCCTGCAGAAACGTTTCTGATACATTCTTACATGCTTTCTTAGCATTTGGCAGCATATCAAAGCACTTACATTGCATAAAATCACATTCATTACTGCCCCACACGGGTCCTGCCTAGGTGGACCAACTCAAAAGAGCCACGAATTTTCACAGCCTCTGAGCCACAAAGAGCTTGGATTCAAATTCCAAAACCCAAAGTTACATAAACTCAATCTAGAACAGGGTCTCAAATTCAAATTGGTCAGAGGGCCAAACAAGGACTTATAAAACAACCCAAGGACCACATTATGCCAAGCTGCGAACCGCCGTATGACTCTGAACACAACAATGGCAGTACCTTTACCTTACTAGAAACAGCTTTTACATCTATTTTCTACAAAAGGTATTTTGAGTTGTCGGCAAATCATTTCTAGCCGTCTCTACATTCGCTTAAAGGAACTTGTTCACTGGCTGGATAAGAACTTTCAAAAACGACTGAATAAACCCAACAACTTCAATGTTAATTATATGAAAATTCTCAAAAAGCACTGTGGGCTGCACAAAACTCCCTCGCGGGTCTGTGTGTGAGACCTCTGGCCTAGGACCATGTTTTTATACTACATACCACTGCGAAATTTGGATAAAAACATATATGCATGTTTCCGAGAGCTTTTATTTATTAAAAACGTATTTTTACATCAGCCGGAAACCCATTAATGAATTCAAACAATGTATATATATGTCGGCCGGTAGCAAATGTGTTAATAAACTTCTCATTGCTATGTCAGATGTGCATACTACCACAAGAAATAAGCAAACTTCAGATATCTTTAGCAAAAACCTTTACTATTGAAATGAGATGAAGACAAAGCATAGATATAGTTATGTGAAATTGATCACCTAATAATAAATTTGCATTGATTCAACTGCATCACTTTTGCAAAAACTAATTATTTCTTCCCACTGTTGTTTCAAGAAATCAACATGAAAGACCATATTAAACTTGGATTCTCTAACTTCATTGTTGAAGAAATTGTGGACAAAACAGAGGAGACATTTATTGACTTGTTTACCAATCTAAACAACTCATCAGAAAGCTTAGATGTTGGAATGCCATTAAACCTTGATGACCACACAGCATCAAACATTTCTAGAACCCCCGAGAAGTTGGCCCAAATGCCTTGATTAACACCAGAACTCTATAAACCAGCTGAATGCAATATGATTCGTTTTATATCAGACCTCATGATTTGTGTAGAGGGGTTAAATAAGTGTAAAGAAAGGCAGTGGGATTTGTTGCAAATAGCAAATAACAGAGGTTTTGGCACGTGACAGTGAAACGTATTTGTCAGGATACTGTGCCGACAAATTTAAGAGGTGTCAATGAGGAGACATTAAAACAGGAATAGTCAGTGGCGATTCTAAGTGGGACCTGGGAGACCATGGCCTCCCCAGATTTTTGCTTGGCTCCTCCAGTTTTTTTCTTAATATCCTGTTTAAGTTCGTTTTGTAGACATGTACATTTTCTTTCGTAGACATGTAGGCTACAGTAAATAACCTTCGGCCAGCAATAAATGAAACTATAATTTAGAAAACCTCTAGCTTGCATTCAATATTTCCCAAATGCATGATAAGCTGTGTTATTGTTTTTGACGGTTGGGTAAATAAAGTTGATTATGATGACACACACCAGTGGTTGCTTGGATCCTGTGTGAAATTTAGTCAGATCGCGGTCGTGATGTTGAAAAATTCATTTCGAAACTAAGAAACAGTTGCAGAAGTGGGAAGGTTGATCTTTCATGCATTTCAAAATGAAATGGAACTGGATTTTATTACTGTCAGCAGATTGTTGCTTGTTCCAGTAGCAAAAGGTTTGTGAAAGCATTAAGAATCGTTTTCAGTTAATTTATCTGAATTTATTCTGGCTGCTGTACTACGTTATGCTGCCTTGTGTAGCCAATACGACTTGGAAACATTTTGCGTAAGTGGTTCGTGACTACAGTTTCAACTCTATCCACATGTTCTGCAACCTCACAGAATTTTGTACGGATTTTCTGTAATGATTCAGAAGCAATTCTTTCGTGTTTTTCAGCTCTTTTCCCCGGAGGTCAAATATTTCTATCAGAAAAACACTTGAAAGAGACCACAAATCATATTTATTTAGTGCAAATGAATGATTTAAAACATGAAATAACTTTGGCAAAGAATTTGCTTCGGAAGGAGTCGAAGCTGCCTATACCGCCCGAACAATGTTTTTTTCATTTATAGGGAGGTACAAAGCTGCGTTTGATTGTTACTGCTAGCAGAACCGTCGCCAGAAAGTTTTC
>JGI24021J15306_10011045_pt1 | contig 11230 bp, 5 predicted proteins | sample Ectturendosymbi1_FD_15306 | JGI IMG/M metagenome (IMG submission 15306)
ACTTGTGTTTCTTCTGTGCAGTTCGACTGTGTTTCGAGGGGGAGGATGACTCGAAGACCTTGCGGTCATTCTCCTCCCCCTGATATCTGATTTTTTCAGATCTTAAATAAAATTATCTGTCTGTCTGTCATGTTGTTTGCTCATGTTCTGATACTAACTAGAAGCAAATCTATCAGAAAAAAATCAGTATCGCAGATCTTGTTGTCCACTTCTTTCCGTCAAAGTTGTGATGCCAACCACTAGTGTACGGAGGGGGGAGGCCTCTGTGCCATGGCCACCCCCTCAGATCCTAAAACCCAAAAAAAATGTAAAAACAGTATTGTCTAAAAATTGCTTCCAGAATGCACAAAAATGCGTATTTTTAGGTGTAATTTTACAAAGTTTTCCCAGGGGCATTCCCCCGGAGCCCCCTAGAATGGTCGTGCCTTCGGCACTTCCCCTAAAGTTGATTTGTGACGTCACACGATTGTGATGAAACTTGGCCCCCCCTCGGAAATTTTCTGCGCACGCCACTGATGCCAAGCTAACAAACAACGGAAAGCTTCTGCCGCACTGTCCTGCAAAAACATACCTTGCATTATGAACACTGTTTTCCAACACCGAGAAATGTGCAAATTCGTCAGGTGCAGGAATTCGTTGGGGCAACAGCCACTGGTTGATTTCTGCATCGTTTCAGCTGACTTGTTCTAATCAGTGTCAGATGTTCGTTTCAAAAAGGGGTGCAGAAATCTTGACCGATTACCACCTAAATGTCTGCGATTTACGTGTGAAAAGCCAATTTAAGAGGTGCTACCAAATCAAATGAGTAATAGAGCATACCTGGCGGAAAGAGATGTGAGAAAGACATTTGCGTACAGCGTGAAGGTTTTGTTCCGAACGCTTCCATGTTGCACAGCTGATGCGAATTTAAATGAAAATTAATCACAAAATAACTTCGGAAATCTTACAATCAATATTTTTCCGTTTCCAGCATCTTTTCTGTCCAAAGTGAATCAAGTCAATTTCGCCTTAGTATCGGTGGTTACAGAGGAACAGCCGGAGATTCTCTTACGACTTCAACAACCGGGGGAAACATAAATGGAATGCAGTTTACAACCGTCGACCGCGATAATGACAGGTACGGTGCGCGTAGGCGTAGCACGTCAGTGCTTGATGTCATGGTCACGTCTCCTCGAAAAGAAACGGAGATGCGGTCATGAATGAAGGAATGCAAAGTTAGTTTCTTGTTTTCATTATGTTTGCCTGTATTTAGCTATATGTAGTTTCCTGGCAAATGAAAAAGAAGCAAAGCAAGTGGTGCTCTTGCTTGCAACCCTTGTATCTCATATTTTTTTGAAGACAATTTTACCAGTCTGTTTCTAGTTGCTAAAAACATGTTTTCAAAATAAAAAGTAAGAGAGTTGATTGAAAAGTGTTTGCCTACCTTTATCAACTTTTTGGAAGCTTTGTTTGTATTTTCCCGACACAACTGCAAAACCAGTGTAATCAGTAAAACTATCCAAGTTGATACTTTCCTTGAATACGTTTGTGGACAAATCAATTTGCTGTCTCTTTTTTACTACTATACTTAAAATGAAACCGGAAGTGTAAGACTGTGTTTAATATCATTTGCAGTGGCGGATCCAGACCAGACATTTGAGGAGGCAGTCAAATAGAGTGCGGCAAAAAGCATTTACTTGCTTAAATACCCCAGGCTGTCTGCGGCAACTCTTGCTTATCACAAAAATGTGGTTTACCTTTTGTAGGCCAAGAAAGTGACTATTTTAGTTGGTCATCTTTGCGATCTTTCAGGGAATAACCGCAGTGTGAAAAGGTTTTATATCATTAAGTCACAAAATATTTGAAGCGGGTCCAAAAATTGACCTCATTTGCCACAAGCTACACATAACTGAAAACACATGTCTTATACCTACAATAAGTATTTAAAAGCAGATCTGCACAACATACGGCCCGCGGGCCGCATGCGGCTTCTCAATTGCAGAAAATTTTGCAAAAAGCCGACTTCGGCTTATAATTTTTTGATTAATTTGGCCCTTCGCGGTTTCTGAGTTGTGCAGCAATGCCCTAAAGCATGCTACGCGCCAGTGTTTGACACTGTTTTGACTGCCGCAGATCAGAAAAAAACAAAGTGCGTCCGCGTCGGGGCTGGTAGGTCGAGAAGTCGACTCTCGGCCGGGTCTTGCCAAGACCTTATAAATCGGTACTGCAGCCTTCTTGCCATGCTCACGGTGTCCAGAAGAGTTGCAGGGAACATATCCAGACCACAAGACAAAACCGAGTCAAATTAAACTACTGTAGACATTGTGCAAACTTAGTCGTGGCGCTACAAGATCATTGTGGTTATAGAGCGCCATCAAGAAACACAATATAAATACAACAACAGTAATGAAAAACAGTGTCCGAACCGTATTGTATTCCCTGCCTCGCTAGCAGTAAAATGTTTCTTCTTACACTTGAAAGTGACAGCTCAAGTCCCAAGATTGGAGTCTAATAAATAGCTAAATGACAATCACATTTCCAGACGAAGCTGGTACAGTTACATGGACATGGATAACATATTTATTGCTAAAGTGGCAATTCAAAAACAAAGCATGAATGAAAGGCATTGCTATGACATTACTCCTATTTTAGGTAGATCCACACTGGACCTAAAAGCATATTGCCCTAAAATAAATTTAATGGCACTAACAAAGGTAGAATTTCAATCAAGTGTTTAACACCCTTTCACATATTTCGATATTGGACTGCTAATTTGAAGAAACAAACATGAAGCCGACTAGACCAAATCAAATCACCTTCGCAGCCGGTGTAGGAATATATCGTACAGCTTAAATCAAGCAGTTTTCGGTTGTCTTACTAATTACATAACTCCTCCGCCGATTGCGCTAGAGAGTTGTACAAACTTTCAAAAGACTCGGCAAGTCTTCTAGTCTGCAATCCAAAAACATGTTTGGTTTTGGGTTTTGGGTTTTTGTGAGTGATGTCATTTTGGCTCATGCTACCTGGCCCAGGGCCCGATCGCTAGACGGATGCATTTCACTCAAGTTTCCAAAGGAAACTAGGTTATATTACACTAGAAAACGGAATGAACATAATGAAAGTGAATGAAACACACGATCATGCAGTTTATGGGAAGATAAAAGTGTAACACTATCTCAGGTTTGCAGAAGGGTTAATATTTTTCCTATTAATTTCAATTTCACATATACTAGGCAACATATGTCGCAATTTGGTATAAATGCTATTAATGTAATAAACTATTCTAATGTACAAAACGCCTGTAGTATTTCCGCAATGTATGTGATGAGTAGAGTAAGGATCTTTGTGTAGGAGGGGTGGCGCTGGAAATGAACTTGACTAGGGAGTTCACAAGTCTATGAATGGTTTTCTGTCAGGACCAGCAATGCATGTCCTGGCCTCCAGGTCATACCTTATCAAGCTCACTGAAAAAGTTTGAGAGTACCACCTTTGTTCTTTTCATTTCTTGATTCTTAGTTTTTTCTGGCTGCGGCGCTTTCACCCGAGTAGGTTTATGTCGAAGCCTTCACTAAGTCATGTTTCAGTGATTAAGTGTAGTCACACTAGGAAACGCTGCCGCAACGCCAGATTTATTGGCGTTAGTGGCCTCGTTCATGGCTTCTCAGACTTCTGCGTTCTACGACCCAACCTTGCTCAGGTGACCTCGAAAATACTTAATAAGTCAGGTAACGGAGGGTGTAATGCCACTCCTATTTTCTACCCTGGAATGCTACCGTGGGTCTATCAGACCCGAGTCAAATGCGGTGACCATGTGAAACCTACGTAAGAACGCGTCCGAGCGCTTTCCACACTTCAGTAGCTTCATTTTTTGTGTGACTTGTTGATTGCTGCGCGTGCGGTCGTTCTCACTCTTTTCGATTTTGCAGTGTAGGGGTAAGGTAGTGATTCCGGGTCATGCTGACCCGATGTTATAGTTAGTGTGAGTGGCCACACGCTGTATTGACCATAAAGCGCCAGGTGACTGTAAAGAGCTGAAACTCACTCAGTGCGTGCTTCTACGGTCTTGTTAGCAGTATACAAAAGGAGACGTTCTTCACGCCCGTAATTTTTTAATGAGTAATTCAATTCAGTCATATATGAAATCTTCGCTATATTGGTCTACTTGCCTTTTCATTAAAAATCGTTATGATATTAGAGTACAAAGTAACTTTGTTAGTGCTCAAACTGCTCAGTGAGAGTTATATTTGCAGTGTAGTTTTTGTGATAAACTTCAGTTGAAGGAAAGTATATATATATTTTTTGAAAACCGGGTCATGCACACCCGACGTTATCGTTAACGTGACAAGAACTGAGCGATAGCATTCCAGGTCTGCTCCTGGGACACGTGACATCCGTTATTTCCATACCAAACTATTTTTTTACTTCCATATGTCCATCGTTAATCACTTTCGCAACAAAATTTTATCTGCGCAGCGAAACATACATAACATACAAATTTCATGTAGGGTACCACCAAAAAACGTTTTTTTAGAGGGGATTTTTTGTTTGTGCGTAGAGAACGTCATGTACGTGTGATATCCGCTTGTTTTTCATATAAAGTCATGGTGTAGGAAGATTCTTTACATATAAGGTATCGGTGGTCATATCTGGCCAAATGCGTTTTGCACTTAAAATTGCATTGAAAATTTTAACTTAGAAGGTGTCCGAAATTTGATACATATCAGGTAACCATGGGTGGTATGGTACCCCTATACCCCTATGTAGGCTTTCAGGTACATTTTTGTAAAATAATTCTGGCACCATTCCATTAGTCTCTGAAAATCAGGAAAATTCATGGAAGCATAGGTTTCTAACATTTAAGGATAAAATAAAATCAACAAAAAACGAAAGAGGGGTCAGCCGCAACACTAGTTACCTGGGCAGAGAAAAGTTTTTTGTGCAAACCCCTCAGACCCGTAACTAAGGGAGGCGCAGGGGGCAAAGACCCCTGAAAATATTTTTCTACCTCCCTGGAAAAATGTGTTGGACATAGTTAATAACTACTGGATATTGTTTAAAGATGTGGTCCCCTCTCAGAAAACTCTTCACCCCCTATTGTCCCAAGCTGGTTACTGGCATGGACCCCTTGATGGATAGCCTAGTTGTTAATGATACGTGTAAACATCCCATTACAAAGCTCAAGTGGCATTTTGTTTATGGCAAAATCATGCAAATGGCACACAATACTCGGAAGGTAAATATACAGTAATAAAACTACCACGTAATATCAACTTTAAGGCGAAAAAAATTTAACGAAATATAATTAAGTTTATAGAAGTTATCAAGCGCAACTAAAGGGATGGAAGGGCTTGATGATTTTTACACATATCATCCATTCGTAGATTTATACATGACAACGCAGAACGAAAGACATTCTCAACATTTTTCAGAAAGGATCGGTTTTTGGACTGATGGTTATCAATTTTGAGAATGCAGCTTCAAACAAATATGCTAAGAGTTCATGAACGGCTGAATCAGAAATGACTGGGCATTCATTTCTTGTTCTTATCCAAAAATACAAAAATTCTGTTTTGAAAATTCCAGTTGGAATATTATGTCCTTTAATAACTCCACCAACTTACCCTGGACATGGCAGGTGTGTGGCCTCCTTAATTTTCAATTGTGTGTGGTTTGTGGATCCTAATTTTCCTGAATCAAAGTACAAAGTACTTCTGAAGCTGTGTATAAAGCTTTTAATTTTAGTCTGAAACTACTCAGTGTGCTCTCTAAGCAGTTAGCATAGCCCCTCAACTACTGTAGACGTCTAGAATTCTAAACACAAGCATGCGTTCGTATCGGAATGAATGCAAAAAAGTCAATATTGGTCAGTACGTTGAAACAATCATGACGTGACAACGCATAACTTGTGCTTGGTTGATTCTTATCATTTGATAGCTGAGACAAACATCCTAGTAAGCAACTGACGGCATGAAGCACGGTATTGCCCCTAAAAATGCTGTTGAAAAATGCTGTAGATTCACTGCAGGCTGTAGATTTCGCTGACCATGCCAAATTAGTGTTTTGGTGGCCGGTATGAACTGTCTCTGGGTTTGCAATTGCAACAAAAAGATCAAAAACACATAGCCATCTGTCACTGCAGCCAGGTTCACAGCCAGATGGGGCGAAAGGAGCCGTCATCCCCCAAATTTGGGACTGCAAATACTGAAAGGTTGAGGAAAAATTGTCATGACCGCGTCAAACCAATTATTCTTTCCACTAAGCTGTTGATAGATGGTACTTTGCCAACGTTTCTGCGTGAGAGCTGCGTGTCATGGTTTGTGGAGACGCGTCTTGCTACTACGTAGCAATTCAGTGCTCTGTTGCGTTGAACCCGTTGGCGGAGTGAGGTGTTGAGTAATTGCATTTTTAAGTCATATTTCCTTGAGCTAATGGAGAACGCTCACTATGTTTTTGCCAAATAGTGGCAAATTATTTGCTAACGTACAACTATAGCTTTTTAGAGACGACTAACGGCCTTTACTGGCAACAGCCTTTTACACTGATATTTGGCTGTGGAGGCTTCTAAAATCTTGCGTCAATTACAATTTTCCACACTGCAGTCCTATTTTCACTACTGTTTGTCCTTTCAATGCTACCATCATCCATTAAAAATAAACTTGTTACAAAAACGGACCAATTTTGCACAGCCCAACAAGTCCAGGACTGTGCTAGCGAAAGAGTCTGCGTTTGTGATTACCTAATCTGAGTTAGGCTCAGTGGCGTAACTAGACGTTTGAGTCAGGGTGGACGTTTGAGCCAGAGCTTGGCTGAAGGTGGCCCACTAGCCAAAACTCAGAAAAAAGTTAAAAAATAATACTGAAGCTATGGATGTCGTGGATGTCTATACCAGCTAAAAAAAACTGAAAACATCCCAAAAATTCAAAAAAACAACAAACTAAATAATACTAAATAACAAAATGTCAATGAAAGGGGGCCCAGTTTTTCAATTTAGCTTGCCAGGGGAGTCGGCTCGCCCCCTTACCCCCTGTCAGTTACGCTGCTGGTTAGGCTGGGCAGTTCTCACGCGAAAGAGAAATAACGAAACAGCGTGTTATTACGAAAAAACAGTGGGCTGTTGCTGCTACTATTCGATAATAGAAGCTGGGTACAGGTCCGCCATGTAATTGGTGAATTCAACGAAGTGTAAAACATTGTTTTATGTAGGAAAAACCTATGGTACCAAAGGCCTTGACCTGAAGGCTGGGATTTGGAAAGATTTGGTTAATGGTTTTCACACCGCGAACGCACCCCTGCTAATCTGCAGTCCCGTAACGTTCTTGAGAATACAGTGCAACGAACAGACCTGCCTGACTTACTAACTCTGAGCTGCCAGCACACAGTGAGGACAAAGCCTCTATTAATCAGAAGTATAAAAAACAAACGGCAAGCCTGATACAGAACACAAAACTCTCAAAACAGCACACGGACTAAAACACAAACATCACAAAGGGACAAAGCATCGGCGAAATCGTCAAATACGGGAAAACTGATAAACACCGGGAAAACCATGAAATCAGTCAAGCACCGTGGAAACCGTAGGAAAACCGATAAAAAACGGGTTAAACCGTTAAAAACGTGGAAAACCGTTACCAGAAAGTATGCCTTCTCCAGTCCTGTGCACTAACTTCGAAAAACCTCCTCAAAACCTCGTGTGTTTCAGCCACACCCAGTGCTCCCAACCAGCAAGTACAACATCGGCCACAAGAGGGCCTACGAGGTATAGCGAGCTAAAGCCGCGCGGAAGTTCGTGACAGTTTTGTTTTAAAATAGCCATTTCCAATCTCTGTTCCTACGTCAATAAACAACAAAAAGGGGCGTGTTTATACCAAAGTGGCGCCATTCAACGTGGCGCTGCAGACATTTGTTGGGAACAGTTGGCCCAAACTACCCCCTGGATCCACCACTGAATTTTTGTATTGATCAACATTGAATGACGGTTTCCAAATGCAATTTGCCCTGAAAGAGTATGTTACTCAATTAAACCATTCGCTTCAACCAACAACCAAACTTTCTCGATGAGTTTTGTCAGCCAGGCATGTCCTTGAATCACAGAGCTTCCACCGTCAACTGTGCGTCGCGGTACGACGCCGGTGGTTGGTGGCACAACAACTGCTACAGTGCGAGTCCCAACGGAAAGTACGGGAGAATGAGGAATTCGTGGAAAGCAATTGTTTGGTACGGTTGGAAAAAGAGACGCGCCCTGCAGTCGACTGTGTTGAAGGTTCGATGCAACTGACAACGCGAAAGAAACGCTGGCCTCAACCGCAGCAACATCGTCTGTCTAATCGTGCATGTACGCTTGGAAGCAACGCAACATTAAGAGAGCTCTTCGATTTCTAGACAGAAATAGTTTTCGTTCGATAATCCTCTATGTGCAGAATGCTGTATATTTTAAAGACGTTTGAAAACTTCGTAATGCCTGTTTACAGAGAAATAACTCAATCGTAAGTGCATGTGCCCTGGGTAGGATGGTACCTGGAATAAAACGTGATTTTGTTGCGTCGTTCAGTAATTTATTGCATTCAAAGTTCCTTGCGTGGTTTGCGCTTCTTTAAGACTTAAAATGTAGTTCCTCTAGTAAAGAGTGGTTTCTGACAGGATTTTGAATTGCAAGGCTTATGGTAGGCATTTCCAGTAAATTTGCTTATTTTGGGCAAAAGCCCTTTTTGCCCCAAAACTTTGCTCCCCAACTTTAGTGTTCGCTACACATTCATTAATTTTACGCCAAACGCAAATAATCCATGAGGACTTCGAAAAGTTCCTTGAAGGTTTGATTTTCATTTCCTGTTGGTATAAAATAATTTCCTTTCCGGCGCAAGCTTTCGAACAAAGTCTATTAAAACAAAGTCTATTAAAACAAAGTCTAAAAGTTTATATAAACAAAGTCTGTACTGAAATTATTGCTGCTTCAGGTAAATGCAATGTGTCGTAGGGGTACGCATTGGAAACGCACAAGATTTTATTGGGCTTTAATTAAAGCACAACGTGCACACGACCTCACAAACAGCTAGGCCTTAAACGAACAAAATCCTATACCAAGTTTGCAACGCAATTTCGGTTGTGTACTGCGCATTTTCAAAATTTGCTGCTTTCATTCCACACAGGCTTAAGATGAATTGGAAAAGTTTTCCGGTTGCTACTATCACCAGTCAATTCATTTTAATATCAATATCCACAAGAAAATAAAGACTTCCAACAATGAATGTTTCGCAGTGGGTACCATGTGAGCCTACAAGGGCAGATAAAAGCAATCTTGAAAATTGGTAATAAGAGAGAACGTCGAGCGTTTTTCATGAGAGAACCCGTTTTAACATATTCCGCAATGCTGGGTATGTCCTTTTTTGTTTGTCAATTTGACATAGAAATGTTTCATTAAAACCCGGGAATGTCATCGTGGGTCTGGCAGACCCGGGTCAAATGAGTTTACCACGTGAAACCCACGTAAGCACTCCTCGGAGCGCTCTATACGCTTCAGTAGCTTCATTTTTTGTGTGACATGTTGAAGGTGCGCTTGCGGTCATCCACGCTCTTTTCGATTTTGCAAAAGTAGTGGTTTCGGGTCCAGCAGACCCGACGTTATGGTTAGTGTGAGGTGGCATGGGCACGCTGAACCCACGACATGGTTAGAGGGGGCTAAGCACCAGGCGCTGTGAAGAGCTGAAACTCACTCAGCGCATGGTTCAACGGTCTTGTTAGCAGTATACAAAAGAAGTTCTTCACGCCCATAATTTGTTTTTATAGTAATTCAGTTAAAGCATATATGACACCTTCGCTGTATTTGGTCTACTTACTTTTCATCAAAAATCGTGTGATATTAGAGTAAAGTAACTTTGTTAGTGCTCACGCTGCTCAGTGAGACTTATTTTTTCAGTGTAGTTTTTGTGATAAACTTCAGCTGAAGGAAAGTATATTTGTTTTTATTTTTGATAACCGGGTCTGGCACACCCGACGTTAGTATTAACGTGACAAAAATTGAGCGATAGTAATCCAGAGGGTCAAGACCGTTTCCCAATAATTTCGTTTTTGTCTACTGAAGTTACTTCTATTGCACTAAGGAAATCTTTCGCTTGTTCCAAGCATTAGTTCGCAGTCTTATTGCCTGAACCAGTGTTTCTCAACGTTTTTAAGACACGGACTATTTTCGGAGCAGTATAAATCTTCGCACACTCGTGATAAACTAAGGCTACGAGAATGACACAAACACTAGTTTAGCAAATTCGGTTCATCGCCCACATTCACAAATTTCAATGAGAATCTTATCTCTGAGTTTGTTTCACAAGTTTGTTGAAATAAGAGCCTGTGGTTGTCAAGGCCCATCTGGTGTCGTCTTCTGGTTGAAATTGGTATCGGTGCTGGTTTGAAAATAGTTAGCTTCACAACGGTATGTAGTTGGAAAAAAAGAGCTTTTGTTGCCTGTCGACTCAGATAAGAGAGATTTCTGGTTTGGATATCCACTCAAAATTGAGTCAAACACTACAGCTGTCGACTTTGCAGCTCAATCAGCTGTTCAGCAATGCAATCAATTTCACAATGAACCTGTAGTTCTTACACCTCAAAAGAGCTTCGCACCCAGTTAAATATTTTGATTTATCTTTGCTTTACATCACTGTCCGATGAACCGCAGTTGTAGTGACTGGGTTTCCTCCTTTATCATCCTTTGTTATGGTTATGTTTCAGAGGAGACTATTTGCCCATATGTGTTGGTTAAATCCAGGTAGTACATGGGCAAGCACAGTGTTTGTGGCTAATTATCGCTTTGTTCCAGCTAGCCTTCCTGTTGGCCGCCAGAAGTAACGTAATGAGTCTAGTGATACGTAGCAACAAAAATAGGAGCTTTTAAAAACGGGTTGACCCTTCGACAACAGAATAGCGGTTCACTAAAGTTCAATCCAGTGCACCAGAGTTCAACAAAGGTTGTTAGTTTTTGTTTAAAGCTTACCTGTGTAATTTGTATCAATCAATATGACTACAAGAAGCAAAAAAACGTCGCGAGATGATCTGGAAAGTATTGCTGAAAAGCTTGACAAGCTTACAGATATGATGGACAGCAACAGCATGTCCACAGAATCTTCACTACAAGAACTGGTGAAAGAGATTCGTGAACTACGCAAAAGCCAAGAATGTCTTGAAAAACAATATGAGGACATGAAAAATCACCTTAAACAAACTGATGGTGAGATGGTCAGACTTCGGTCTGAAAACAAGGAACTCC
>JGI24021J15306_10011046_pt1 | contig 11230 bp, 3 predicted proteins | sample Ectturendosymbi1_FD_15306 | JGI IMG/M metagenome (IMG submission 15306)
AAGAGTTTGAGGTACGTATAGATTGAGATATAAGCAGGCGAAGCATGCACATAGGTGGAGAAGAAGTGAGCAATAAATAGGGGTTATGAGGCTTTTAGAGCAATGCAGTAAAAACAATTCATTACAAAAGCAAGTAGCAAGGGCAGAAAACAATGTTTATCCACACAAATCGTGAAGAAGTAACACACTTTGAATTTCCCACAGACCATATGGAGTGAGATCATTTAATACAATTACTCACATTTACAGACAGTATTGAAAAACAAGCTCAACAAACTAAAGCATGAAACAAATAAAACAGCAGCAAATAACACATGAAGATTGAGAAATGGCAGAGATAAACAAATGAAGTAAACAATAAAACATGCTGTATATAATACAGTAGTACAGATATCATATTGTACAGTAGTCTAGGGAGATAATACAGTAAGTATAATGACAATGCAGGATGGTTTAACAATGGTTAAATTATTTACTGAAAAAACAGCCAAGAAAACATCACATACGTCATAGAAGTCATGACATGATGAATGAAAGGTTTAGGTTACCGTCTTTAGATGTGATACTTCATTCATCAACTATCCTTATTTTTTTTCATGTACCTAACATTTATTGGATTATTCTTTAGGCAGTGTCTATTTTGCTGCCAAAATGGCAACAGCTTGACTGGAGCTATTGTGCCTCCAGTCCGAAGTTTGGCAAAAACAAAGTAAAAACAAAAGATAAACCCTAAAGCTAAGCCCTAACTCCAAACCCTAACCCAAACACTAATCCTTAACCCTAATGCTAACCCTTAACAGTAACCCTAACACTAACCCCTAGTGCTAACCCTAACGCAAATCCCTAATGCTAACCCTAGCACTAATGCTAATCCCTAACGCTAACCCTAATGCAAACCCCTAACACTAACCCTGACCCCTAATGCTAAATCAAAGCCCTAACCATGATATAATGCTAACCTTAACCGAACCGTAAAGTTAAAACACCTAATGGAAAAGTTTTTAGAAGCAAAAAAAAGAAAAGTCACTGAGGTGAAATTGGAACCAAAAACCAATGGCATCCTTAGCCTAGGCATGAAGCATAACCACTACACTATGAGCAGCACACTGGTTGCATGACAAACTGACATTTTAATTCGAATTGCGTCAGACTGGCGGCACAATAGCTTAAGCCGATCTGTTGCTGCCAGAAAATCGGCAGTAAAATAGACACTACGTACTCTTTACTGATAAACTTTTTGTAATATCTTTCTATGTCTGCCTTTTCAACCTCATGTATTGCTATGTTCCTGGTGGGACATACTTGCATCTGTGATNTTCCATTGTGGTCTGTGGGTAATTGTGTTACTTCTTCACAATTTNTGTGGNTAAACATTGTTTTCTGTCTTTGCTANTCACGCTTTTGTTCAGAAATGTCNTGTTTACTGCATTGCTCTCTTTCTGCCTCATAACTCTTATTGTGGCATACTTTTCTCACTCATATGCATGCTTTACCTGCTCATCTGTACATACCTCAACTCTTCACCCATTGCTTGAGCCCAACATCATCTGCGCTGTGATAATTATTGTTGTGTATATGATATAACATTCGTGTTTTGTAAATGTTGTTCAATTGAAATGTCTTGGAATTATTTCATTGTTAGCCATAGTTCCCTTTCATTTGCTAGTTTTCATTTTGGGGTATATTGCTTGCTTCTATAAGTTTTTGCTTGCATATGATGGTATGTCACATTTTTCTAATATGTGCATTGAATGCTGTACTGTACTTTATGATTTTTTTCTTTGTGTGTCACTGCCTCCTAATGCTTTCTGTTTTTATATGTTGTTCATCTAGTAACAAGGTTTTTGTAATTTGAATTTTTACCATTTAAAAACGAACTTCTCATACATTTTTTACGAAAATGCAAACATTCCTGTTTACGAACCTTTACTTTGGCTGCATGTGTTTTTGTATTATTTAGAAAAAAAACACATTGGAAGTAAGGCAATGCATAATAAAAGAACAAACATGAATCAGACAATAATACATACCAAACAAACATATATACTGTACGTACCAGACATTGATTGGACAACCACATGATTATATCAAAAACGTTTGGTTTAAATCAGCAAAAAGTTAATAGTTTAGACCAGTGGTTCCCAACCTTTTTCTGACCATGTACCCTTTCAGCATTTCGACAGATGAGCATGCATCCCTAAAATTTCTTATGACAAAAAAGCTGAGTGAAATATCAAAATCCACTGGTTTTAATATAACTTTTATATGTTAGAATATTTGGAAATAAATATATTCTTTACCTCAAATGTACCCCTTCGGATAGGCAAATGTACCCCATGCTGGGAGCCCTTGGTTTAGAACAGAGGTGACGAACATGCGGCCTGCAAAAGAATTTCGTGCGGCCCGCGAAGCACTCAGGCGTGATCAGCAGTCTTGAACTTTTTTGACCCGCTTCTGTTGATGAACAATTATTTTTTGTTTTTAACAGGTTTCATAGTATGACTAAAAAGTTGTGCGGCCTGCTTACTCAGCGGTAACTGACAAAGTGGCCTGCGATAGCAAATACGTTTGTCGCCCCTGGTTTAAGAACATAGAATGATGTGACTATATCACAGCAATTGTTTTTGAAATGCCCAATATATGCAACTGGACAACAAACAAAAGTTGATTTGATTGCCACTGCTGAGACCCAAGAGGATACTCCTTGCCCTTTCTCTATTGTTCCTTTCACATGTTCTGCCTATGTGTTCAGTTTCTCAAATAATTGGTTACAGTGATTAATAAAGCCCAAAGATGTATAATTTTTTTGAAAAAGGCATCACTTCAAGACAAGAATTAATTCTGTTAAATTGCTATTAGCATAGTGTGTAAACTCGTTATAATTACTGATTACATCAATAAAATAGTTAACCATAACTATATGATTTTGTTTAAGCATTAAATTGTCTTCAAATCATCTGTTGGGCTGTACCAAAGGCTTTTGCTTGCTGTATGTTATGCTTGCCTGCTATAGATGTTAGGTTTAGATTTCTGTGTTTAGTCGTACATGGCAAACTGTTTCAGTTGTGTGTTTGGTATTTTGAGAAACACACACTGTGCTTATGTTTATTTGATTGTTTAGGTTTTCCAGAAAATTCATGTGTTTTGTGTTGATAAAATAATGACAAACATAATGAAAATTTGTATTGTTTTGATGTCAATCTTGTTTGTTTGTTGTATTGTGTATGCACATGTTGATCATCATGATCATGTCCATGAAGATGAGGAATTATTGGTACAGAAAGGTAAAGAAAAGTGGTTCAAACCTCCACCTGCAGAAAATCCTACTGATAATGATGAAAGTGCTGATGGAGTTCAATTTCACCACCATGAACATGATGCACATCACCACCATAAACATGATGCACATCACCACCATAAACATGATGCACATCACCGCCATGAACATGATGCACATCATCATGATCATGAATCACATCATCACCATGGTGATGAACACCATTCTCACCATCATGATTCCCATGAGCATTCACAATCGCATGGTCATCAGCATGTTCATCATCAAGCAGACAGGACCCCCACAAAAGTCAGCAAAAAAGAGAGAACTTTTTCTGAAACAGTTGTTGTTTGGTCACAAGCTATTTGTGCTACTATGCTGATTAGTGCTGTGCCATTTGTACTTTTGTTTTTTATTCCATTGGAAAGTAATGCTGCTGCTTACCAACCACTGTTGAAATTATTACTCAGCTTTGCATCTGGTGGGTTGTTAGGTGATGCATTTCTGCATCTTATCCCACATGCAATACATCCTCATACACATAATGAAAATGAAGATGTTTCTGGGGCACACCACCATGACCATCACCATGGCCATGAACATCACAGCCATTCTGAAACCACATATGTAGGATTGTGGGTCCTTGCAGGGATTGTAACATTTCTTTCTGTTGAGAAGTTTGTAAGACATGTTAAAGGAGGACACAGCCACCATCATGGTCATCAGCATTCTGAAAAACACTCAGAGAAAGAGAATATTTCTGGAGACTCTTCAAAAGATGGTACTGAAGCAAAAAAAGGTGATCATGCGGATTCTCTGCGTAAGAGGTCAAAACAAAAAGAAAACAGTACTGGTAAGGTCCTTTGCAAGTATATCCATAATGTGCTGTATATATGGATTTGGTTAAATATTTTCCCCTATCAATAACTTGGCAAAGAGTACCATGCCATGTTCACTTGTGAAATCAAACCAGCTATTACATAAAGATTGTAGCTTGCTAAAGTTACATGTGAAAGCACTTTGTATATTTAATGTAAACTGCTATTACTAAGTTCAACTGTTTCCTTTACCATTTTCAATGCCAAACTACATTCCAGAACATACCAGGTCTTTTTGTGCAGGGTGCCATCATATGCTTCAGAACATATTTCAATTTTTTCCTTGCTAAAAGTGCCATGCTAAACCCTTTCTTCTTGTAAGTATGTTTTAGAACATCCATGTGCCTTGTTGTTGCACAATGTAGTATGTGTCTGAAAAGGTCTTTTTGTCTTTTACCTCAACATGAGGCAAAGTTACTATGGAGTGCTCTTTTTGCTCTTGTCATGGTGTTGTTTTGTTGTGAGCAGGTTTTTGTTGAAAGCAGTTATTGAGTGTTTTAGGCAGGTAATTGATAAGGATGGATGTGTTTGTGAAATATTACTTTGAAATAAATGTAAATATTTATTTTATGTCTTTTGAGGCCAAATTTGCTCTTGCAATTTCAAGATGATATAACAGAAGCAGCTTTTAACAGAGCATGTTTTTACAAATGAAGTTTGTATGGCAGTAGAGAACTAATACGCCAATAAATAGGTTTTATGAAAATTTGTTGGTGCTTGATTTTTAATTCATGGTTTTGCTTTGTTTCGCTTACATTTCCACTGTTTTCATGTCATTTTTATGACATCATGGTTTTATGTTTTTTTGTTAATATTGTTGTTATTTCCCAAAAAAAAATATTAGCATGTCCACAAAAAAAATATTAGCATGTCCTACAGCATGTCCACAAACCCTGAAAACGCTGGGCTGATTTTGTTCATGTAAGATTTATTGTAAGTTTCCAATGAAAACTTCAGTGAAATACTTCTGTCTAGCAGTTGGGCCCAGGTCAAGTACCAGCAGGCAAAATTGGTTAAAAAGCTATTTCACTTATGACGTCAATCACAAAAAAAACAAAACCCAAAATGAAAAAAAATTTTTTCTTTGCAGACTCAAACTGTGTTCATTGTGTCTAATGAGAAATTATGGGCTGGTTGTATTTTTTTCACTGTCTAATGAAAATTATTAGCTTTGTGTTAAGAACACAAATCAATTTGAGGTTTAATTTGAAAGACGGCAACCTGAAGATCTGTCTTGATCTCTATTTGTTTTTTGTACGATAATGAAGAAAATGTCCTTTCACGTAAGTAGGTAGTTCTGAGTGGTAAAAGAACATTCATTGCAGCAGCTGTTAACTGTGGATATTCTTTTGCAACTGAAATCCAAAATTCAGCGACCCAGAGTGCAAGGTCTCATGACCCAAATTTGGGTTGCATCCCACTGTTTGTGGACCCCTGTCCAAGAATAGAAACATTGTGCATTGTCTCTATTTGCCTTCGCAGATGCATATTGGGGCTTCCACTTGTGAATAGCTGATGGGGGAGACTGCTGCAAATTTTTTGAACTGGCTCCTCTGTTGAAAGCCTGAATGCAGTCCTTTATCATGCATGCAACAACCAATGCGTGTTGGTATTGATTAATTCTATGCACTTTGTGTTAGTTACTGCCTGATTTATACTGTACTGTTGGACAATCTAGTCAGGCCATTTGCACAGCAGTGTTTGTAATATCAGAGGATACCACAGGAAAGAGTTGCTGTGAGCACATTTGTGTAGGAGAGACCTTGCATAAAGTTTACTGCAGTTGCAGGTATGTGGCAATCACTGCACCTGAAAAGGAGAGGGTATGTTTTATGTTATTACTTAATTCTGAATGGGACAGGCTGACAATGTTTTTAGTCCTTTCTACCTCATATACCCTCCTAATCTGCTCTGTGTCATTTGCATTTATGAATAGTAATGATATCATTTTCTATGCCTCAACAGAATTAGAATGTCAATGATCCACTTTTATGAAGGCCGTAGTTTAAGATAGTTCGATTGAGTCAAGTACATTTTGTCCAACAAGCAAACCTATACTTGCTTAGCAAATTCAGAACTCATTATTTAATTATGAATGCATAAATAACTTTGCTTAGGCATCACTTAATGACTATACCTATAAAAACACATGTCAGATAAAATGTGGAGAACTATTGCTGAACCTGCCAAAACACTCCAACTTTCAACCAAGTTTAAAAAAAAGTATGTTAATGGTGAAAACATCTCAGCAAACAACCTAATTTTACAAATTCCCAATATGGTGACCTCTTTGCAAGTGTCAAGGATAATAATTACTGCTCCTCCCAGAAACTTGTACTAAGAATGACATGCTGAAAAAGAAATGATTTTGTCTTATTGCACATGCCTTCTGGATTACCAGAAGTTTAATATAGATATGAAATCAATTATCGAAATTAATTTTTGCATCAGCATTGATTTTGATGTCTGTCCCTCCACAACAAGGTATTTTCATCATGTTTGCAACATGATGTACAGTAGATAAACTCAAGCAAAATTCTACTTGGAACATCGTACAGAACATCCGGCTCTTCTCTGGTTAAGGCTAGCTCAACTGAGTATTCATCCAGGTATTCATCTTATAGATGTCGACTGAAGATATCCTTTGCATGACTGACCCAGTAGGTTTTAGCACAGGGCTTGTGAAAGGCAACCACCTCACTTGGTTTGGCCCTTGTGCCAGCTCATCAAAAATTTTACCATGCNGGGNTACATTACACACAATTAGTTTTTTGAGAAACAAATTGCTGGCTAGCTATGTGAAATGCCTCNAGCATGTCCACAAACCCNGAAAACGCTGGGCTGATTTTGTTCATGTAAGATTTATTGTAAAAATGTATAGGTATATCTGTACCATTATAACTTGACATTGACAGCATTTGATCATAATGAGAAAAATTAAGCTGTGTGACAAACTCCTAAGGGCAATGAGACTTCAGAAACTTACTATGTGCAGAGTTCTTCCCAATTTAGAACTATCACTGTGTTCAAGGGAAAAATTTTTCAGTGAAAGTTTGTCATGTATGATTAACTTAATATTAATTGTGTCATGTTGTGGATAAACCATATCACTCAGAGCTTGGTAGTTAGCAAGTTTGATTCAGGCTTTTACAAAGTTCTTCTCATACTCGCGCTATTAGAATTCTTTAAGTAGTGTTATATTATATAAACACTAAGTTTTTATATATTCGCCCAGACCCACAAACTTGTGAAATGTTTTAAATTATGCATTGTTTGATTAACAGGACAATGGTAAAATTCTAGTTCGGCTTCTTTTTCAGGTCAAAAGAACAATGCAGAGCAGGACGACCATGATAAAAATTCTGATGAAGAGGAAGGAATGAAAGTAGCTGGTTATTTGAACTTAGCAGCTGATTTTACACACAACTTTACAGATGGTCTTGCTATTGGTAAATTTTTTATTTTTTTCAAAAATCAAAGTTTACTCGAACCATGCTTTTTTCTGAAAGGTTATTTAAACATTGTCATTTGTTTCCGAAGGCGCTTCGTTTCTTGCTGGCAGAACTCTTGGGATGATTACAACGTTCACCATTCTGCTGCACGAAGTTCCTCATGAAATAGGAGATTTTGCCATTCTGGTTCAGTCGGGCTGTGAAAAAAGAAAGGCGATGTTTCTTCAACTCTCCACTGCAACAGGTCAGATTTGTTCAAGATACGTTACCAGTATGGNGCAAAAATTTATATCCGCATAGCCTTTCGCCGTCCAGGAAATAATGTGTTTGTTTAGAGCTTTTCGAACGTGCCTGGTAGAATCAGGCTGCGATGTTTTATGGACTACCGTGTGAGTTCGCACAGTAACACGCTCGTAAAGCACTTGATATCGGCAAAAAATACGAATCTAATCTTTATCACAACATAAAAGGTCAAACTGTATCAGTACCGTAAAGGAAGCCAGTTCTTCTATTATGCATTCTTCTCTGTCACACTTGTGTTCCCTCTCATCGGCAAGTTGTGACACGAAGTGTGACGAAAGAATGCGTCAAAGTAGACCGTCGTTTGTTTATGCGTGTTGACACAGTTTTTAACCTTGTTGTTATGATAGCCGTTAGCTATCTGTTTTTACAGGTGTTAAATGTGAACGAGTTATTGCGCAAAACGACTGTTGCACATGAAATGTGGTCGTAACTTGATTCTGATACATGTAAACCTTGGGGTATGCTATTGACGCTGGAACGAAGTACCAGAATCTTCGTGAAATGTTTAACGATGTCTTAGCTAATGTCGTAGCAGCAACGCCTTTGTACGAAAGTTCCCCATTGTTGAAGCCCTCTCGCGTAACACTAGGCCGGACAGTCATCGCCCTTAGGCTGGCAAAGCAGTTTTTGCAGCTAATAGTTCATGTCACAGTACATGTAAACCCGACGCTGCATTTGAGTTCGAAAGCCATACACTGGCCATAAAAACGAGTTGTGAATAGAGCAATTTCAAACGCCTGGAAATGCTGCAATGCCAGGACCTTTTGGTACGTTTTTACATGGTATTCGTCTCCGCTTGGGAATAATACACTTGCAGGTTCCAGTGTATCGTTCTACGCCCTGTTCTTAGCAGATCCGTTTGATTGCGAATCGTTTTTGCTGATTTAGGCGCACTGGCCGGATGCGTGCTTGGTTTGTTGGCCGAGAACATAGGCGAGGCTGCGGTTTCCTGGATTTTGCCTTACACCGCCGGCGGCTTCATCTACATCGCCACTGTTTCCGTGTTACCGGAACTGTTGGAAGGATCGAATCCTGTACAAACAGTGAAGGAAATAATCGCTATGTTACTGGGAATTGGCATGATGGTTTTTATCACCGTTTTGGAGTAGGCTTCTGACCTTTAAATATTGCAAAGCACACTATAGTGCTGTGTGACGTATGCGGTGGTTTAACAATGGATGCTTTTGTATGTTTTTTTACAAGATTGAGCAGAAAATGAAATGTACCTTCATCGTGTTTGTGCTGTTGATGTGTTAGTTTTCAAATAGAATCCTTGGCTGTTGTGTTTGTTGTCGCGCTTTTGCTGCTCTGTGCCGAGTCTTTGAAAAGGTAACCTTGCCAAGTTGCCTCGTTCCGTTGACATGAATGGTGCCACTTGTTTCGTAATCCGAAAAAGCATTTTGCGTTACGCTCCTTTTGGGTTTAGATTAAACAAATTCGTATTCTCGGCCAGCATTTTTTCCCTGCAAAGTATGATGCACGTGGCCTGTGATAAGAGGTCATCGGCCAGCTAGAATGTTTGTTGTATGTCTTCGCATTTATCGCAGGGAACCGTCGTGTGAGGCGAGGGTCTTGTGCGGAGCGTAAATTTTTTTGTGATATGTATTCATAGGCGTCCGAAGAGGGGCAAGGGGTCTGGATTTTGAAATTTGACATTCTCCTACTACGTTTATAGCAAAAAGAGCCTGCTTCCTTAATTTCGAGAGGGAAAGATGAAATTTCACCGAATTTGCCCCCTCTGGAAAAACCTTTTTGGCTACCTCGAAAAATCCACTTTTGGTCCCCCCTTGGAAAAAATTCTTACGACGCCCTTGTATGTATTTTGCGTATTTATGTTGGTGGCTGTTTGCTTCTTGAAAAAATACTTAACTCTCTTCCTGATCGATCCTGTTGCTAGGGGGTGTTTTGTCTGAGTGTCTTATACTTTACGGTTTGTTCCAAACATGATGCATCGGTTGTCCAAGTCGAATGTTTTCGCGAACAATATTTGTATGCGTTCAACTGTTGCTTCTCAGCAGTTTTTCTCGATCTCCGATTAATTCGTCAAAGATGAAAGTAACAGCTCCCAAGCTCGAAGAACGAAGTGAGCTCTAAAGAAAAAGAAAAAAATCAGTCCTTTACCAATCGAACGTATATACAAACGTGTGTGGTTTTAATTCGTTTGCCTATTATTGTCTACAATTTTTGTCGACATCAACTTTTGCTCCGAGCCGTAATACTGGGATGTTCTTCGTCTTCTTTTCGTGCAGTACTCATTTATCTTGTAGCGCCGAACCAGCCATAATCACATGTTGTTCGATATTTTACGTTTCACTTCGAACCAATGAAATGGCTTTTCGCTAAGTTTTTCCCCCTAATGCTTGTTTGAAAATCCTCCTGTTCCAGGAAGATCGGAACAAATGTGCAATCGAACCAAACCCTGCGTTCCATGTGCGCTTTGACTGTGTTCTTCAGGTATGGGGCGATCTACGCTTCTGCAAAATACACTCAAACCCTGCACGACTCTCTAAGAATGATAGCTGAGTTTTATGAAAAATCAAGTCGGCAGCGTTTTTTTATAATTTGGAGGTCGGAGGGACTTCTGAAAGGGTATGCGAATCCAAGCTGCTCGAGTTATATCGCTGAGCTGCAAGCCAAAACAGATGCATCTAATTTGCTTCCAAATCTTTTTTAGCTGTGAGATGGCATCTGTCGTGTCAACTTCTAGGATTTATTGAGTTTTAGGATTACGTTAAGGCACTATACCACCACGCCAGTCGGTAGGTTGGTTTACCTCCGAACTTACGCCGCCTTGGAGCATTCTGGTCTTGGAATGGAGGCATGGGTTCGAATCCCAATTCTGACACCATGTCGTGTTACCTGCGAAATAGCCAGGGCTGCGGAGCCGTCGTAAAAATGACACGGCTCCGGAGCTCTTCTGTCCATGAACATGGCTCCAGCTCCGGAGCTCTTGGTTTTTTCGAGTGTGGCTCCGGCTCCGGAGCTCTCTTTTTTTCATGACTCCAGCTCCGGCTTTTGTTCGTTTTCACATATTGATGTTTTATTTGTTTTGGTGTGCCTCAAGTTGACTGGAAAATGAAACGTATCACGTGCACAAAACCAAAATAATATAATAAACTTACTTGAGTAGGTTAATCTGGTACTTTTTTAACCAGCAGCGATCTTGCCATGAGAAAATCAGGGAAAAATAACTACCACAGCTCAGACGATTCAGAGAACAGAACTCAAAATAACGGTAATATAAACAATTTCTGGAAAGGTAGTTGCTGGTTTTGCCGTCAATGCCTGACGACCTTCTGTTAGTTCTTACGATCAGATCA
>JGI24021J15306_10011049_pt1 | contig 11227 bp, 8 predicted proteins | sample Ectturendosymbi1_FD_15306 | JGI IMG/M metagenome (IMG submission 15306)
CCTTTCACCTTCCATCCATATCTCATGCAGATTGCATCTGTGAATTCTTGTTTATTCAGTGCATATCCAATCGCTTTGATTGGAAAGGCTGACAGCCAAGAAGATGCCCCTTGTTCCATTTCTCCTTTTATGAGTTGTTGTGACTCAGGGGTCATTTCCACCAAAAGTTCATCACGGATGTTTTTTCATTTTTCATTTTTCTCTTGTCGTATTNTGTTTTTTGTGTGTCTGGTGAACTGCTGGTCCAAGGGATTGTAGTCAAGATCGAGCTTTTGAGTACAGATTTTGGCTGTTAGTTCATTAGTGNTCTGAATGGAGTGTTCGTATTTCGTTTTGGCAGTTTCACGAGGATTTGTCAGACCTAGCCCACCATGTCTGAGAGGGAGAGCTAGTATTTGTCTTTTGGCATCACTAACTTCTCGTCCCACAAGAGCGGGAATCAATTGATCTCTGATGGCGTTTTGCAGTGGTTCAAATAATTCACTCGCATCAGCCACTGTTCTTTGGAAATGGGTCCATCTGGAGGATAAACCTTTGGTGAATGCTGAGGACACTGCTTGAGGGTCATCTTGTGCATACTTTGAGAGTGACTGAAGGTCTTTTACCCACCTCTCAACTTTGTTTTTAATGCATTGATCCGTGAATGATTCTGTCCCAATTACAGATCCCAGGATGCGCCTACCTTGGTGTGTGATTTTGATTCCATCATCTTTGAAGATTTTTTGTACGGCTTCAATTAGACTGTACAATCATTGCTGTTGAATGAGTAAACAAAGTCTTGCCAAATGTCACTTTTCTCACCAGCATCTCACCTTTAGCTGCTTAAGCACAGAGTTGTGTTTGCCATATACCTTACTTGAGACTTCTAGTTAGGCTATTGTATAATGCAATGTTACGCTTACACAAACAGTAGAGTGGCCTACCTCAACTTTTCAGTACTTCCTGGAAAAAGTAGCGTAAGCATGTCTTAAAAACGCAATTCCAATGAAACTAATGCAGGAATCTTATATATATATGTAGGGCGTATAAACTTTATTGGAAAATCACAAATATAACACAACAGCCAATCCAAAATGCATGGGATTGTTAAGAGTAGGCTACTGTAGTTCGAAAACAGCATAGTTTAATCTGTCATTACACTGCCATATCTCGCAGCCATGAAAATAACCTGTGCGTAAATCACTCATGCATTGCAACTGTGTAGTGTACTTTCCTGTCATTGCGTGAAACACTCTGGAAGACTTGCAAAACTGTAGTAACTATAGCAGGTTATACATGATTAGTAGTATAGTTACAGGCACAGCTCAGTCTCCCAAATCATTCTTTTTCAGCAAATTACAAAATCCAAATCCAGTTCGGATCCAGTTCTTGTTAAGAAAACCTGAATCCGGATCCTGCCGGACGCAGCCGGAGTCCGGCTACAAAAAATCCAAAATCCAGTCCATGCACACCTTTGCAGTGTTTGTCAAAATTAACTTGGGGTCTACATTTTGAACGAATTCGATTACTTTATTGCTTGCCGGTTCTGGTTTCATTTATTTCCTGTACATGTAAGAAACCTACTTTGTGACTGCGCTTCATCATCATCTCACCTCAAGTCAACGAAAACGAACTCCATCAGTACTTCATCCGGTAAATCGGACCAATAATCACAAATGAAGGACATATTGTGTTTGCTATTACTGTTGCACTGTAAATCCTACAGAAAAATTGTGTAACACACCACGGAGAATACCGATTCTGTGAGTGCGAAAACTGAAACATAAATCAAGCAAGTGATGCCAGAATCTATCCAAACTTTATTCCTTTGCAATGAGAAGCAAACTTACAAACAATAAATAGGTCAGAAATTGCGCAGAGGTCAGAAATTTCGCTTGACGCCGAAAAGTGTTCATCACTGATTTAAGCGCTTGGCAACACTGCCAGCCACGTTGCGCATGACGCTCAGTTTATTCTGCATTTCCCCACTTTAGGCTGCAAACAACTGAAGGTTTTTGACAGCATTTTTGTCCAATTCAATTTGGTTAGTGGAAATCTTCAGCCTAGGCTAATGCAGAATAGCCAAGAAGTACATTTGCGCACTTGAGAATTTTGCGGCGAGCTTCAGCAGCTTGCGTCTGCTTACTTTTACCTATGTCGTTTTAAAGGTGATACCGAGCACAGTTCAAATGATGTGTTTCTTAAGGCAGCATCCATGGTTGGATGGGTGGGAGATTCTGCCTCACTCTCCGTAGATGATAGTGTACTGGTGGTGGCATCATCAGCAAGTCTTGTAGCAAGCGCCAACATGCTTGGCAGATCTTCTGACCTGGAATCAAAGTGTTTCCACTGCTTAAAGCCCATTTGTTCGCTTGAAGCAGAGAAATGCTCACCAAACCTGTTTTGACAGTTTTTTTTTTATGTTTTGCAAATTGATCACAACACTTCTTTCACTGCAAATTGTATTTTGACAGGTACATCATCATCATGTGGTGATGCTTGCAGATACTCTTAATCACATTATTTTTGCCATTGATGTTCTGCAACAGATTAATTCAACATCCTCATCTGCGAGCTCAGCAATGTCCACAAACACTACGCTTTTAGCAAAGTAAATTTTATGGCAAGTCTCCTCCAACTTTTTTCCAATATCACTTTTCAGTGATGAACTCATGACAAATGTTGTATTTCAATAGTATGTTGCTAACAACACCATCTGAAAAATGAAATGAGGAAATAGTGGTATATTTTAATAAGTCTCATAGCAATGTTGGCCCTCACTGCTAAAGGGGAAGTGGTAATAGGTTTCTGTAGTAATAGCAGAACTTAAACTACGAAACACACGTGCTAGTTGTCATTGTAAGTACATGACTATTAAGTATTGTCATTATACATGTTATACGCATTGTGATGTCATGGAGTAAATGTTACAAAATAGTGCAAAAGTACTAATTAAGAAAACATTTTTTTTCATAGTAGGCATAAAATTTAATCGAATTTTTTTATTTGGCATGAGAGTATTAGTATAAAGATAAAATATGTGAGTTTCAACTTAAAAATTTATACCCTTTTTTTATAGATTCTTAAAGTTGAGCCACCAAAAAGTGTATGAAGCAAATTGAATGCTTTGTTATCATATGAAGCAGTTCTGTTAGCACTGTTTAAGGTAGCTATTTGGATTCCTTGGGTCTTAAAATGTCTGTCTAGCAATTTTCAGCCATCTCATATAATCAGAAGCTGAGAAATTATGAATTGAATAAAATTGTAAGCATGTTCACTGAAGCGTAGCGAGTAAAAATGATGTTTTATAAAGTGATCATAACTCCATTAATAGTGGGAGTTTTTCAAATATTTTTTTGCATTCTCCATTTTTTAGTGAGATCTACAAGTGCGCCAAATTTCATTGAAATGCAAAACACTTGGTGTAATTTTTGAAAAAAACTTGTTCATTTGGCATGGAATCACCCTCACAGCTTAGTTTCCAAAAAAAACCTGAGCCAAAAAATGGCTCAGTCATTGGGTTGGCACCCAGGGCCAGGTACAGTTGGTCAAAAAGTCACGAACACATGGCCGCATTGTGACGTCACCTAGAGAGAACCCCAAACGAAAATTTTTTCAATCTGAACTAGAAGACTTGCTCTAGCTCAATCGGCTAGCGAGTTATGGAGTTGCAAACTCGGGTCAAAAAAGTAGCCCTGTGCTGGACTTAAAGGTTTGGTGTAAGCTCGAAGTTTTGATAATGCCAATTTTAATTTATTCATGATTTCTACAGCTTATCAAAGCTTTGTATTTTGGCTAAGGTAAATGTCAATATGAGGTTGGTTAAATGTTGAAAATTTAATGTCTGTTGTACTGTAATTCAGCTACTGTTAACATTCCATAGATGTTTTTTGGAAACTTATTGTGTGTTTCTTGCTTCAGAAGGCAAACTTTAAAAACATTCCATAAATCCCAAGTGTAAAAAGAACCTGGTTGCATGATTTGCGGCGTGTGATGCAAAAATTCCAAAATCATCTTGTGTGTGTCCATTTGTCATGGAATGCAATATGAGGACAACTTCTGTGGCAAAGGCCCTGCCATACTTGATTCGTTCTGTTTTGTAATTTGTACCTGTAATAGTCTGAATTTGTATAGCCACATTCGAAATCCATTCTGAGAAGTTAACAGTTCTTATTGTGAATATCTTGACTGATGCCCATGAAATGCCAAAGTCTGTATGTAATGATTGATGCGGTTAAGTGCATGACGAAACTATAGTAATCTCAGGATGAGGGGTTGAATACCAAAGGATAGCTTCTTTGCCTGTTACAACCCTTTTACGACCACCGCTAACACATGTTTGCCAAAGTTTGCAATGCCATAACTCGCTAACTGATTCAGCTAGAGAGCTGTTTAGACCATCTACGGATTCAGCAAGTCTTCTAGTTAAAATTGAAAAAAAAATTTTCATTTTGGGATTGAGGTTCTCTGTGGGGTCGTCACAAGTGGGGGTGTTTTTTCATCTTTTGGACCAACTTTACCTGACCCTGGGCAGCAAACCAAGGAGCCATTGTTTGGTTCAAGGTTGTTTTGGAAACTAGGTTATCATCCGAGTCTTTAGAGCCCTTGACTAGCTTCCTAGCATATTTGGAGCAAAATTTATAGTCCCAAAATCAAAATTTGGCACTGAAAAATTGCACTCTCACAAATGCTGATGTATGGAGAAAAGCACCCCCAGCCAACTCGCCAACGGGTTATGCTGGAGAGCTATTCAAGCCTTCTAAAGACTCATGAAGTCTTGTAGTTTAGACTGAAAAAAATTTTAAGCTTGGGATGTCTCGTTTTTTGTTTGTGTTTGCATTATGGGAGGATGTTTATGCATATTTGTTTACATTTGGATGACATCATCATCCCTTGGGAAGCGAACAATCGAGCCAATTTTGTGGCTCAATTTTTTTTGGATTCTAGGCTGTAATACGAGTCTTTAGAGGGTTTGATTGATTTTATAGCGTTTCTGGTTGAAAAGTTAAGGCAAAATAACTGAATATTAGTTAGGGAAAATCCCGGGAATTCCCCAGGTTTTTGTAAACAATTTAGTTTTTTTTGACCCTAACTTTGGAACCAGAAACACTAGAAAGTTGATCAAGGGCTCTAAAGACTTGTATTATAGCCTAGAATTCAATAAAACTTTGAGCCACTATATCGGCTCGATCGGATCGGCGATGACGTCATCAAAAACAGGCAAAACGTACCCCACTCTTGATGTCATCAATGAAGAACCCCAAGTCCAAAACTTAATTTTTTTCGTTCTACACCACAAGACTTCATGAATCTTTACAGGATTTGAATAGCTACCTAGCTCATGCTGCTGCTGAGGTATGGCTGCCAAACGTTTTGCCTGAAATGGATGTTTTGCCTTTTGTGAAACCTTTTGATTTTGCCGAAAATTGGGATTTATAGCCATAATATTTGCTCCAGATATGCTAGAAAGCCAATCAGGGCTCTAAAGACTCAGATGATAACCTAGATTCCAGAAAAACTTTGAGCCAGAAAATGGCTCATTGGATTAGCACTCAGGGCCGGCCAAAAATGCAAAAACACCCCCACGTCTGACACGCCTCGCAGAGAACCCAAAACCCAAAACAAAAAAATTTATTAAAATCTCAACTAGAAGACTTGCTGAATGCATAGAGGTTTCAACAGCTCTCTAGCTCAATCGACTGGCGAGTTATGGAGTTAAAAAGTTTGGTCAAAAAAGTGGCTGCTATCGACGTAAAAGGGTTGGTGTTTGTCAGTGATTTTCAAAAACAATTAGTAAGATAGAAAAATATGTTGTTTTTGGATTAATGCATGACGTTATCTCAGATAATTTTAATGAGTTATATGTGTGTGCATCTGTGAAACTTGTCAACCTGATCTGAAATAATAATTGGCTAAGCTACTAAAAACTAATTGGCTAGGCTGACTTTGAAATCTATCTTGTCTGTTGTTGTATCCTGTGACAATAAATGTGTAGCTGTAGCCTGTGTGTATTGCAGATGAGGTGTTCAGCTCAGTAATGAACTAGGCATACATTCAGTGTGAAAGATTTTTGGCTGACTACATGCGATGTTGATAAGAAGTAAAGGTTTACTTCTACTGTTGTTTTTATGGTGCTTAGTAGTTAATACTGTAGCAAGTAATTTTTTGAAGAATTATTACCAGACCACACCTTAGCTTAAATCACAATCACCACTGGAATGTTATGAATATACAAATGGTGTGAAGCCTGAACAATTAGTTTCACAACCTTACTGATATAAACACATTACCTTTTTTAACATCTGGTGATGGGATTCTTTTATTAATCAAGTTTTGATTTTAACACTTCCATTCCTGGTTCATGTATGAGTATGTGTACGGATTGGAATTCCTGGAGCAGGTATCAGTCTACGTACAGATCTGGATTCAGCATTGAGTGGATACCGACTGTAATCTTTTTCTCTAGGAAATTCTTACATTTATGTATGAAAACTATAAAGACAATTATTACTGGATTTAACAAATGGGACACTTTTTTTGGGTTTCAATTGCAAGGTGTTTTATGAAGCTGGCATGTGGTAAACTCTCTAACTTCCCCACCATACCCAAGACGATTTCTCAGAGAAAACTCCCATGACTGAAAGTGTTAAGAAAACAAATTTTTTACTGTGGTTTTTATTACAGATTGTGATAAGTAAGCAGTGGCTGGATTTCATTTACCTTTATGACATCAGTGCTGTGTATGTTTTAATATCACCAACTATTCTCTTTAGGTTGTTTATATTTGGAGCAACTTTTGTGTTTTGTGTTTGAAACAGTGAAGTCCGAAGGTTTTAATCTTGATAAACAAACAATATGTTCCATTTTAACTTCATTGCAAAGATTTTGTTGGTTTGTCTTTGGAGTGCTGCAGGTAATTGAAGCATTGACAATGCATTTTACTGTATTTATTCGATTGTAAGCTGTGGCTTATAAAGTTTTTTTTTCATCATTTCATGCAGCTTATAATCTAGTGCAGCTCACATTTTTTATTTCTTTACATTATGGAAAGGTATAGATAGCACTTAGCCTTTCCATGGCTGTATTTTGTTGACCAAACTCTCTTTTTGCATTCTATTCTCTTCAGCATCACGTGCACACTGCACATCCGTCACAGGTGGGAATATTGTGAACAGAAGGCAGTAGCTGTGTAAGCTTCAACACTAGGGTTGTCAACTGAACATGAAACGTGCTAGTATGCGAAAGTATCTCAGTGGCTTAGACAAGAGGTGGGCAAGTGGCAGCGTGCGAGCCAAATGTGGCCTGCCACAGTGTTTCAAGTGGCCCGCGGAAGCATTCAAGAAAAATCTTCAAGTCTGATATTTCCTCCAACTTGTCACAAAAAATGTCAGTGCTTCTATATCCCCAAGGAGGTACGGCCCTCCGCTAAATGCAGGCTTCTCAAAGTGGCCCCTTAACCAAATTGTTGGCCCACCCCTAGCTTAGACAAATATGATCAAGTGCGACAGGCAATCAAGGGCAGCTTACATTAATTTTTTAACGCTGTTTCGTGCGGCTTACAATCGAGTAAATATGGTAGAATTTTGTGATTTTTACTGTTACTGATAGCACAGTAAAGTGTTGGCTTTGATCAGTTAACTGTGCTTTTACAAACCTGAAAATATTTTATATCTTTGCACAGTTCATGCATCCATGAATGGAAAGTCAACCCAAGTTTCGTTTTACATTCCTGAAAATATATGAAAAGATAAATTGCATGCAGTTGATAGAGGCTATAAAACCTTGTCAGTTGTTTTTACTGTAGTATATAAATCAGGATTATGTGGCCTATGGTGGATATCTAATTTTGCACATGCTGGGGTCTTTCATAGATTTATAAGCACATTTTTGTGATCAAAAGTAACTTTGAAATCCATTGAAAGTTTAAGTTTCTTTCTAATGTGCAATTGAACCAGCATTGTCAACAGTGAGAAATTTATTTGTCCACTACCTGTTGCATTTCTTGATTACTAGAAAATTGTTTCAATAAAGCCTTCAAACTGTGACTGTTCAGAATTCTTTTCTGAATTGACTGGTATACAATTTTTTAAAGTATTTGCTAGTCCTATCAACTGAGGATAAGTACAAAACTGCCTATCATAGTTGAAAGCACTGATGTGATTTTTTTGAAAAATGTAGTGAAATTCTGTGTTGCAATTGTTAATTTGTGCCACTAACATAATATCAACTGCTTAGGACTGTAGGTTTTAGACACACCTGCTGAGTTTCGAAAGTTTTCCAAATTTCTGGAATGAAAATGAAGTTCTACAGATGATATTTTTGTTTTAATGAAAAGCTTTGTTGACAATACTTCCATGGGTAGACATAAATATTTAGAATTGCTTACAGCTTCTGGTTTTCATATTATTGCAGCTCAGTCCAGCACCTGCATTCAACCTTCGGTTTCATCATCATATTATTCCAGTACCGACGAAAAGCTTACTCGAGAAACTGCATTTGTTGTTGAATTTACTTTATCTTGCCAAAACAAAATTGAGGTTGGTTTCACCTCTTTTTTACAAATCAGTTAAGATAATAAGGTTTCACAGTTTGTCAGAAAATAGTTAACTCTATTTCAACAGAGTTTAATGTTGTTTGCTGATGTGGACGGAAAACAAATCCCTGTCACAAGATCCACTGAAGGAAACAATTACCAAGTTAGTTGGACAGTAGACCCAGCTATAAAAGCAAGCAAGAAGTATCACGTGAGGTATAATGTTGCGTTGAAATTACTGAAGTGCCTTTGTACCTGGCGTTTTGGTCTGACATCTAAAGCTATGTGCTTTGCTGAGACAAATGGTGTTTCATGACTTACGACATTTGAGACAGACAAATTTTTGGTTTTGCGATGGTTGCAGGTTTTTTGACGAAGAAGGTTATACGAGTTTAAGGAAAGCAATCAGAAGCGATCAAGACACCTCGTCTGTGAAGAGTTTGTTCACGCTTGACTTCAAGCACCCGGTAAGATTTTCACGCGTGACTCCATGCCCCCGGTATGGTTTTACGCTTTTTTTCAAACACTCGGGAAGCAAGTAGTTACTCTAGTTGCGTTCCTGATTCTTATATTCATTGCTCAGGTTTACATTTTGGCAGCTACAAACGTTGGAGTATCTGAAGTGAACCAACTTGAAACTTGGAATTTAAACTAATTTTGAAATGGTTGTTTTTCTCATAATGCTTTATCACAGTGTGGTCCAACGACAGGCCCGCGGGCCGCATGAGGCCCGCTACAAAGTGTTCAGTGGCCCGCTGAAGCATTCAGAAAAAATCTTCAAATCTGAAATTTGTTGAAAAGCGTGTGAAGTTACATCTGTCTTACTGAATTGCTTGCGCTGGATAAAGTGCATTTGCACAAGAACAATGAATACTACCTTTTCTGTGCACCATTTTGTTTTATTTTTTTATTTTACGATCAAATTAGAAGGTGCCGCCCGCCGCTAACCCTCCGCTGGGGCGCCTGTCTAGATAACTTCTGTGCTTTTCCGTTGCCCCGGCGTTCGTTGTCTTGAGTACATCTGGCGCAATGGACTCAGTACCAACTAATAATTCTGTCTGTCTATCAGTTAAACGTGGCCATCTCAAAGTGGCCCCGAGACAAATTAATTGCTCATCCCTGCAATAAGTAATTTCAGTTAGAACAAGCATGGCATCTTTTAATAAAAATGTGCAAGAATAACGTTGTTAGACTGCAGAGAGCTTCTGGAAGTTAGTCAGCAAAATGTGTGAGAGTAAATTTTCTATGGTGAAGCAATCAAATCTAAAAACAGCAATTGAATGTGAGGCGAAGCTCTGTACGATAGTGCCAGAGAAGCCTCGGCCACAGGCATTCCACTGACAGATATTTGTAATGAATTGCTATGTGCTATTGCTTCAATGACCCACTTACTTCCAATGACGCACTCACTTGTCTTCCCTTATTTAGTTTTAACTGTTCTGAATCCGTTGTTTTATAGACTACTTCTACATCATTTTATTGGAAGTGGCCCGGGAGTTGTCGCGTTTTTGTAAAACGGTTAGGTCAGAAGTAGTTGGACCACGCTGCTAGCATAACATCTCATCACATTTATAGATTGAAAGCCATTTGCTACAGAAAGCTAATAAAAACGTCATTCATAAATTTTTAGTTGAGCAATAGTCCGAAATTGTAAAATACAGTTTGATTTTGAAGTTTGACATGCGTGAAGCAAAGAGCGGTACCTTTGTCTTTGGTACTTGCTTGTTAACTGTTATTGTTCGTCCAGTTTCGCAGAAATTCAGATCCATGTGCTCAAGTCTGTTTTCATTCTCATGTAATAGCGGTGCGTTGTTTCTTTCACATAATAAAACTTGCTTTTCTTCTTTCATCGTTTGTTGCTAACGTTGGTTCTTTTCAATTATGTTTTTTTGTGATCGCATGCAATGCGACAGATATATTTAACGAAAATTACGGGCAGGCCGGGAAGCTTGATTATTGCTTTTTGTCGGGGCGGTTGAGGTGAACGCTCTTGCCCAAGGAGCGCTGCGGCGAGTCACTCAGTGGTCGTGGTTCGAACACCCAACCTTCCAATCGGACGCTCTGCCACTGAGCTAATGGCCGCACAATTTTCCTTTGTTGCTGATATTGGTTTGTTGCAGATATACTTTTTTTACAGGGAACATCACCACAATTCTGGTTCAGCTCCGAACTGATCGCCCTGATAACTGCTGCTCTCGTGTTCTACACCGTTTGTCGCGAACGCAGCTCGGTCATTGCTTGAGATTGTTTGTTTTTTGATCGCACAGTTGCTCAATTAACTTTTTTATAGCTTGAAATTGAAAATCAACAGGAGATTTTGCGCCTCTTTGCAGTAGATTGTGGCTGCTGTGCATTGCAGTCGGTTAATTACACGATTTTTGTCAGTTGGTTGTTTCGAAGCGTTTACATTGCACGAAGCATGTAAAAGCAATGCAGAATAAATTTGTGAACGTCACATGTGCTTTTGACTCGCCTCCGTTGTTTCATAACCCGAAGACGCGCCGTGCGCATGATCTGGACCAGAATCGTGGGCATCTGCAGGGAGGGGGCAAAATGGGCATTTAAACTGGGTCTTACGAGGCAAAAAGTTCTAGAAAACCTGAAGTCACCAGCTTAATTCCGATTAATTGATTTAATTCTTGCAAAACACTTTAATTACCGACATGACACGGCGCAAACTTCAGGGGCGCAACCAGCTCTTAATTTCGGGGGGGG
>JGI24021J15306_10011050_pt1 | contig 11227 bp, 8 predicted proteins | sample Ectturendosymbi1_FD_15306 | JGI IMG/M metagenome (IMG submission 15306)
AGCTGTCCGATCTTTGGAAGATCCCAATACCTGAGGGTCACAGTATCTCTGAACCCTCTAGGCCGGAGGAGTTTGCTGCTGCCCTCAGACGCCTGAAGCCAGGAAAGTCTCTGGGACTGGATTCCATCTTCCCGGAGTTTATACTCTACGCCAGGTCGGCTCTGAAATCTTCGTTTTGCGACTTCCTCACTTTCTGCATGCGCTAACTCAAAATTCCAAAGATCTGGAGAAGAGCACTAATAGATGCTATCGCAAAGCCGGAAAAACACTGGGAAATCTTAAGAGCTACCGCCCTATATTTCTGCTGCGTGACCCCTTTAAATTCGCCGAGAGGCTCATCTACACCCGTGTCGAACCAATCATCGCCCCATTGCTCCTACAGGAGCAGGCGAGATTTCGATACGGGAGGTCGACCAGGTCACCGTGCTGACACAGGACATTGAGGATAGCTTTTCGGCTAAGAAGAAGGCCGGCACCCTGTTTGTCGATCTCACAGCAGCCTACAACACTGTATGGTATCGGTATCGCGGCCTCACCTGCAAGCTGCTGCGATTGCTACTCATAGACACATGGTCCGCATGATCATGGAGTTGGATGACAATCAGAGCTTCACCCTTACCACCGGAAACGGCAAGCGGAGCAGGTTGACACGCCTCAAGAACAGCGTCCCACAGGAATCTGTCCTGGCACCCTTTATTCTTCAACATTTACACGTTTGACCTGCCAACCACCGCCTCCAGAAAGTATGCATATGCTGACGATCTAGCAATCATGCATGCTGATGGACAGATGGCGACTGGCAGGCAGTGTAAGGGGTGCTGAGCAAGGACATAGCAGCTGTAGGCGAAAATCTCTTGACCTAGAAGCTAAAGCTCAGCGCTACACAAACGGTGACGCCAGCTTTCCATCTTAACAACAAGGAAGCTAAACATGAGCTAAAAGTAAACTACAACAACGAAATCCTGCCTTTGTGCCCCGAGCCCAAGTACCTCGAAGTAACGTTGGACAGGCCGCTCACGTATTTCCCACACCTGGAGTCACTTTGCAAGAAGCTGACATCACGCTTCGCGCTCTTGAGGCGGCTTGCTGGCTCCGTTTGGGGTGCTGGAGCAACAACGTTGTGAACAGCTACCTTAGCCCTGGTGCATTCAACCGCAGAGTACTGCGCTCCTGTCTGGTGCCGCAGTGCGCACACCCGCCTTATTGATCCCGCCATCAAAGACGCTTTGCGGATTGTGACTGGATCCCTGCGTCCTACACCAGCTGACATCCTTCCCATCCTCGCAGGCATCCAACCTGCTGAGCTTCGTCGCAGTGGAGCCACACTGTTTCTAGCACGCCGTGTCATGGAGCATTGACACCTGCTCCACTCAGCGTTCACCTGTCCATCGAATGCAAATGCACGGTGCCTCCAATCGAGACACCCATTTGTACCTGCCGCACAACAGCTCATCAGTTCATCTGACCAAGCAACATACGTGCGGCGCACTGGGCGGATCACCAATGGAATGCGGAGTGGGCGGACAACCCTACAAGACTCCGTACTTTCATACCCGACATCGGCACCCATCCTCCCGGAATGGCTCTGCCAAGAAGAGCCTGGGTCTGGCTCAACCGCCTTCGCACCGGTGTCGGACGTTTCCGTTCCTGCTTGCACAAGCGGGGCATGGCCTCCTCTGCGCCCTGTGAGTGTGGCGCAGAAGAAAAAAACGTCGACCATGTTGTCCTCCAATGTCGAATCCATCTACCTCATGGACTGCATGGCCTGACGGTTCTGGACGATAAGACAATCGAATGGCTGCTCGACACCTGCCCCGAGATCTGGTGCGGTCTAGCAGTATTTATGAAGCACTGACTCAAAGGATGAAGAAGTACAAAAAATGGCCTTTTATAGCGAATTTTGTTTTCTGAATTGTACCAAACTATGGTGAATAAGGTTACTTTTGTAACTGCGTGAGAATGCGAGACCAAAGCACACGTGTGAGAAATTCGCTCCGCAAATCTTTATTTGTGGACGTACTGGGCTCAATTTCAATATATAGTAGATGTTGCTGATTTAAAGCTAGTTACATACAGAGCGCAAATCAGAATCAATACTACTGGCTGTGCAAAGGACAAAATTAATAGAGAACAGTGTTTTAGATTTTTCAGTGCTGCCGCAACCTACTGTAATTTTTACAAAGACTGCTGATACTGTATGCAGGGGTACTCACCAATTATCCCTAGACTGAGAGGCACGCATTGGCCAGTGGTCCCAACAATAACCATTTAAGTTATGGATGAAATCGTATTTTCCTCGACCAACAAACGCAGTCAACAAAAACAATTTTGATTCCCTAGTTTCTTGAGAAATTGTGCAGCTGTCTGAAGTTGCCATGTTCAACTTCGCAATTTTAGGAAGTCGACTCAACATACAGGATAGCAGGCTTGACGCCAGGTTCTAGTTATTGTTTGTAGGGGTGCAAACTGAAAACGTACAATGATCATCATTCCGTGGAAAACTAAAGAAAGGTTACTACTGCCTCTGAGTAATAGAGGCTTTAACAGCTTTTGTATCAAGCGCCTTCCGCTAGTGACATCCTATTCGAAAGGCCACGCTTCGCAGCGTTACTTCTCCTGCTTGCGACGTTTGACATTTAATATGCGCAATATAGTTTGCTGGGTTACAGAATCGTTTGGAAACACTTCTGCGGTGATCGGAAAAGTCGTGAAAAGCGAAGATGTAGCGTAGTTGTTAAAGAAAAGGTCACTGGTAGGGGTTTGGAGTTTTGCTTTGTGTGTCTTTTTCACAGTGAGCTGAATATTGTTTCGGCCTTATTTTTGATCTACGTTGCATTTTCTATGCGCGTTTCCGTGGTAGAGCCTCCTTAATAAACCGTTTCGTTCGTGATCTGTGTAAGCAAGCACCCGCGGAAACGGATGCTTCCGAAGGAAAAAAATGTTTGGTGGGAAGTTGATGAGCCATCGCAGTACTTCATGAACTGTTCTGACATGGGCGTCGGAAGGGGGTGCAAGGGGCCTTGGCCCTCTGGATTTTAAAATTTGGTATTTCCCTATTAACTGGATTTTAAAGCTTTTCAGTGGAAAATTTTTTCTCCCATTTTCGAGTTAGTAAAATAAAATTTCACCACTGTTGACCCCACTGGAAAAACGCTTTTCGCCACCACTTGGAAAATCCACACTATTGTCCCCTGGAAAAAATCCTTTCGACCCCCGTGTTTGCTGACCTGACCTTGTCAATACAGCGCAGGGTGAGGTGATGTGGTACAAATTGTAACGCGCTTGCAGAACTATTTTGCGAAGTATATTGCACAACAATTTTATTTGAAATTCGATCACCGAGGTGGCTTTTAAGATTGCCCGTCTCGCCTAGAAGCTATATATTCTTGGTACTCAACGCTACGCGTCAGAGACAAACAGAGGCTTTTAACTCCAATATTTTGAAATTAAAAGAAATTGCAGAACCCTTGCAACCCAAGTATTTATCGTGCAGATGCAGAGAACGTCCATCGCGTAGCATTCCATTTCCACCAGTGGACAAGGGTGAAGTTTATTACTCTTTTCATGGACAGAAAAAGCAACTTAAAAGCTTTTCACCTTGAAACCTGTGATGATGCTACAATCGGTGAATCGCCATTCGACTGGGCCAATCATCAGTTTACGTTTGTTGCGCGTAAGCACAAAAATGCAAACTTTTTTACGTATATTTTTGTTTTGTTGTTAACGGGAAACAGTTTTCGATATGCACCTGCTATAGCTTTTTTGAAATTCCTACATCAAGGCTGTCCAATCCGCGGCCTGCGGGCAGCATGGTTGTTTCATGTGGCCCGCGACGTAATACTACGCGAGGTTGTTTCAAGTGGCCGCGATGCAATTCTTTCGTAAGCAGACTTTTTAAATTTTTAGTTATTTTTATAGGCTCAAATATATTTGCCATCAAAACACACCAAAATTATACCTGTTGTTTCTGTTATGGGCCTACCATACCACCCAAAAACTTGTATAGCAAACGCTTCGAAAATATGTCTATTTCTTAGATTTGGTTTACATCCATAAAGCTGGCAACACTGCGTGCAACTATAGGACTCATTATCACCTGGTGTTATCGCATAAAACTTATCAAAATCAAGGGATTTGTTACGCCACAATAGCCTATTGTTACGTCACAAAACTGTTTGTGGCCCGCAAAAAAATTCCTCATGTGAAAATGGCCCGCAACACTACAAAGGTTGGGCAGGCCTGTTCTAGATGTTTATTCAATGGCCTGTTTCAGTTTGTCTTCCACCGACAATCAGACGTGATTGTGGACGTAATGTGCTGTGATGTGGAAAGCCCGAAATATCATTTGCGATATGCCTGTAGCAAGTTCGAAAGTTTGATCGACATTACTACAGGGAAAGTAAACAATAACATGAATTTGTAAATGTCATAAATACGTAAATACTGGAGCAAACGTAAATAATGTTGATCTTTGCAAAGAAATGGGAACACAAGCAGTGTATCTTCAACTGTAGTTTGCATTTGACATAATCTTTTTGGTGCCACACCTTGTGGTAGTAATATCAACGCCTTCGTGCTTTTCACTAGCCATAAAAAAGATTTGTGTAAAATCAAGAGTGTTGTCTTGGCTTCACAGCAATTAAAAAGGGCTGAGATTTGCGTTTTGTTTAAGCAAGGACGTAAAAGCTAGCTGGGTTTGGGCAAGATCATTTAGATATGCTTAGCTTTTCCTAATGATCTTGATAGTCTCTTGCTTGTCTCTTGCTTTCCATAAAATAAGGAATATTTGATTTATTAAGGCATAATTCCTGAAAAGACAAAGTATTCTTTTGTTGCTTAGGGCATCAGGTCAAGACCTGATAAAGCAGTCGTTGTATTGCTTGCCAGAAGGTCAAGAAATACATAGGGTTCCTGCCGAGGCCGTTGAGCTAACTCTTATTCCAACGTTAGGATACTCACAAAGTAACACCGTAGCTCGTTCAGCCATGCCGGTTCAGTGGTCGATATTGGATGCGCCGGCACTCAGCTGTGACAGCCTCTCGTGCATTGTAAAGCGTACATCGCGCAGCGGGTAAAAAGAACCAATAGGGCGTAATGTTCATACGATGAAGGTAACTGGCCTGGCAGACGAGCGCACGATCAGTTTTTGCAAACATTTTAATAAATTAACAAATAAGATCATCAGAAAAGCGAACTTTTTCCAATGATTAATTGTTCCACTATTTTCTCGTGTTTCTTTTATTAACGATTTTTCTTCGCACTGTTATGCCTTCGGTAAAAATGTTTCGGATGCAATGTTCTTTCTTTTCACTTTCAGACTGCATCAGGTTTCAAATTTTTATAAATTCACAGAACGGTTTGAAGTTGATCCGTTGACAAGTTCCAACACCGTGGCAAAGTTTTTCAAAATCGTTCACGAATTCGTCACGAAAACCCTGGTTTTAGTGATAGATGAGAGCTTCGAGGACGCCCCGATCACACTGGGAGAAGTGAAGATATTTGGAGAAAAAGGCATGCTGTCTGTTCAAAAATAACATACACTAGAATGTGGAACGTTGTACTTTACAAAAATTAAAATTTGCAGCCAGGAAACGATTGGCCGTTGGATATTGCCAAGTAAATGCGTCTTAACAGCCCGTGCTTTCAAATGTCATTTCTCTGGCAATAATTTCACGAATAAAATCCAGAGGAACGAAACTCACAACACTCACGCGTAGTAACTTTTGAAACAGAGACGCCTGAATGCGATGCCATAAACTGCATTGATATCTTGCCTCGCTCTGTAGCAGTTACAGAAGTCGCAAGGGTACTCGCTGCTGTCATCAAAACAGTTGCAAGTTAACACCAAATCAAATACTAATGTTGCAGTTCTTGCCAGTGACTGCTTCGAAGGATATGCAAATCTCACGTTTTCTCCGGGATCACATTTCACGGAAGTGACGTCACTCGATGACGTGGTGGCGCTCTGCTTTAATTTTACTCCGCCGTGTTTGGGTAAGCTTTTTCTAGTTTCAACAGGCTCTTGTGTGAAAAAAGTCACAGCGATGTAACAAAAACTTACTTTCTTTAGGATTAGAAAAAATCGCTAAAAAGTCAAAATCTGAAGTTTATTGGAACTAACAATGTTTTGCAACTGTCAGTGGAAAAATGAAATTATTCTGCATGTGTATGTTTTTTGATATTCAAATACTGAAAGAACTTTATTCAGCCTTTTGATCTAGAATGAACCAAGCCAAACTGCCAGTAAGCTTTGCCATTGTGTGTACAAGACTTTAATGAGCTCAGTTTCCTTTATTTTAGTGTTCGCTGTTGTAACATGTATTTGCCAGATTAGTGACGGCTATGGTTGCAATCACAGCTGAATTTTTTAATTTTAATAACTTCTCGACAGCCTATTTTCGTTTTTCTGTTAACTTTTGCTTGTGGCAATTGAAAATTAATCGAAAGATTGGGCTCATTAAGAAAAAACAATTCGCATTTTGAACTGCAGCCCAGGTGTTGTCATAGTAACGTGATATTGTGATTTCCATCAAAACTGGACTTAAAAAAAATAGGTGCAATAAACATGCTTCTCAGTAGAAGTTTGATTTTTTTTAAGGTTACGCCTTCGATCAAGTCTCACACAGTTTCCGAGTTTTTCTTAGCTCTTCTGAGGTGACCAACGATAGACAGGGAAGCTGGATCTACCTGAACGAGTGTTTAGGTAAATAAAAATTGTTTTCTGTGTAATATTTTTTACTGTACTACTGGAGTCAACATCTCGTATTTTTTAAGACTGTACACAAACATATGGCATTCATCATCGGTTCATAACACATTTAATCTTGTGTAACTCTCGCAGACGATTAAACATTTAGTTGGTTTTGCAGAGTGTGTTTCTATGGTTACATTTGTCTTATCTTTATGAATTTCTAAAAAATTTAAAAGTGTCATTCACCATTCTGTGTGTACACGTTTTATATGTGTCGCATGCCATCATATTCGTGTATATATGTTTGCGTATATACATTATACGTATCGCCGTCGTTCCATGTGTATTGTACTGTTTCTTGTTGTGGAAACCAGAATCTACTTGCTGTGGGCGACAAATCGCATCATGTAGAAAAAATAATTGTTCGTGATAGAATTTTTATGAAAAACTGTTGTTTACCTTTTAACGTGCGGTTCTTCGGTTTACCATGGAAAACATTTTTCAAACATTATGTCGTGTGGAGAGTCTGCAGTGCTTGTTCTGCCCTATCCCTTTCTGTCAAACATTTTGATGAAAATCTCTCCACGGTGTGCTCACAACAAAACCAGCTCTTGCCTCGCGGCAAGCTTCAGAGGAATCTGCCTGTTTGTTTCTGCTTTCATATTTTTGCGATGGCTAGAACTTGCATCTTTTTTTCCATAATTGTAAGCCACAAAAATGCAAAGGTAAATCAATAACAATTTATTTCACAGGGAAACTCGTTTCGCGTTTTTTATCGCATCTTCAGTCCTGTAAAACGCCGTAAGACAAAACCTCACTGGCGAAATGATGATGTTTGAAAACAACTATAGAAAGAATTAGACACGAACTCTGGCTAGGTGCAATGAGCAACAAATTTACACTTTTGAAAGGCTGAACTTTCTTGAGCTTTGTAAACGTAGCTACTGCTAAGACAACCTGCGTTCAACAACGGCTTAGAAAAAGATTGTGCTTGCTCATTCATTTCTTAAGATGGTTGTATTGCGCAAAAGATCGGTTTTTATTTAAACCACAAGGTCTGTACATAAAGGTGAGGATTGCAATCTTTTGAACTTTGCGTGTTTCACTTTTGATATCGGAATCCTTGTGAGACTGACTTTTTTCTCCGCTTTAATGCTGTGGCGCGTGCAACTTCTGTGACTGCCAGACCAAGAACATGTGGTCCTCCCTGTTGCCCTGAATAACAACGAGCAGCTCTTCTTCCTTTCTGGGACGTCCCTACCCTGGCCATGGAAGCTGGAGCGCGATGTTAACTCACTTCATGTCGAAAAATGGATTCGTGGTTACCGCGTGAGTTCACAAATGATCACGTCAAGTTCAAGGAAAAGCATTGGCTTGTCTAGAAGTTAGCGAAATTTGCGCATGTTTGAAAATTTCTTTATAATGATCTTATTTAATGATCGTATTTTAATATTGTTCATTTTCTAGACGAAATTTGAAAAACTTCTTAAAGAATTTTAGCCTGTGGATATTTGTGCTCAGTCTACATAAAAAATTCATGTAACTCAAAATAGGTTTGCCAAAATGATTGTGTGTAAATTGTTACACTATCAGCAACACCTTGCTTTCAATGATGAACTTATTTTCCAAGTATCTTACTTTCGGCACTGAGAATTGATTAAGTTATTTACCAAGACTGAGCTTTTGAAAAGTGGTTTGTTTTTTTTGTGATTAAGTTGAACAAATCTAGTACGATAGGCAAAAACAAGTTTACAGAGTCTGTCAAACCAAAACACTGCTTCACTGAATAGAATGTCATCCTAGAAAGGCTGTTTTCGTGAAGTAAGGAAGCTGGTAGACAAGTTGTTTCAACACCTAGTGGTGCATCAGAGAAAGCAGAGGCCCATCTGAATACACGAAACAGACGTTTTTATTGCAATCTAGTTGAGGAAAATGTTTCGCTATGCCTGGGAAAAGTTTATACATCTGCAATTCTTTAGAATTTCTATTACTTTCCTAGCGCATGCTAGTACTACTCAAAAATGAACAAATTAACTCATTTTCATAAATAGCAGCAGTTTAGGACCAAACATAGTGTTCTATCTTTATTTGAGAGGATGGCTGTGGCGTTACAGAGCATAAACGAATTGTTTGTTTTTCACGTTTGTTTCCAGTTTTTGTTTTTTAAAAAATACGACAACGATTGTTATCACAAGCCTTTTGTTTCTTGAAAAGTGTCGTTGGCCTGTTTTTTTAATGTATCCAATCGTAACAAACAAAGGAAAACCAACCATATAAGACTAATTCAGCTCAGCAAAACCTGTAAAATCTGAAAGCGAATTTGTTTGTCAAGGTTCCTAACCGAAGATTGACCAAACCCATGGAAATCCGTTGTTGTTTTCATAACAGCACCTCGCCAACAGGTAGTTGCCAACGTTTAACATCTGGAGAGTGCAGTGATTTGGGACCTCATTGGGTTGACTTGACAAGGTGAGTATTTTGGTGGAAAAATCCTAAGACTTACTTGAATTGTCTGTGCATTCAAACAGAGGTATTCCGATTACTTGCTATCTTTTTTGTAAAACCGTGCATGCGACTGTTTTTGAAACTTATTTTTGCTTTCTTCATTTTTGCTGAAGGAGTTCATGCAAAGCCACTTGATCAGTTCAGGTTTAAATTTTACTTTCTACGTTTCAAGCAACTCTGCCTCTGTCCTGTTTATTGTAGCGAATTGTTCCTACATACCTGGTAGTAGAGTTTCCAGACAGTGGCAGGTTCAAGCCAGACGTTTGGGAGCAGTCAAATAGAGGGCACCAAATAGATCTTCACTTGCTTAAAATTCCCTACATTGTCTATGGTTGTGAAAATTGTTCGGTGTCACAAAAATGTGTTTTTCCTAGGCCAAGCAAGTTTCTGTTTCTTTCGTCAAACTGTGTGATTTTTCAGGTGATCACGTCAAAACCCTCATCACAAACGCACAAAAACTTTTGAAGCGGGTCAATTAAACTGGGACCACATTTTTGCGGTACCTGGGATCCCCCAACAAAAACAGGGACCCCGATTTTCTAAGAACACGGTTGGTGTCCCCAACAATCTCTTGTATCTACAAGAAGCGTTTAAAAGATATATCCTAAACTAAAGTATGCTGCACGCTCGTGTTTCACATTTTTGCATGTCCCTAGCGTGATGAGAACAAAACGATGTCTGAAACGCATTCCTGGCCTAGTTAGATGTAGAATGGTTCGTCCTACACTAAAAAGTGAAAACTGAGTCCCAAGATAGTAGTCCAACAAATAGTTAAATGACAACCACGTTTTCAGGCGCACATTTACCCCCATTAATGAATATAGAATTTCAAACAAGTATTCAATACCGCATTAGAGATTTAAACTCCTGGTGTGAAGAAAAAAACTGTTAAGCCCACTAGCCCAGGTTATGATACCTATAGCCCATTGTCAAATAACTTGCTTTGTATACATAATCCTAGTCTTTTTGTTTGAGACGTGTCTGTCCATCAACACTTTTCTTACTTTTTCTGTCACGACCGCAAACTTCACCAACCAAAAAATTAAAAATTTCATCAATTTTTTTATCTGTTGCAATTTAAGCGAGAAAAATAGCAAAGCAGCTGAGTTTTGGCTGCAGACTTCACGAAACATGTACAGTTTGTTAATTCGTTATGTTAGGCCAACATTATATCACAACGCAAATGTTTACAACAACAGTAAGACTTGTGCTGTGATCTGCAATGAAAGCCCAGCGCTGATAACACAGTTACTGTTTCAAAGCGATCAAGGAAAGTGCCGAGTTTTCCCAGCATTCGTGGTGCCAGATAGTTGATCAGTGTTTGCAGGAAATTATTTACCTTAAAACAGTTTTTTTAATAAAACGTTAGAGCTTCTGATCTTTCGCGTTGTCTAGAGAGGGACAGAAACTACCAGCGCGAGCATGATGGAATTAAACGCCGACAAAAATATGAATACGTAAAAGGATTTATGGTGTATTGAGTGAATATAAAATAGTGGAAAATGCAGTATGAAAAGTCTGATGAAACGAGGTAGGTGTGCACTAGGAGATGTACAAGAAAAATAGAAACTAGGTGAGCTAATTTGAAAAGGCAAGAAAATACAAAGATCCACAAAAATAATTAGGTACTGTTGCGATCGGAAAGCCCGAGCGGTAAGTGCGCAAAGCTTCACACTATGGCAGCAAGCAACAATAGAGATCACGCGACGAGCTCACTCTTTATTGCTTGGTCGCGCCACAAATATATTGGTGTTGTTCTTCGCGCACATTCCGTTCGTGGTGAGCCGCGCATTCAGCGCAACGCCAGCTCTCTCTCTCTCTCTCTCTTAGTTGTCCGTCGGTTCGACGATGACACTGCTCAACGCTTTTCCTTGTGTCGGCGCATGTGGCTCCTCAGTCCAAAGGCTGAGGCGCAAACACGGCCGCATACTGTAAAGGCGGATCCCTGCGGCGTTGTCGTTGGATGTGGTTGGTTGCGCTGTTGGTGTCTGCGCGCACGCTTTGCTACTGCCACATCAATATGTTGCTGTT
>JGI24021J15306_10011051_pt1 | contig 11227 bp, 5 predicted proteins | sample Ectturendosymbi1_FD_15306 | JGI IMG/M metagenome (IMG submission 15306)
AAACACTTTGGCCTAGTGGTTGGGCCCTAGGCCAGGCAACATGAGCCAAAATGACCCTAAAACTACTTCACTTATGACGTCACTCACAAAAAACCGGTACCCCCCAGGCAAAATTTTTTTTTCGAGTGCAATCTACTAGACTGGACGATCCGTTTGAGGTTTTGAACAGCTCTCTAGCACAATCAGCGGAGGAGCTAGGGCGTTGGTAAGGAAACCGAAAACTGCTGTTTTTTTTGCAAAAATCGCCAAAACCACCCAGACGCCAAGGTGTTAAGCAGCACTAGGCTATGACTGATTACTGCCCGTCCGCCGGCAGAAACAAATTCCATAAGAACAAGTCGCCATGCCAATAGCTAAGGTGCACATTACGCATCACATGATTGTGCAATAATTCCACAGCATTCATAATTCAGTCACAAACACTGCACTTTTAGCTTGAGTAAGTTGCTTTGTTGCAAACACCACTTTGCTGGTCATGTTTAACAGTGGTTGTTGTGATGCAACAATGAATACTAACTACCGTGCTGCTATCGGACTAATCGCCAAATCACAGCTTCAACGTATTTGTGAAATGCTGGAGTTGGAGTAGTGCTTCTGTAACTCGTGTGCCACATCCACAAACCAGCGCGTTGCAACAGCTTGTATTGTGAGATCACAATTATCATGCCTTGTGGAAAATGTCGATTAACTTAACCTACGAACACGATATTTTAGCTTGCGTACAGTGTAAACCAGCACACTTATAGCCTAATACATCAAGTTAAGAAAAGTAGAATCCTTTTGAGATGTTACGTGCAACTGCTTCGCAGTGACAGTTGTCATCACGAGTGAGTAGCGATTGCATTTGTAATCATATTCATAATGCCACAAATGTTTCTTAATATTGCGCTATTCATTTTTCCTGCATGCTTTTTAAAAAAATAATCTGCCCTAAACTAGGCATTGACTGGACCTGTGCACTTTAAGTTACAGTCAAACTTCATGGTGTGAAAACTTCCGGAAGTACAACGGGAGTTTCTTCGTACACAACACCTGCATGTGGTAGCTTCAAGCATTGCGAAACTTCCCGATGATGCATTTGTTTCGGCTGCGACGGCCGTTGTGTGTTCCAAGGTTAATCTTGCCTGTTTGTTTATGAAACCGCACCTGCTAGCGCTGCTGTTAGTGAATATGATGAATGAATGTGGAATGTAATGTGTTAATGTCAGCTAGACAGAATCAGCAATGTCAGTGCTTACATAAGACATTTTTTTGTGTGGTTAAACATATACTTTTTCTAAGGTTAAAAACATTGGCTGGAAGTAAAAGTAAATAAAAAAATTATCATTTTGGCAAAATATATGCTGTATACTGCAGTACGGGCAAAAAAAATTTTTTGTAGCCGTTCACCAACATCCCCATACTTGTGGCGTGGCCAAAGTGTGTGCATGAAATTTTTTTCAAGATGAATTTACACCCTGAAGGACTCATTTTTGGGTATTTTTGACTTTAAAAATGGATTCCCAGACCTAAAAAAATCCTTGGTACTAATTTTCATGCATTTAGCTGCCCTAATATTCGTGTGGCAACCAATTTTCTAAAAAGCAGGGGAAAATCTCCCTTTAGTGGCCAAAATTTCACATCCCAATAACTCAAAGCATTTAAGCATTTTCGAAAAGTTTTTTTTTAAATCTTCATCAGTTTTTATACTCTAAGAAAAAGTACAAGTAAAAAGGTTTCTTGACATATGGTTACATGCAGTATCAAATTAAGCATGGAATGGCCCGTAAGATAACTGTTGACTTGCTTTGTTGTGCTTTCTTGCGCAAGTTTTCTGGATGCATGAGGAATATAACAGCATTTTGTCAACACTCTCTGAGGCCGATAACATAGGCTATTTTGACCGATACCAATATATTGGTGAAACCCATATATCGGCCACTATATCGGTCGATCTCTAGACGTCACTCACAAAAAAACGAAACCCCCCAATTTGTTTTTTCATTGCTGACATGAAGACTTGCCGAATCTTTTGAAGGTTTAGAACAGCTCCCTAGCGCAATCATCGGTGGAGATATACCTGCACGTGCATAAAAAGACATGCAAACTGCTGGATTCTAGCCTTAGGTTACTGGAACAGAAGGTGTTAACATGCTCACTGCCGTTGTATGATATATTCATACTTTGAGCTCCCATATTAGCCACTATTTTGATGCCACTTTGCAACTCTGTAACTCACCAGTCAATTGAGTTGGAGAGCTGTTCAAACTCTAGAAGGTGCGGCAAGTCTAATAGTTTACAATGAAAAAAAATTGTAGGTTTTTCTGGGTGACATCATAAGTATGGTAGGTTTTTGACCATTTTGGCTCAGGTTACCTGGACCTGGGCCCCAACTGCTAGAAGGAATATTTTGACTTAAGAAACTAGGCTAGAATTTGAGTCTTTTGATCCACTGATTGGTTTTCTAGCATTTCTGGTTCATAAGTTATGGCCTTAAAACAACAAGAATTAATTATCTAATTAGGGGATTAGTGAATTATTTGGTGTCTAACGATCAGTGTGAAAATTAGCCATCTCATCATAACAATTCATATTTTTTGTGTTGTCACAGTTGAAGGAAATGTTTGGGTGGATGTGGATGTATATCATAAGAAATGCTGTGTCTGTTGTTGGAAATGAATGAAAATAATTGTTTCAGTGCAGTTGTTCTCTTGGGAAACACTGAGAAATTATAAATCATTTTTGAAAGCAGTTGATATACAGTTGCAGCTAAGAACAAGTTTTTGACTTAACACTATAGTTGTCATTGTATGTGTTGGCTGTGTGGGTGCATTACCAAGGAAGGGCATGTTTTCAAAGATTTCTGACTACATTTCATATAATTTCCCTTGATAATATTCTCTGATTCTAGGAACCCTCAGGTCCCTAAAGCACCTTGAAAAACCCTGCTTGTACCACAAAGTTGTTGGTTGAAATGTAATTCAATTTGGAGTTGTGATGAAGGTAACTGAAAACATTGTATATGTTCTTTTCATGCTTGCTCTATGATCAATACACTTGCAAATAAATGCCGATCTGTAACAGGCATGTTTGTGGTAATGTTCTGATCTGCAATGAATTGGACATAATCCCAGAAAAAGTATAAATCCAGCAAAAGGGAACTTTGCCTATAATTTTACATGCATTTTTAACTTTTTTGTGGTTGCAGTGTGAAGCCCCAAGAACGTTTTTATTGATACAGCATTTTATAAGAATTATGTTTCTTATTATTAATCTTTTCATCACCCAGCAGATAATTTTTGCACTGTAACAGTTTGTAATGTTGCAACATCTTGTTTGGTGCGAATGCACAGTTCACCATTCTTTGCAAACAAGATGTGTGCAAAGAATAGCACCTATATGTAAGTGGCGCGAACAAGCAATAATAGTAATCATGGTGGGTGATATCCATTATTGCTTGTTGTCTCAGTGTGAAGCTTTGTGCGCTTGCTAACTCAGTTTCTCCGATTGCAACAAAATGACTCTATGACCAGGATGTGAAGGCCATGCCAGGTGCAACCTTTACAAAAAGAACATGCATTTGGTTCATTGTAAAAAGGAGGGGATATTGTTGCAACCTCTTCGTTGGCACAGCATTAAATGCTCAATTCACCATGAACAGGGTGTGCACAAAGAATAGAAACCATATGTAAGTGGCATGAACAAGTAATAATGGAGTGATCATTGCATGTGATCTTTATTGTTGCTTGCTGCCACAGTATGAAGCTTTGTGTACTTGCTGCTCGGGCTGTCTGAGTGCAACAGTAGCATGAAGCTCAAAAGACAGCATTCATTCATTTTCCTTTTTCCTTCGCCAGCCTTGCAATTGTTGAACTACAATATAAATCAACGTCAATATGCTAACAATCCAACTGAATAGCATAAGACATCAGCTGGTGACCACTGCTAACAAAATAAAAGACTCTGTTAGTAAACATTAGCCAACCAAGAATGGAGAAGGTTTTTCTACACAAGATCAATGCAAAACAAAACCACCATGGAAAAGGAAAAAGGACAGTCGATGAAAATACTCCTGAAGTTTGCAAAGTAAAAAAGGTATAAAAACAGGAGAAAATGGAATTCAGCAGAATTAGACACATGAATTCCAAGCTGTAGATTCCAAAAACACCCATGCTGCACCACCATCAACTCTCAGCATACAGAGAAACATGCTTGCTTTTGTGTTTCTTTTTAAATACAGATGGAGAAATATCATACTGAGGTAGATCAGTGGTATCACTTAATTGTTGGCCAAGGTGTTTTAAAAACCTTTTCCCTTAGAAGTGGAAGAAAATTGCCAAAAGTCTTCTTCCCGGCAATCATGGTTTTTGAATGTTCTAGCTGGTAGTGCAAATACATTTTAAGCTTAGGGTTTTGCTTAGTGGATGGTGTAAAATGACCTGACACAGATCCATGCTGCTACATTATTTATATTGGCATGTGAAACAACCTCAGCAAATGACTATTATCATCTTGGTTGAATATTGAATTTCAACATGTGCTCTAACTTCTATTATATAAGTTATTTTGATTAAAGGATATTAATAACAACTTGGTGTGTTTTTTAATTTAGAAGTGGTGTTGTGCATTTGCCCTATTTCAAATGGCATCCAAAAATAAACTTTAAACTAATGCATTTAGAATTTGAGTTATAATTGTTGTGGGTATAAAATTAATGAAGGACAAAAATGTAGACAAATAAGTAGGATCAAAAATGGAAGTGAAACGTATGATGCATACTTGTAACCAGAGTTCCATTGTTGCTGGAATGTCTTAATGAAAACGCTGATAAATCACCATTTAGACATGAATTTGTCACCTGTTTGACAAAAACACTCCTTTCAGAATGATAACAAAGTTTGGCCATATCTTTCACAAGAATCTCAATTTTGAAATCTGTGGTTTCCAGGGAAGTACTTTGGTTTGGGAAAGACTTACTACATCAACTTACTAATCACGTCTAGTCTTCTGTCATATGTGTGCTTCAGAAGATTGCATAATACACTGAATTGCAAAATTTCAGTGTACTATTAGAACATTGAAGTCAAATGAACATTTAGCACTTTAAAGCATACACCTTTAAAAAATTAGATAACCTGCATCGGTAGATCATGTTTGATTTGAAATTGAGTGAGATGGTTTGGAATTGTGCGTGGTTCACCATCAAACCTTAGCGCAACCAAAAAGTTGCTCTTTTGAAAATGCATGAACCATGGCAGTTGGTTGTCCATCATGCAGCTAATACAAACTGTCTAAACCAGGGGTAAGCAATTAATTTGGCTCGGAGGCCACTCCGGCAAGGTCGCATTTAGTGGAGAGCTGTGCCTTCTGATTTGATCGTAAAATAAATATATAAAACCAAAACAATGATAGTAGGCCTACACAGAAAAAGTTTTATTGCAGTTGCACTTAAGCAAATACGCTTTATCCAAAGAAAGAATTTAATGAGACAAATGTAACCTCACACACTTTTCAACAAATTTCAGATTTGCAGGTTTTTGCTGAATGCTTCCGCGGGCCATTGAAAATGTGGGGCCCACGGGCCGCCAATTGCCCACCCCTGGTTTAAACCATGCAATATATAATGCTTTTAGTTGACTATCTTGGAAGTGTAAACGTAATGCAACACCTTTTCAGTACAGACCACCATATTTTACTCTCGACCTTTCATTTGTACTGAGCTTTGTAGCCAGGGCTGGAGCTCAAGCAATTTTTAGATGGTGGAGCTGGAGCCTGAAAGTTGGGTTCCGATTCCACAACCCTAGGTTGTGGGACAAGCAAGTTGTGTATACAATCCACTGGTTTTCGGTTCTCAATGGATCAGATAATTATGGAGCAGGATAGAAAAACTTTTATACGTTGGAGCCAGAGCTGGAGCCACAAACTTTTAGATGCCTGGAGCCAGAGCTGGGGACTGAAATTTGAGTTGCAGCTCCACAGCCCTGTTCATAGCTCAGTTTGGTGGTGCACAACATATATCATCATATTTGTGTACAATATATCATCACATGGTTGTGTTCGATTTGCGCTGACATCTGAAGTTTCACTTTCAGAAGTGTTGGTAGATAAAACAACATTAAATGCCTACATGTGGTAAGGTTGCATCACCTGGTAAGCCTAATGCAGACCCGGCTCATAGCCACAGGAGAACATTCAGGGCAGTTCCCTCACAATTTTTTGTGACCTTCCAAATTTTGTTGTGCCCAGAAAAATTTGTTTTAAACATACAATAACATTAAAGTATTTCCCCCCTAAAATGAAATTCTCCCCAAACCTTAAAACGTTGCTAGCGGCCTGATCCAGACCTGTTTTTCTCTGTCTGGACACTTGAGTAGTGTATCTCATGCTACTGCTGGAAATCTCATTCAAATCTCCAGTAAATATTGGCATTGCTCTTTTCAGGTGATTTGCATGATTTGCATTGACTGTGTTGAATAATGGGTATCCAGGGTTTGCACAAGTTTGTAAAGGAAGCTGTGGAGGACATCCACATCAAGAAATATGCTGGTGGTTCGGTAGCTGTCGACACCTACTGCTGGATTCATCGAGGCAGCTTCGCCTGTGCTGATAAATTAGCAAAAAAGGAACGGACGGACGTATACGTAAAATATTGCATTAAGTTCATATCGATGCTAGAAGCGTACCACGTCAAGCCGGTCTTGGTTTTTGATGGTTGTCATCTGCCATCGAAAGCGGCTGTTGAGCAGCAGCGCCATCAACGGCGAATGGAAAATCTTCAGAAAGGTCGACAATTTTTACGCGAAGGTAACTCACGAGCTGCGCGCGATTGTTTCACAAAATGCGTTAGTGTGACGTCGGAAATGGCGCTGGAAGTGATGCGGGCCGCAAGAAACATGGGTGTAGACTGCATAGTTGCTCCCTACGAAGCTGACGCGCAGCTGGCGTTCTTTTCGAAGTACGGCCATGTGGATGCTGTTGTAACTGAGGACTCCGATCTCCTTTGCTTTGGCTGCAAGCGAGTGGTGTTCAAAATGGACTTGACTGGACGAGCGCAAGAAATTTCGCTTGAGAATTTGGGCAGGGTGAAGACTCTTGTAGGTTTCACGCCGGATTTGTTTCGTCAAATGTGTATTTTGTCTGGTTGCGATTATCTGCCAAGCGTGAAGGGAGTTGGTTTGGCAAAAGCATGCAAAGCGATAAAATTGAGCAAGAGCAAGGACGCGTACGAGGTGGCCAGAAAACTACATCAGTACATCAAAAACCTGCCTCCTGTCGATCCGGAATATGTCGCAAGGTTTGAACGCGCGGACCGAACGTTCTTATACCAACTTGTTTTTAATCCTTACGAACGAATTCTGGTTCCACTCAACCCTTATCCCGCTGGATTGACGGCAGATAACGTCAAATATGCCGGAGAAACCTTTTCCGATGACGTTGCATTGCAACTTGCTGTGGGCAACGTTCATGTCACGACGAAGAAGGTTGTTTCGCAGTTTGATATCGACTCGTGGGTTCGAAAAAGGGTCAGCATGAGCAAACTTCCCAGCATCTGGAGCTGGAAAGCTGCGCCGGCGGCGGCTGATCTCGATAGGGAAATCCCCGTGTTTAAAGCGGTGTGTTTGAAGAAGAGCCCGGATGGCGATTTCGAAAACAACACAGAGGTTGTTTCGAAAACAGTGCTCGAAGGTGACGTCTCTTCTGCTGCGAGCGTGGTGACAACTTGCGCACAGGTCAAGCAAGCGAACAACCACATTCGCAGCGCGCAGTCAACAACATCTCCTTCTCGCGATCCTAGGGTGACAGAACTACTCAGGCTTTACAAAATGCCTCTGAAACCAAAGCAAGTAACTAAAAGTCGCTTTTTTCCTCCACGGAAGTCGGTGGCCGAGCACCAACTGAACGCCAATGAGACGAAGCCTCTTGTTTCACAAAACAACACGTCTGTGCCAGAAGACAACTTGAATGGGACTGAGCGCGTGAATGAAAATGATCTTTTAGACGAGATCTTAGAAGAATTGACCGAGCAAAACCTGCTCAGTTCAAGTCAGCGCAAGAGAAAGAATCCTTTTTCCAAGAGCGCATCGCCTTCGAAAAACGCTTGCAGTGACGAATCGCTAGTTACGGGTGTTGGATGCAGAAAGGCGAAAGTCTTTTTTTCACCGAAAATTCCCGAAGTCAACGACTCCGAACCGGCAGTGCAAAACGGAGGCGTCAGTTCACCACACAGTGACGTCGATCCTGAAAACCTATCAACAGAGGCTGAAGAAGCGCCTGTCAAANACGACTTTGACTACTCACAAGATATTGTAATGAAGACAGATAATGTCAGTCAGGCCGTGGATCCTGAGCCGATTGTTNGATCACCCAGGCGGCCTTTGTCAATCGTACTGGGACCAAACGGGCAGAAGAACCCGACGTACGTTGTTTCTTCCGATGATGACGACGTTGTTTGTTTAGATAAACGCCGCAAACCGAATTCGTGTATGACTTTGCGAAAGAAGGTTTCTACTTCCAAAACGAACATTGTTTCAAAGTACTTCGGTGCTGCGAAAGCAAGTGGTTTGCGTAAGGCAGCAAAACCGCAGACCACCATTACTAGTTTTTTTGCCAAAGCTGTTTGACCTTTCCTCGTTTTATTAAATTTTTATTATCACTGCGCTTTTTATGCGTTTTTTTAAAACCACACTTTCTAAGAGCGAGTTCCGCGTCATCTGATTCTGCCTCACGTAAGATTGCCCTTATAGCGCTCGCCTTAAACGTTCATCGGAGTCGAATTTTTTTGCGCATAATTCATTGAGTTACCTGCTTATTTGATCTGCAGGCTGCTAGTGCTATGTTGAAGCAGTTTGAGATGGAGTTAGTATAGTGGACATGTTCAAGCTCCATTCGCTGCTGCTGCTGAGTCTACCCCTGCGACGCATTTGCTGAAATTTTTGTCTGCTTATTTGGTTATTTTCGACAAAGCTATGCAGAGTTCCGTAATTTTTTGCAATCCCAATATACAATTGTTTGTGTTTGCTGAAATTGACGCACAGACGCCTTCGTTTTTGAGCGAGAGATGCCCAGTAGTGTGTAACCTCTTTGATACCGTATAGTTCATTGGTTAACGGAAAGTAGCGGCAATAAATCACGAAACCCCCCCTTTCACTTGACAGCCAATTGTGACAACTTGTGATGATGAATGCTCGAATCTTCACATGTGCCTTCTGCTTGCCAAAATCTTCGTTAGTAGCGTAGGCGGTAACGTTTGAGTGGCAAACGATTGTCCGGTGTTACTATTCTTCCCCTCTCACGAATAGAGTCTTTTTTTCGAGCGTTGCTTTTGTCCAGAACAGATGGCCTTGCTTGAGGTTGCGAGTTCAGGTTTTCAGATCCGCAATACTTGACCATTTTCCGCTGTTCATCAAGCTCAGGGTCGGGAACCTTTTCGTAAATGCGTGCCGAATTAAGGTTCCAAATCATTCCATGTGCTAACTACATCCGCATTTTTCTAAAAGTCATGGTCAATAATACTTCTTGTGAATCATAACAAAATTGATATCTAAAACCTTCTGCGTGCCACCTCGTTGGAAATTGCTTAGCGTGCCAAGTGTGTCACGCGTGCCGCAGATCGCTGGCCCCTGATCCAGCTAAAGGTTTATTACATCTTTCGCCAGACTTAAGCGAGGTAATGGGGCGTGGAAAGGTGCGTGACTGTCGTTATCCCCGACCATGCTCGCAACTGAGTTGATCTTCCGTGGCCCCAAGGCTGAGGAAAATCTATGGAAAGTCGTTTCCTTCGACAGCCCGGATACCCTCGGTACGAAAGAATTGTTCACAACAGGGGTTGGGGACCTGCGGCCCGCATCAGAATTTTCGTTACTCAAGTTTGAGTACAACATCGCGTCAAAACGAAGCTCCATCATAAGCAGGTACTTAATTAGTAGGTCAGAAGTCACTCTGCCTCATTATTAGGTAATGGTAGCATTTTAGGATAAAATTAACTGGTTTTGCGACTCGCCAGCGATAATGCTTAATTTATTCGGCTCGTGATAGTAAATAGGTTCCCCACCCCTGCCTTACAATATATATTGAAATACCGACATCTCTAAATTTGTTTTATATGTTTTTCATTAGAGACCCGTATATTTCACTTTCGCCCAAATAATGCTTTTGTTCTGTTGGTTGTGCAGGTAGTTTTCCGTCAGTGAAAAACGAAAAAATGCAATAACTTCAATAAATATAAACTTTTGTTTCCTAATACTGTTGTTGTTAACTCTTTTTATGATTATTCACATTAAATCAGGGGTGGGGAGCCGAAGCTATTTACTATGTCGCGCCGCACAAATTGTGCATTATCACTGGCGGGTAGCAAATAATAATTGATTTTATCCTAAAATTCTGTCTTTATCTTACTAAGAGGGATAGAGACTTTTTGTGACATACTATCTGGATCTGCTTATCATGGAGCTTCGGTTTGACGCGACCTTGCACTCTCAGTTGGGTAAGGAAATTTCTGATGCGGGCCATATCAAATGTTCACGCGGGCCGCAGGTTCCCCACCCCTGCCTTAAGGTACTGAGGACTTCCAGATAAAAGCTGCCCTCGGGCCTCCAGATGTCTAAATCCGGCCCTGGTGGATCTACGTTGGCAAACGATTTGCCGCTGTCTAGCAATAATGCATTAAGCTTGCTCCACTAGCTCAAGGAATTGTGACCTAACAATACAGTTGTGCAATGTGCAACATCTCACGCCAACAACGCAGCGTAGCATTGAATTACTACGTAGTAGCACGACGCGCCTCAACAACCATGATACTCAGCTCTAACGCAGAAACTTTGGAAAAATACCAGCTATCTACAATTGGCTTTACTCGCTCATGAAATTTTTTGCTCAATGGTTCAATATTTGCAGTCCAAAATTTCGGAGGACAACGGCGCCTTTCGCCCCCACCTGGCTAGCAACAGTGACTGATGGCTATTTGGTTTTGATCCTTTTGTTGCAATTGCAAACCCGTAGACAACTCAAGCCGACCACGAAAAGGCATGTGGCATGGTTTGCCTAATTTGCAACCGACACCAAAATGCGTAGCTTATTGGTTAGGTTAGATCAATACGCTAACATCACATAAATTTGAGCAGAAAAACAATCTTGTGGTGCACATTTTTACTTCTTTGCTGGTGTTGACGGAGACTCGTGATTTTAAATTGGTAATAGGCTGATCTTCACCTGTGTTTGCTGGCCTGGATAGAAGCAAATCCGTCGCCAG